>JADMIO011545281.1_pt1 | contig 144212 bp, 152 predicted proteins | sample 8958161 | NCBI WGS metagenome assembly JADMIO01 (sample SAMN16585339, study PRJNA669376) | soil metagenome | isolation source: Crop rotation soil | place: USA: Cullars Rotation, Alabama | collected 2011 | reverse complement strand
GCCGCGACTTCAAGTCACGTGAATTCCAAGCTTCGGATCCCACTGTGCTGGAAAGAGGATGGTGGAGGGGCGGCGCGACAGCGCCGTTTCTAACCCTTCCGGAAAGAAACGCTCGCTTTCGCTCGTCCCCCTCCACCGCGCTGCGCGCGGTCCCCCTCCCCCTCGAAATCGAGGGGGAGGATTGCAGGCGCTCAGCCCCCCGCCGGCGGATATTCCACCCGAATCCCCGAAAGGTCCGGGAACATTGCCGGATGCATCTCGACCGCGAAGACGCCCTCCCGCACCGCCGGGTCGGCGGCCACGATCGCCTCCGCCGCTTCGGCCGAGGGCGCGCTGAGGATGACCATGCCGCGAATGCGGCCCCCATCGGTCAGCGGCCCCGCCATATGATAGACGCCCGCCTCGAACTGGCGGCGAATATAGGCCTGGTGGCGGACGAACAGGTCATGCGTCATCGGCCGCGGCTGGGCGGGCGCGACGAGGAAGCCGACATGATAGACGCCCATGTTGCGCGGCACGAAGGGCAGCATCTCGGCCGGGATCGTCGCGGGGTAGGGCGGCTGGGCCGGCGCCGCCGTCGGGGCGCCGGCCAGCGCGGCGACGCAAAGCAGGAACCGGGCGCGTCTCATTCCGCTTCCGCGGCCCGCTGATAGCCCTCCAGCAGCTGGCGCCAGCCGCCGTCTATGCCCGTCTCGTCCGTGCCGCGCACGGCCTCGGCCTTGTCGCCGAACCGCTCGAGGTCGCGATGCTCGAAATCGACGATCGTGTGATCGCCGTCGGCGGTGAAGCGCACTTCGACCGTGGTTTCGAACGCGGGATCGTAGGTCCATTCGGCGTTGAGCTGCCAGGCGAGCAGGATCCGATCCGGCGCCTCCCAGGCCAGCACCCGGCCCCATTCATTCTCGCTGCCGTCATTGCCGACCTCGTACCAACGGCCGCCGGCGCGCGGCTCGATCACCACGTCCTTCTGGCCGGCGGCGATGAGGCTGTGGCTCTTCATCCACCAGCCTCCCATTTCGCCCGTAAAGGTGCGGAAGGCCTTCTCCCGGCTCGCCTTCACCCTGAGGCTGTGGCGAACCGGGGCGGGGCTGATTCGCTGGGCTTCGATATTCATTCCTTTTCCTCCCTTTCGGCTGCCGCGGCATAAGCGGCGAGTGATTGATCCCAGAAGCGGTCGAGCCGGGCGCGGATCGCGCCGAGCCCGGCCGGGTCGATCGCGTAGATGCGGCGCGTGCCTTCGGCATGATCGCGCACGAGCTTCGCCTCCTTGAGTATCTTCAGATGCTGCGACACCGCGGGGCGGCTGACCGGCAGCAGGGCGGCAAGCTCGCCCACCGCCATCGGCCGCCGCGCGAGATGCTCGACGATGGTTTCGCGCATCGGCTCGGCAAGCGCGGCGAAGGCAGAAGCGTTAGCCATGGCTTACCGTTAGCCTGTGCTTACCGATCTTGCAAGCCCTGGGAGGAACCGGCGCTGCCTCTCATGGTTGGGCTGCAATGGCCGAGGAACAGCCCCAGCTCAGCGAAGGCGAGCAGCGCGAGATCGACGAACGCAGCCCGCCCACGGCCAAGGTCGTCCACGGCGCGGTGGCGCGGCAGGGCGAGGACGAGCTCGACCGGCCGATGGTCTCCCTCTTCTGGTCCGGCGTCGCCGCCGGCTTCGGGATCATGGGCTCGGTCTGGGCCGAGGCGGCGCTGCGCCTGCATCTGCCGCCGGAGGTCTGGCGGGATGCGGTGGCCGGGCTCGGCTACACGCTCGGCTTCCTGATCGTGATCCTCGGCCGGATGCAGCTCTTCACCGAGCATACGATGGTCGCGATCCTGCCGCTCGCGCGCAGGCCGAACCGGCGCAATTTCGGCCGGGTGGCGCGGCTCTGGTCGGCGGTGCTGCTCGGCAATCTCGCGGGCGCGGCCGCGATCTCGGCGTTGGCCTTCTTCGGCCACATCCAGTCGCTCGAGCTGATGGGGGCGATGCTCGATCTCTCCGCCCGCCTGCTCGCCAAATCCCCGATCGAGCTTCTGCTCCAGGGAATCCCGGCCGGCTTCCTGATCGCCTCGGTCGCCTGGATCCGCTCCGCCGCCGACGATTCGAGCTTCTGGATCGTGCTCGCGCTCACCTGGCCGATCGCGCTCTGCGGCTTCACCCACGTCATCGCCGGCGGCGCCGAGGCGTTCCTGCTGCTCTGGTCGGGCGCCGCGGGGATCGGCTGGGTGGTCGGCGGCTTCCTGCTTCCCGCGCTCGCCGGCAACATCCTCGGCGGCACCGGCCTCTTCGCCCTCCTCGCCCACGCCCAGGTCAGGAACGAGATCTGAGCTCTAAATCCCTCTCCCCAGCGGGAGAGAATAGGGTGAGGGGGTTCGGCGCCAGAGGCCAGCCCTCAAACGCCCGACACCCCCTCCCGACCCTCCCCCTCAAGGGGGCTCAAAAAATGAATGTTGATACTGGATCCCTTCACTGCGCCAGCGAAGGCGCCGGCCCCGTCCGCGGCACCAGCGCGATCTCGTAGAGATGCGCCCAATTCTTGCCGGTCACGAACAGCCGCCGCCGTGCGGAATCCCAGGCGATTCCGTTCGCGACATTGTCGGGATCGGCCCGCGCATTCTCCGCGGCGAGCGGACTGAGGTCGATCACCCCGGTGACTCGCCCGCTCGTGGGATCGATGCGGACGATGAAGGGCGTCAGCCAGACATTGGCGAGGATCGCGCCGTCCACCCATTCGAGCTCGTTGAGCCGCTCGAGCAGCGCGCCGCGAATGGTGACGTCGAGCCGGCGTCGCTCGGCCAGGGTCGCTGGATCGAGGAAGCGGAGCTGATGGGTGCCGTCGCTCATCACGAGCTCGCGCTCGTTCCGGGTCAGCGCCCAGCCTTCGCCCGGATAATGCCATTGGCCGACCTGCCGGAGCGTACGCCGGTTCCATCGATAGCCGACGCCTCCCTGCCAGGTGAGGCTGACGATCTGGTCGCCCCAGTCGACGATGCCCTCGCCGAACGGGCCCGGCGGAAGGCTGACCGACTGCAGCACATAGCCGTCCTCGAGACGGACCCGGCGGATCGAGGAGCGGCCGGAGAGGCCGGTGCTCTCGTAAAGCTGGCCGTCCAGATAGAACAGGCCTTCGGTGAAGGCGCTGGTGTCGTGCGGATAGGTGTGGACGACGCGCGCATCGAAGATTTGCGGCTCGGCCGCCGGCGCGGCCGCCGTGGCCCGGGCCTGGGGCGGCTGCGCCGGGGTGGCGGGGCCGCCGCAGGCGGCAAGCGCGACGAGGGCGGCGGCGATCGGGGCGCGGACCATGCTCATTCGCCGCAATTGAGCTGCAGCATCTCGCTGCGCGTCTCGCCGCGGAAGGACACCATGACTCGGATGTCGCCGGCGCAGGTGGCGTCGGTCAAATAGAGCGGCAGATAGGCGCGCCCTTCGTGCGAGGTGAGGGTCGAGGCGAAGCTGCGCTGGCCGATGATGCGGCCGCGCGCCCCGCGCACGACGATGCGGACCGGCGGCTCGATGAACTGCTCGCCGTCGGTGATCAGCTCGGCGACCACCACCATATCGTCGGCGCGCCCGCCCGAATCGCCTTCCCCGATCACCGTGTTCCAGCCGGCGAAGGCGCGCGGCGGCGAGATGTCGGGCGAAAGCTGGCCGGTGCCGGTATGGAAGAGGTGCATGCGAATCTCGCCCAAATGGGCGACCGGCACCGGGGTCGGGGCCGCGGCGGCGGCAAGAGCGGCGAGCAGGATCATGGCAGGTTCATCGTCAGCAGCTCGTAGGTCGCGACGATCTCGTCCTTCTGGTTGAAGATCTCGACCGCCCAGCGCACCTCGCCTTTTTCGGCGTCGCGGATGGACGTGGACTTAACGGTCAATTCCACCCGCATCGAATCGCCGGGATAGAGCGGGGTGACGAAGCGCAGGGAATCGAGGCCGGTATTGGCGAGCACCGGCCCCGGCGCCGGATCGACGAACAGGCCGGCGGCGAAGGAGAGGATCAGATAGCCGTGGGCGACTCGCCCGCCGAAGATCGGGCTCGCTCTGGCCGCCTCCTCGTCCATATGGGCGTAGAAGGTGTCCCCGGTGAAATGGGCGAAATGCTCGATATCCTCGAGCGTGACGGTCCGGCTCGCGGTCTTCAGCGTGTAGCCGATCTCGAGCTCGGAGATTCGCTTGCGGAACGGGTGGACCTCGCCGGTGACCTTGTCCGCGCCCGGCAGCCATTGGCCGGCGATCTTCGACAGGACCTCCGGCCCGCCCTGCAGTGCCGTGCGCTGCAAATAATGCTTCACGCCGCGCACCCCGCCCATCTCCTCGCCGCCGCCGGCCCGGCCGGGCCCGCCATGGACGAGGACGGGGAGCGGAGAGCCGTGGCCGGTCGATTCCTTCGCGCTGGCCCGGTCGAGGATCATCATGCGGCCGTGGAACGCGCCGGCGCCGAGCACGAACTCTCTCGCCGCCTGTTTGTCGTAGGTGAACAGCGACAAAGCGAGGCTGCCCATGCCCCGATTGGCGAGCGCGATCGCGTCATCGAGGTCGCGATAGGGCATCAGGGTCGAGACCGGTCCGAACGCCTCGACGTCGTGGACCGCGGCCGAGCCCCAGGGATCGTCCGAGCGCAGCAGGATCGGCGCGATGAACGCGCCCTCTCCGGCGACCGGCGGCGCGTCCGGGTCGCCCGAGACGATCCGCGCCGATCTGGCCAGCTCGGCCACCGCCTCGCGCACCGCGTGGAGCTGGCTGCGGCTGGCGAGCGCGCCCATCTGCGTCGCCTCGTCGCGCGGGTCGCCGATCCGCACCCTGGACAGTCGTTCGGCGAGCGCCGCCTGCACCGCGTCGAGATGCTCGGCGGGGGCCATGGCGCGGCGGATGGCGGTGCATTTCTGGCCGGCCTTGACCGTCATCTCCCGCGCCACCTCTTTCACGAACAGGTCGAATTCGGGCGTGCCCGGGCCCGCGTCCGGACCGAGGATCGAGGCATTGAGGCTGTCGCGCTCGGCGACGAAGCGGACCGATTCCCGCGCCATCACGGGATGCGCCTGCAGCTTCATCGCGGTCGCGGCCGAGCCGGTGAAGCTGACCACGTCCTGGCAGGTGAGATGATCGAGCAGGTCGCCGGTCGCGCCCATGATCAATTGCAGCGCGCCCTTGGGCAATATGTCCGCCTCGATCATGATCCGCACGCAGAGCTCGGTCAGATAGCCGGTCGCGCTTGCCGGCTTCACGATCGCCGGGACGCCGGCGAGCAGCGTCGGCCCAAGCTTCTCGAGCATCCCCCAGACCGGGAAGTTGAACGCGTTGATATGGACGGCGACGCCCTGGACCGGGGTGAAGACGTGCTGGCCGACGAAGCTGCCGCCGCGCGACAATGGTTCCATCGCCCCGTCGATCAGCACCTTGCCGTTCGGCAATTCGCGACGGCCCTTGGAGGAGAAGGAGAAGAGCGTTCCGGCGCCGCCCTCGATGTCGATCCAGCCGTCTGTGCGGGTCGCGCCGGTCGCATAGGAGAGCTCGTACAATTCCTCCTTGCGCGCCATCACCGCATTGGCGAGCGCCTTCAGCATATGCGCCCGCTCGTGGAAGGTCAGCGCGCGCAGCGCCGGCCCGCCGACCTCGCGCGCATGATCGAGCATCGCGGCGAAATCGAGCCCGCCGCTTCCCGTCTCCGCGATCACCTCGCCCGTGACCGCGCTCCGAACCTCCGCGAGCCCGCCGTCCCCGGCCACCCAGCCGTCCCGCGCATAATTGAGCAGCTTCTGGATCTTCATCGGATCTACCCGTCATTCCGGCGAAGGCCGGAATCCATCTTCTTCACTTCCGGCCTCTCAACACGAAAAGGAAGGTGGTTTCCAGCTTTCGCTCGAATACGAGCAGCGGCCGGGCTTCAACCGCGCGCCAAAAGGATTAAGACCGCGCAGATGGACCAGCCCGCCCCAGCCCTCACCCTCGCCGAGATCGAGGAAACCCGCGCGATGATCGCGCCGCACGTCGTGGTGACCCCGGTGCACGACTGGCAGGGGCGCGAGATCGAGGCGCTGCTCGCGCCGGGCACGCGGGTCAACCTCAAGCTGGAGCTGTTCCAGAAGAGCGGCACCTTCAAGGCGCGCGGCGCGGTCTCCAAGGTGCTGCGGCTCAGCCCCGAGGAGCTCGCGCGCGGCATCACCGCGGTCAGCGCGGGCAACCATGCCATTGCTGCCGCCTATGCGGCAGCCACCGTGGGGACGACGGCGAAGGTGGTGATGATGGGCACCGCCAATCCCGCCCGGGTCGAGGCCTGCCGCGCGCTCGGGGCCCAGGTGGTGACCGCGCCCGACGGGCGCACCGCCTTCGAAATGGTCGAGGCGATCGCCCGCGACGAGGGCCGCGCCTTCATCCACCCGTTCGAAGGACCCTATACCGCGATGGGCACTGCGACCCTCGGCATGGAATGGCTCGAGCAGGTGCCCGATCTCGACGCGGTGATCATCGCGATCGGCGGCGGCGGCCTGTGCGGCGGCGCCTCCGCGGCGATCAAATTGCTGAAGCCCGATTGCCTGGTCTTCGGGGTCGAGCCGACCGGCTCCGACACGATGACGCGCAGCTTCGCCCAGGGATCGCCGATCGACCATGCCGAGGTGCTGACCATCGCCGACAGCCTCGCCCCGCCCTTCGCTCTGCCCTACAGCTTCGGCCTCTGCCGCCGGAACGTCGACGAGATCGTCCTCGTCGACGACGACCAGATCCGCGCCGCCATGGCTTTGCTGTTCCGCGAGATGAAGCTCGCCGTCGAGCCCGCGGCTGCGGCGGCCACGGCCGCCCTGGCCGGCCCGCTCCGCGACCGGCTCGCCGGCAGGAAGGTCGGCGTCCTCGTCTGCGGCTCCAACATCGATTTCGCCACCTTCGAAAAGCACATCCGCCAGGCGGAGCAGGCCGAGCAAGCCGCCGCCTGACCCCTCCCGTCATTCCAGCGAAAGCTGGAATCTCACTTCTGTTGCTGAGACGCCCAAAAGGCAGAGAGATTCCGGCTTTCGCCGGAATGACGAAGGGGGGAACTACCTCCCCGTAAACCGCGGCGCCCTCTTCTCCATGAACGCCGCCACCCCCTCCCTATAATCGTCGGAGAACCCCAGCTCGCGCATCGCATCCCGCTGCCGGTCGAGCTCCGCATCCAGCGACTGGCCCCAGCTTTCGCGGATCATCTGCTTGATCCGGGCGAGCCCGCGCGTCGGGCCGGCGGCGAAGCGGGCGGCGAGCGCGTCGACCTCGGCGTCGAGCTCATCGTCCTCGACCGCCTTCCAGATCAGCCCCCATTCGGCCGCTTTCTCCGCGGGCAGGGGCTCGCCGGTCAGCGCCAGCCCCAGCGCCCGCGCCTGGCCGACCAGCCGCGGCAGCACCCAGGTGCCGCCGCTGTCCGGAATCAGCCCGATTGCCGCGAAGGACTGAATGAACTTGGCGCTCTTCGCCGCGATCACCAGGTCGCAGGCCAAGGCGATGTTCGCCCCAGCGCCCGCCGCGACTCCGTTCACCCGCGCGATCACCGGCATCGGCAACGCCACCAGCTTGCGGATCAAGGGATTGTAGCGCCGCTCCACCGACTCGCCGAGATCCACGGCCTCGCCCGGCGCCACCGCGCGGTCGTTCAGATCCTGCCCCGCGCAGAACCCCCGCCCGGCCCCGGTCAGGATCAAGGTCCGCGCCTCGCCGAGCTTCCCCAGCGCGTCGGCCACCTCCTCGTGCATCTGCACGGTGAAGCTGTTGAGCCGATCCGGGCGGTTGAGCGTGAGGCGGGCAATGCCGGCCTCGACCGAGAAGAGGATGGTTTCGTATTCAGCCATAGCATGCCCACTAACAACCCCTCTCCCCTTGCGGGAGAGGGTGGGGTGAGGGGTCAGCGACCGGATCGGCTCGATGCCGAGCCGGGCGCTCTACGAGCGCCGACCCCTCACCCAAGTACGACTAGCTGGCAGAGCCGCCAAGTCTTCCTATCCCTCTCCCGCAAGGGGAGAGGGGCTGCTAGGGCACGTCCGTGACGAATCCCGATCAACTCGCCGACAAGGTCGCGCGCTTCATGCTCGCCGCCGAAGGCACGGGTCCGATCTGGGGAGTCGAGATCGAGGAAGCTCGCCTGGGCTATGCGCGCATCCGCATGGCGATCCGCGCCGACATGCTGAACGGCCACGGCACCGTCCATGGCGGCATGGTCTTCGCGCTCGCCGACACCGCCTTCGCTTATGCCTGCAACGGCCGCAACTTGAAGTCCGTTGCCGCCCAGGCCTCGATCGCCTTCCTCGACGCGGCGCGCGAGGGGGAGGTGCTCGTCGCCGAAGCGCGGGAGGCCGCGCTCGTCGGCCGGTCGGGCGTCTACAACGTCACGGTGCGCGGCGGCGACGGCCGCCCCATCGCCGAGTTCCAGGGCCTGTCGCGCAGCCTCGGCATGCCCGTCATCGAGCCCCCTTCGTCACCCCGGACTTGATCCGGGGTCCATCTGACCTATCAGGCGTTCACGGAAGGTGGATGCCGGATCGAGCCCGGCATGACGGAGGATCATGACCGAAGCTTTTATCTGCGACGCCGTGCGCACCCCGATCGGCCGCTATGGCGGCGTGCTCGCCCATGTCCGCGCCGACGATCTCGCCGCGATCCCGATCAGGGCCCTGATCGACCGCAACCCGGACGTGGACTGGGCCGAGCTCGACGACGTCATCCTCGGCTGCGCCAACCAGGCCGGCGAGGACAATCGCAACCTTGCCCGCATGGCCGGCCTGCTCGCCGGCCTGCCCGACACATCGGGCGGCGTCACCCTCAACCGCCTCTGCGGCTCGGGCATGGACGCGGTGGCGATGGCCGCGCGGGTGATCCGCGGCAGCGAGGCGGACATGGTCGTCGCCGGCGGCTCGGAGAGCATGAGCCGCGCCCCCTTCGTCATGGCCAAGGCGACCTCCGCCTTCGATCGCAACGCCGAGATGTACGACACCACGATCGGCTGGCGCTTCGTCAATCCGAAGATGAAGTCGGCTTATGGAGACGACACCATGCCGAGCACCGCCGAGAATGTGGCGCAGGAATTCCAGATTTCGCGCGAGGATCAGGACGCCTTCGCATTGCGCAGCCAGGCCAAGGCCGCCGCGGCCCAGGTCGGCGGCCGCTTCGACGCCGAGATCGTCCCGGTCCCCATCCCGCAGCGCAAGGGCGATCCGATCCTGGTCGAGCGCGACGAGCATCCGCGCGGGACCAGCCTGGATGCGCTGGCGAAGCTGAAGCCCATCGTCCGGCCCGACGGCACCGTCACCGCGGGTAACGCGTCGGGCGTCAATGACGGCGCCGCCGCGATCATCGTCGCCACCGAGGACGCGGCGAAGCGAAACGGCCTCACCCCCCGCGCCCGCTTCCTCGGCGGCGCCGTCGCCGGCGTGCCGCCGCGGATCATGGGCATCGGCCCGGCGCCGGCGTCCGAGAAATTGCTGAAGCGCCTCGGCCTCACCATCGGCGAGATGCACGTGATCGAATTGAACGAGGCCTTCGCCGCCCAGGGCCTCGCGGTCATGCGCCAGCTCGGCCTCGCCGATGACGATCCGCGCGTGAACCCGAACGGCGGCGCGATCGCGCTCGGCCACCCGCTCGGCATGTCCGGCGCCCGGCTGATCCTCACCGCCGTCGAGGAGCTGCACCGCAACGGCGGACGCTATGCGCTCTGCACCATGTGCATTGGCGTCGGGCAGGGCATTGCGACGGTGATCGAGAAGGTCTGAGCGCCTGCATGAAACCTTGGGAGGAGCTCCAGCATTTTTGGGCGAGCACCGGATTTGACGTGCCAACCCGGACTGCATCCGAGCATGAGGTTGGGGCGCTCGAGGCGCGCTACGGAGTCGCGCTTCCGGAGGACTTCAGGGATTATCTTCTCCATTCCAGCCCCACGGACGAGTCCGCCTACGACGACTCGTTCTGCCTGTGGTGGCCCTTGCATCGCATCAGGAATCTCCCGGAGGAATATCCGCATCCGGTCCACAATTCTGCGATGGCGCGGGATGCCTCTCGCTATCTCTTCTTCGCAGACCACTCGATCTCGGCATGGGCTTGGGTAATCGCATGCGGAGAGGACGAGAACCGCGGACGCATTGCGATTGTGGGAACCCGGACTGATCAATTCGTGGCTGAGGATTTCGCCGAGTTCGTCAGCCTCTATGCCAGGGATCTGGACGCCGTTTCACCGATGCCATGACCGCCATTGCCCGCCAGATGGGTTTGAACTGATTGGGAGCAAAGATGAAGGGCTATGTGATCGCCAATGTCAGCGTCGAGGACGCGGCGGCTTATGAGGGCTATCGTTCCCAGACCGCGGCAATCATCGAGCGCTATGGCGGCCGCTTCCTGGTCCGCGGCGGCGCGGTCGAGGTGCGCGAGGGAGATCCCGGCATCAGCCGCCTGGTGATCCTCGAATTCCCCAGCGTGGAGGCGGCGCGCACCTTCTACGACAGCCCCGAATATCAGGCGATCCTGCCGATCCGCCTCGAAAACGCGGCCTCGACCTTCGTCATTGTCGAAGGCGTCTGACCCATCGTCACCCCGGCGAAGGCCGGGGTCTCGTCCCGGAAACACTCGCGCGCTTTCACCCCACGAGATCCCGGCCTTCGCCGGGATGACGTGACCTTATCGATTGCCAAGCGTTATGATGATGGCAGCGGGAATTCGTTGACCGATCGGTCGATTAATGATAGGGTCTGACCATGTACACGACCGAATTGCAGAAGAGTGCGAAAGTCGTCTCGACCGAGGATCCCGAGAAGCTCGCCGCCTTCGAGGCGCGGGTGGCAGCGGACGAGTTTATCGAGCCCAAGGACTGGATGCCCGAAGCCTATCGCCGCACCCTGACCCGCCAGATCTCGCAGCATGCCCATAGCGAGATCGTCGGCATGCTCCCCGAAGGCAATTGGATCACCCGCGCGCCCTCGCTCCGGCGCAAGGCGATCCTGCTCGCCAAGGTCCAGGACGAGGCGGGCCATGGCCTCTATCTCTATTCCGCGGCCGAAACGCTCGGCACCAGCCGCGAGGAGATGATCGAGGCGCTCCACTCGGGCAAGGCCAAGTACAGCACCATCTTCAACTATCCGACCCTCACCTGGGCCGATATCGGCACGATCGGCTGGCTCGTCGACGGCGCCGCGATCATGAACCAGGTCCCGCTGCAGCGCACCTCCTACGGCCCCTATGCCCGCGCCATGGTCCGCGTCTGCAAGGAGGAGAGCTTCCACCAGCGCCAGGGCTATGAGATCATGATGCACCTGGCCGCCGGCACCGCGGACCAGAAGAGGATGGCGCAGGACGCGCTGAACCGCTGGTGGTGGCCGTCGCTGATGATGTTCGGCCCGCCCGACGCCGACAGCCCCAATACCGAGCAGTCGATGCGCTGGCGGATCAAGCGCGACACCAATGACGAGCTCCGCCAGAAGTTCGTCGACATCACCGTGCCCCAGGCCGACGCGCTCGGCCTCAAGGTGCCCGATCCCGATCTAAGGTGGAACGAGGCCAAGGGCGGCTACGATTTCGGCGCGCTCGACTGGGAGGAATTCTACGCCGTCGTCCGCGGCGAAGGCCCGGTCGCCAAGGAGCGGATGAAGGCCCGCCGCGAAGCGTGGGAGAACAACGCCTGGGTCCGCGAGGCCGCCGCGGCCTATGCGGAGAAGCACGCGGCGAAGAGGGAAGCGGCGTGAGGTCCTCCCCGGGACGGGGAGGAGCAAATGACCAAGGATTGGCCGCTCTGGGAAGTGTTCGTCCGCGCCAAGGGCGGGATGTCCCACCGCCATGTCGGCAGCGTCCACGCGCCCGACGCGGAGATCGCTTTGCGCCACGCGCGTGACACCTATACCCGCCGGATGGAAGGGGTCAGCCTCTGGGTCGTGCCGTCGGCCTCGATCACCGCTTCCGATCCGGGCGACGACGCGGCCCTGTTCGATCCCGCCGAGGACAAGATCTACCGCCACCCGACCTTCTACGACATTCCCGACGACGTGAAGCACATCTGAGGAGACCGGCATGACCCGTGAGTGGCATCTCGCGCAGATCAATATCGGCCGCATGCGTGGATTACGGGGCGATCCTGCCGTCCAGGGCTTCTACGACGCGCTCGACGCGGTGAACGCCCTTGCCGACGCGAGCCCCGGCTTCGTCTGGCGCCTGGTTGGCGAAGCTGGCGCCAATGCGACCGACATCCAGCCGACCGCCGATCCGTTGCTGCTGATGAACATGTCGGTCTGGACCGATGCCGAGTCCCTGTTCGACTTCGTCTATCGCAGTTCCCACACCCCAGTGATGGCGAAACGGCGCGACTGGTTCGAGCGGTTCGACGGCGCGTTCATGGCCTTGTGGTGGATCCCGGCGGGAACGATCCCAACGATCAATGACGGCCTCTCGCGGCTCTGGCATCTCGACCGGTTCGGCCCGACCCCGCACGCCTTCACCTTCAAGCTGCGCTTCCCGCAGCCGGGCGTCGGCGCGCCGCCCGTCGACATGCACCCGGATCCCTGGTGCGTCGGGAATGCCTGATGGCGTCGCTGCCGCCCATCGACATCCCCTCCGGCGCGACCGGCAAAGGTGAGTTCGACGCGCCGCCCGCGCAGGCGGAGCGTGACGTCCATTTCGACTATCTGCTGCGGCTCGGCGATGACAGCCTGATCCTCGGCCAGCGGCTCGGCGAATGGTGCGGCCACGCGCCGAGCGTCGAGGTCGATCTCAGCCTCGCCAACATGGGTCTCGATCTGATCGGCCAGGCGACCCATTTCCTCGGCCGCGCCGGCGAGGTCGAAGGGAAGGGGCGCGACGGCGATGCGCTCGCCTTCCGCCGCGACGTGCTCGATTTCCGCAATTGCTGGCTGGTCGAGCAGCCCAATGGCGATTTCGCCCAGACCATGGCGCGGCAATTCCTCTTCTCGACCTGGCAGGAGATGCTGTTCGGCCATCTCGAAAGCTCGCGCGACGAGACGATCGCGGCCGTCGCCGCCAAGGCGGTCAAGGAAGTGCGCTACCATGCCGAATTGAGCGCCGAATGGGTGATCCGCCTCGGCGACGGCACCGAGGAGAGCCGCCGCCGGATGGAAGCGGGGCTCGACTGGAACTGGCGTTTCATCCCCGAATTGTTCGAGATGGACGAGGTCGCGGCCGAGGCCGCCGCGTGCGGCATCGGCGCCAACGTGGCGGCCTTTCGCGAGGATTATGACCGCCGCATCCGCGCCGTCCTCTCTGAAGCCACGCTGGAACCCCCGAAGGACCAGCGCCCGATCCTCGGCGGCCGCCGCGGCCACCACAGCGAGCATCTCGGCCACCTCCTCGCCGCCATGCAATTCCTCCCCCGCACTTATCCGGACGCGACATGGTGACCGCGGCGGCCGCCAGCATTCGTTCGCCCCGAGCGAAGTCGAGGGGCCCCTTCGAGCGCATCGAGAAGATGGGCCGCCCCGCCTCGCCCGATACGAAGGGGATCTGGCGGGTCCTCGAATCCGTCCCCGACCCCGAAATCCCCGTCGTCTCCGTGGTCGATCTCGGCATCGTCCGCGACGTCTCGCCCGAGCGGGTGACGATCACCCCCACCTATACCGGCTGCCCCGCGACTCAGGTCATCGCGCGCGACATCCGCGACGCGCTCGACGCCGCCGGCTATCGCAATGTCGCGATCGCGACCGCCCTCTCGCCGCCCTGGACCACCGACTGGATCAGCGAGCAGGGCAAGGCGAAGCTCAAGGCCTACGGCATCGCTCCGCCGCAGCCCGCCGGGCAGCGCGCGGTCGAATGTCCGCAATGCGGCTCGACCCGCACCGAGGAAATCAGCCGCTTCGGCTCGACGCCGTGCAAGGCCCAGTGGCGCTGCAGCGACTGCCTGGAGCCGTTCGACCTGTTCAAGTGCCACTGATGAGCGTTTCGTTTCACACCCTCACGATTGCCGATGTTGTCGAGGAGACGGCCGAGGCGCACTCGATCCGCTTCGCCGTCCCCGAGGAGCTTAGGGAAACCTTCCAGTTCAAGCCCGGTCAGCATCTGACCCTCAAGGCCGAGATCGGGGGTGAGGAGGTTCGCCGCAATTATTCGCTCTGCGTCGCGCCCCAGGACAATCAAGTGATGGTCACGGTGAAGCGGATCGCCGGCGGTGTCTTTTCCAATTGGGCGAACGACAATTTGAAGCCCGGCATGGCGATCGAGGTGATGGCGCCGCACGGCAGCTTCACCTGGGAGTTCGCGGAAGGCGCGGCCAACCATTATGTCGGCTTCGCCGGCGGCTCGGGGATCACGCCGGTCATGTCGCTGCTGAAGACCGCGCTGCTGACCGAGCCCGACAGCCGCTTCACGCTTTTCTACGGCAATCGCGACAGCAGCTCGATCATCTTCCTGGAGGCGCTTGCCGGCCTCAAGAATCTCTTCATGGACCGGCTGCAGGTCCATCATTTCCTGGCCGAGGAGGCCGAGGAATTCGAGCTCTTCAACGGCATGCTCGATCGCGCCAAATGCGACGAGATATTGGAGACCCTGGTCGATCCCGCCGATGTCGCCGCCTTCTTCATCTGCGGCCCCGGCCCGATGATGGACGCCGCAGAGGAAGCATTGATCGCACGGGGCGTCTCGAAGGACCGCATCCATCTCGAGCGCTTCACCGCGGGCCGCCCCTCGGCGGCGCAGGAGGCGCAGATGCAGGCGCTGACCCGCGAGGCCGCGGGCCTCACGATGCTGGTCACGCTGGACGGCCGCAAGCGCCGGGTCCCCTTCGATGCGGCCGCCGGCAACATCCTCGACAGCGCCCGCGCCTCCGGCCTGCCAGCCCCCTTCGCCTGCAAGGCCGGCGTCTGCGCCACCTGCCGCGCCCGCGTCGTCTCGGGCGAGGTCGAGATGGCCGCGCGCTACGGCCTCACCGACGAGGAGGTCGCCGCCGGCTACGTCCTCACTTGCCAGTCCGTCCCCAAGGGCGACGGCGTCGAGCTCGACTACGACGCCTGAGCTCCCCTCCCTGAAAGGGAGGGGCAGGGGGTGGGTGTACGGCTGAGCCGCCTCAATGGCGGCGAAGACGTCCTCTCTCGGCGAAGATGCTTTCGATCGGGCATCGAGCCCGATCGAAAGCACCCACCCCTAACCCCTCCCTTGCAGGGAGGGGGATAAAGCTGGAGAGGCGAGCCCCCCCAGCATCACCTCCACCGCCATGTCGGCGAGACCGTCCGCGTCCACCGCCCCTCCGGGGCGGAACCAGGTATGGGTCCAGTTGATCATCCCGAAGAACAGCATCGTCAAAGGCAGGGTCAGCGGCCCGGCGTCCGGGCGGAGCTCGCGGACCAGGGCTTCGACCGCGGCGATGATCCGGCGCTGCTTGGCGACCACCTCGGCGCGCCGCGCCGGGGGAAGGTTGTCGAGCTCGTTCAGGAGCACCTTGTGGCTGTCCTGCGCGCCGACATAGAGGCGCATGAACGCGCGGGTGAGCGCGCGCAGCCGCGCCTCGGCGCCGCCCGCCTGCGCCGCTTCCTCCGCGGCCGCGACCAGGGCGTCGAGATGCGCCGCCATGGTCGCGTAGAGGATGTCGTCCTTCGACGGGAAATAATGGTAGATCAGCGACTTGGAGGTGCGGCACGCTTTGGCGAGGTCGGCAACCGAAGCGCCGGCAAAGCCCCGCGCCGCGTAAAGGTGCGCGGCCGCTGCGAGGATCGCCTCGCGCCTCTTGTCATAATCGGGGGACTGGGGCCGCGCCATCGCGCGAGCTTAGAGCATCGCGCGCCAAATGAGAGCCATCTCCTTCGCGGCGTTCGCGATCGGCGGAAGCTCTTGATTGTCAAGAAAATTCCGACCAATGCCTGATTTTTCTTGACAATGCGAATCGCCTTGGCTATTGTGACCGTAATTGATGATTCGAATTGCGCCCGCGGCCCAGCCGTCCGGGCGCTTTTTCATGCTCCCAAGGCCTGCAAAGTTGACAAACTTTACGCTTGCGCTTCGCGCGCGCGCGCGAGGCAGGACCTGGAGCCTTGGTCAGCGACCCTCATTCTCCGCTTCTATCGCGTCGTGATAGGCGATGGTCGCGCGCACCACGTCCTGCATCAGCGCCATCCGGGTCGCGAGCGGCGTGCTCGTCCGTCCGATCATCACCGCCAGCGCATAATTGTGGCCGTCGGGCGCGTGCAGGATGCCGATATCGTTATAGCCGGCCTGCACGCTGCCGAGCACCTGGCCGGTGCCGGTCTTGTGCGAGATCGTCCAGCCGGGGGCGAGCCCGCCGCGCAGCCGGTTGGGCCCGGTATGGGTCTGCGCCATGATGGCGAGCAGCCGCCGGGTGGATTCGGGTGAGAGCAGCTCGCCCCGCTGCAGCCGGGCGAGGCCGTTGGTGATCCCGTTGGGCGTGGCGCCGTCGACAGGATCGTCGATGTAGCGTTCGAACGCGGCCCGGCGCCGCTCGAGCGGCACCGCACTGCGCGCGGCGAAGAAGGCATTGCCCTGCGAGAAGGCCGGCTGCCATTGCAGGCCGGCAATGCCCGCCTGGAGCAGGCGCTCGCCCGGGCCGAAGCGCACCCCGTCGAGACGGTTGCGCTCGAGCATCGCGCGCACTGCGGCGGGCCCGCCCGCGTGGCGCAGGACGATGTCGTTGCAGGTATTGTCGCTCTGGGTCAGCGCGCGGAACATCAGCGTGCCGAGCGTGGTCGTATAGCCGTTCTCGCCGATCTGGCCGGCGATCGGCTGGTGGAACAGGGTAAGGTCCTGGCGGGTGACCGTGACCCGCTCGTCGAGATCGAGCCTGCCCGCGTCGGCACGCTGGAGCGCGGTCAGCGCCACCCAGAATTTGCTGACGCTCTGCTGAGGGTAGAAGCGGTCGCCGTGCCAGTTGGTCGCATAATCGCCGTCCACGTCGCGGACCGAGATCCCGACCTCTCCGTCGAAGCTGCGGCCGAGCTCGCGGATCCGTCCGTCCAGCTCCCGCGCGGCGGCCGAGCTGGCGTCCGTGGCGAAGCGCGACGGCACCTGCGCGCTGTGAGCGGGAAGGCATCCCGCAAGCATGATCCCCGCCAGTCCAAGCAGCTTCAGCCTGTGCATCGCCGCCCGTGCCCCGCTCGTCATCCGCGCCCTCTCCAACGCCCATTACCCCAAGGATTCCGACTCTTACGGTCCAAGGCGTTTCTGTCAGCTTAATCGCGAATCGCGAAAGACGAGATGTGTCCCGCAAGCGCCGGACCGAATCCATAAGGTACTAACCCTCTCCCGTTCCGGGGAGCACGGGTCGGTCGTGCCCCCGGCACGCGGACCTCGGAACATGTTGCGCGACGCCTAATAATTAAGGCTGACAGTGAACCGGAAATCCCGCCCGGCCAGTGGGGCGTAATCCTTGAGCAGGCTTGTCGAGCGACGTGCCTCGACATCGAAGATGTTGTTGAGGGCGAGGCCGAGTGAGAGCCCGGGTCGATCGGTGAACGGCCTCCACTCGACGTTGGCGTTCACCAGGGTGAAGCCCGGCGTCCCTGTCTCGATCGGTGCGGTGCGCCGATGAGCCCAGTCGCGTTCAACCTCTATCTGACCGCCGAAATGCTCCGCCTCCGCGGTGATCGCGCCCTGCACCCGCAGGGGCGGGATCAATGGCGCGGGCCCAAAATCCCTGATGGTCGCGCGCGTCGCATCGGCGACGCCCTCGATCCCAAGATGCACGCCGCCGATCGTGGCGACGGGAAGCTGAGCCTCGAGCTCGAATCCCGTGTAGGTCGCCGGGCCCTGACGGGTCTGCATCACCGGCAGGTCGTCTCGGATCGCACCGGTCGGCGCTTCGAACAGGAAATTCGAAAAGCGGCTGCCGTAGAGGGTTGCGGTCAAGTTGAAGCCATGGCCGGTGTGCTTGATCGTGGCTTCGAAGCCGACGCTGCGTTCGGGGCCGAGATCGGGGTTCCCGATCTGGAAGCTGGCATTGCCGCCGTGGGGACCGTTGGCGAAGAGTTCCTCGGCCGACGGTGCGCGCTGGCTGCGGGCCAGGCTGAGACTCAGGCTCCACGCCCGGGACAGTGCGTAACGCCCGCCGACCGACAGGGACAGCGTCGAGAAACGGCGCGACAGATCGGGGTTGCCGACCACGGGGCTGGCGGCCGCATCGAGCAGGTTGCGCTCGAAACGAGCCCCGGCCTCGAGGCGCAGCGGACCCCTCTCCAGATGCTGGACGGTGAACGCACCGAAGGAGCGGGCATGTGTCGGCGGCAGGAATTGCTCGTCCCCCTCGATCCGCTGCTTCACGTTCAGCATTTGCACGCCCGAAGTTCCACCCCAGCCCGATGCTTGATCGCGCTGATTCAAATCGATCCGTGCCTCGCCGCCCTTCGAAAAGATCTGGCTGCCGATCGTGCCGTCGCTTGCGATCTCCGCGTGGCGGTAGTCCGAATATCCGGCCCTTACCCTGATCTGGCGACGCAGCCCCTGGAGGGGGATCTCGGCGCGGGCATCATATCGGGTCTGATGGACGTCGATGTGGGTCGCTTCGGGCTCGATCGATGGATCGAGCGAGTAGCGGATCGGGACGCCATAGAGGGCGGTATGGCGCGTGATCGACGCACCGAGGTTAAGCTCTCCGTCGACATAGGCGAGCGCGCCGGCAGCCTCGAATGAGCGGCCGTCGCTGTTCGGGAGGTCGCCTCGAAGGCCGGCCAGGGCGCGAATGTCGGCATCGGGGCTGGCCAGGGCTTGGCGGCGCAACGGTTCGGCGAGGATATAGCCGCCGGTGCGCAGGTCATCGTTCTTCGTCCAGCTGGCATCGGCATGGGCCACCCAATGTCCGGCGATCGGCACATTGGCCTGCCCGCTGATGAGCCGCTCGTTCGCCGCTGTCGCATAGCCGGCAATAAAGTTGGCAGCGAGCGGCGGGAGAGGGGTCCGCCGAGGAATGCGGGCGTCGAGCACGTTCACCACCCCTCCGATTGCAGAGGAGCCGTAAATCAAAGCTGCGGGGCCGTGCAGGATCTCGATGGACTCCGCGGTCAGCGGATTGATCGCCACCGCATGGTCGCTCGACGATGACGATACGTCGAGGCTGCCGATCCCGTCGGTGAGAATGCGAATGCGGTCGCCGGCCAGCCCGCGCAGGACCGGCTTGGCAACATTGGGCCCCGATCCGGACGCTGTTACCCCCGGCTGGCTGGAGAGGGTCTCCCCAATGGTCGGGCGGACATTTTCGGCGAGCGAGGCGCCGCTCAACACTGCGACGTCCCCCAGCACGTCGTCCGTCCGGCGCCGGCGGCCGGTGACCACGATCACCTCGTCAGGGTTCGTCGGCGCCCGTACCGTTAATGGAGGCTGTGATGAGCGGGATGCATCGCCGGGGCTCGCAGGATTCGTCGTGGGAGCCGGATTGGGCTGGACATCGGCATCGGCCGTGCCGGCACCGGCGCCGCCGTCGGAACTGGCTGCCGGGGCCGGCGCCAGCACGGCGACCTGGGCTAGGGCGCCCTGGGGAAGCAGGGCGGCCGCGGTTCCGGCCAGAAGGCAAAAGCGGAACATATCTGGTTTTCCGTTCATGTCGGCTGTCTCTTTGACAGCGTGCCCGCGCCCGGAAGCGCGATGAGATTCAGGCTCGGGGAGTCCCGGCTGAAGCGGCTCGGCCGCCAATCATGTCCGGCGGTGTCGCGAGGAGAGCCTGGCCGGCCCTGCGGTCGCGGCACGCCGGAACGGCGGCCGGAGGTCAGGCGACCGGCGGCTCCAGCAATGGGCGGATCGACCGGCCCGGCAGCGGTGGCGCTTCCGCCTGTGGGCTTCGCGCCGGCTCGGCCGCGCGCGGCGCAGGAGGGACCGCTGCCTCGGGCACGATATAGGCGGGCAGTGAGAGGGAGGCGCTGCTCCCGAGCGCGCCGTTCTTCGAGGCGACGCCGGCGGCGGCCTCCTCGCTCAGCGCTACCGCCGCGACCTTCGCATCCCGGCTCTGGCGCGCCATCGCATGCTCGCTGGCGTCCCGATGGCGACAGATCGCGCTTGCGACCGTCGATCCGTTCGCGGCCACGAGCACGACGATCATCAGCAAGGTCAGCAATCGCGCCATTGTCCAGGCTTTGTAGGGACGCGTAATGTTATATCAACTGTATTCATCGCGCGCCGGACCCGCTTCGTCGCGGATCGCGGCGACAATTCGGGACAAGTTTTCCTCTCGCGGACAAAATTATGCGACAGCGCAGGGTCAAGAGGGGATCATCGTTTGGATGAGAGTTCACCAGGAAGGATCTGCCATGAAGACAATCACCTTGCTCTCCGGCGTGGCCCTGCTTGCCGGCGCCGGCATCGCTCTGGCCCAAGGCGGCCCGGGCCCGGACGGTCCCGGCCCGCACGGCGACGTCACCCGCCAGCAGGTCGTCGCCCATGTCGACGAGATGTTCGGCAGGCTCGACGCCAATCGCGACGGACGAGTCACGCCCGACGAGATGCGGGCCGCGGGCGAGCATCGCCGCGAGGAGATGCGGGCGCATGTCTTCGACCGGATCGACGCCAATCATGACGGCAATATCAGCCGCGAGGAATTCGCCGAGGCGCACGCCATGCACGGCCCGGGCGGCCGCGGCGGCCCCGGCGGCCATCGCGGCATGCACATGGGCGCTGGCGGTCCGGAAGGCCCCGGCGGCCACGGCATGCGCGGCATGCGGATGTTCGGCGATCAGGGCTTCGTCACTCTCGAGCAGATGCGCGCGCATGCGCTCGAGCGTTTCGACCGCGCCGACGCCAATCATGACGGCACGCTGACCGAGGCGGAGCGCGAAGCAGCGCACGGCCGGATGCGCGACCGGCCCGCGCAGGACTGAGCGAGGCGCTGGACGGATTGGGGGGCGGGCCCGCTTGGGCCCGTCCCTTTTTCATGACCGCGAAAAGCATCATGCCGCGTCGCGCAGCTTGATCCTGATCAGGATGATTCTCCGACATTTATGGCAATAGGGCGAGACTATCGAATCGCCGCGGCGATCGAAGGCCCGGGGGGGCGCATGGCATATTACAGGCTGTACCTGCTCGACGGTCCGAATGGGCGCTTCGTCGGCTTCGAGGAGATCGAGGCGGCCGACGATGACGAGGCCCTGCGCCGCTCCGAAGCGCTGCCGGGCAACCAGGCCCGTGAGCTTTGGTGCGGCAAGCGCAAGGTCAAGACCTTCCCGGCGAAGGGCGTCTAGCTTTCCAGATCCTCCCCTGCCTTTGCAGGGGAGGGGGACCATGCGCAGCATGGTGGAGGGGCGTGAGCGAAGCGAACGTTCTCACTTCTGAAAGCAGAAACGGCGCCTCGCGCCGCCCCTCCACCACCCTTCGGGCGGTCCACCTCCCTCGCAAGCGAGAGGAGGATTGAGCGGCCTAAGCGTCTCTGGGCAGCAGGATCCGTGCGAGCAGGCCGCCGCCCTTGCGGTTCTCGAGCTCGAGCGATCCGCCATGGGCCTGCGCCGCCGCGCGGGCGAGGGCGAGCCCGAGTCCCGAGCCGCCCGTCTCGCGGTTGCGCGAGGTCTCGAGCCGCACGAACGGCTCCTGGACGCTGCCGATTTCCGCTTCGGGAATGCCGGGCCCGCGGTCGGCGATCTCCACGGCGATGCCGCGCGGCGTGGCGCGCAGCGCAACCTCGGCCGAGCCGCCATATTTGACCGCATTGTCGACGAGGTTGCGCACCGCCCGGCGCAGCAGATTGGGCTGGACCGCGGCCGTCTGGCGCGCGCCCTCCTCGAAGCTCACGTCATGGCCGAGCGCGCGGAATTCCTCGACCACCGTGTCGGCCAGAGCGGAGATGTCGATCGGCCGGAGATTCTCGGCGGCGCGGCCGGAGCGGGCGAGTGCCAGCGTGTCGTCGAGCATCGCGGTCATCTCCTCGATCGTCGCGATCATCCGCGCGCGCTCGGCCTCGGGCTCGATGCTTTCGGCACGGATCCTGAGCGAGGCGAGCGGCGTGCGCAGATCGTGGCCGATCGCGCCGAGCATCCGGTCCTTCTCGTCGAACATGGCCGAGACTCGCGCGCTCATCGCATTGAAGGCGTGGATGGCGCGGCGCACGTCCTCGGGGCCGCGCGGCTCGACCCGGGCCGCCCCTCCGGGCCCGCCAAACCCCTCGGCGGCCGCGGTCAGCTCGCGCAGCGGCCGCGCCAGCCGAAGCGCGATCCAGATCATCGCCGCCAGGATCAGGGCGTAGATGAGCAGGGTCGAGCCCGCCGCCTGGACCGCGATCCAGGGGTTGGGCCGCGGCGTGATCATCCGCGCATTGACCCAGCTCCCGTCCGGCAGCCGGGCGGAGAGGAACAGGGTCTGCATGTGGCGGATCCTTTCCTCGGCATGGGCGAGCTCCTCGGGGCTGAGCTGGTCGCGGATGCGCTGCGGGATCTCCGCCTCGTCGCGCGTCGCGCCGCGCGCGTCGCTGAGCGCGACCCCGCTTTCCTCGGCCTGGTCGCGGAGGCGCTGGGCGATGCGGGGATCGCTGGCCTGGGCGGGGATCGCGCTTTCGGCGGCGAGCGCGAAGCGCCCGCGCCGGCTGCGTTCCGCGACCAGGGCCCCGCGGCCCTCGGGCGGCGTCGCCGCGATCCGCTGAAGCAGGCTGACGAAGCGCGCCATCGGCGGCACCTCGATCTGGAAATGGCTCGCCCGCTGCCGTTCGGCGAAGAGCACGCCGAAATTGATCGCCTGTGCTGCGAGCAAGGCGAGCGCCATGACCAGCGCGATCTGACCGATCAGGCTCCGGGGAAGCAGCCGTTTCACGAAAGCGGCGCTCACAGCCGCTTCACTTCGGCGGCCAGCATGTAGCCGCCGCCCCAGACTGTCTTGATCAACTTGGGATTGGCGGGATCGGCCTCGATCTTCTTGCGGAGGCGGCTGATATGATTGTCGATGCTGCGCTCGAACGCGGCGAGCTCGCGGCCCTGGCTGAGGTCGAGCAATTGGTCGCGGCTCAGCACGCGGCGCGGATGGGTCACGAAGGCGTGGAGGAGGTTGTACTCGCCCGTCGACAGGGGAATGGCGACATTGTCCTCGCCGACCAGCTCGCGCTCCCCGCTCTTCAGCAGCCAAGGGCCGAAGCCGTACGTGTCTGCGTCGGGTGCGCGCACTCGCGATTCGCCGGCGCGGCGCAGCACCGCCTTGATACGGGCGAGCAATTCTCGCGGGCTGAACGGCTTGGTGACGTAATCGTCCGCGCCGATCTCGAGGCCGACGACACGGTCCATCTCCTCGGTCTTGGCGGTGAGCAGGATGATCGGCACCTGGGTGGTCGCGCGGATGAAGCCTGCCAGCGCCAGGCCGTCCTCGCCGGGCATCATGATGTCCAGGAGGACGAGGTCGATCGCATAGGCCGAGAGCATCTGCCGTGCGGCCGCGGCATTTTCGGCCTTGGTGACGCGCACGCCGTTGCGGGTCAGGTAGGCGGCGAGCGGCTCCCTGATCTCGCGCTCGTCGTCGACGAGCAGGACGTGCGGTTCATCGGCCATGACCGGAGCGCTTTACGGCGAGCGGGTCGTGCGGCGCCAGCTTAAGCTTGTCGCACTTTGTCCTCAATTGTCTCTGCTTATGTCAGGCCTCATAAGGCTAGGCGATGAGCCAAGCCGCTGATCTCGCCAGAGCCGCCCTCGCGCGCGGCGACCTGATCACGGCCTATGACGTGACCACGGCGGCGATCGCCGAGGGCGATCCCGGCGGCACGATCCGCCACCAGCAGGTGCTCGCGCTCGCCCGGATGGGGGACACCGAGCGCGCGATGAGCCTGTTCGCCGCTTACGGGCTCGACCGCTCCAACGATCCGCACGAGCGCGCGATCGGCGCGCGTTTGCTCAAGGACCGCGCGCTCGCCGCGGCGCCCGGGCCGGAGCGGCAGGCAGCCCTTGCCGCCGCGCACGAGGCCTATCACGCCATCTACCGCGACAGCGGCGATTCCTTTCCCGGAATCAACGCCGCGACCCTGGCCCTGCTCGCGGGAGACGCGGCGCAGTCGCAGGCGCTGGCCCGGGCCCTGCTCGACGATCCCGCCGTCGCCGCGGCCGGCGATTATTACAAGGCGGCGACCCGGGCCGAGGCCCTGCTCCTGCTCGGCCGGACGGGCGAGGTCACGGAGACGTTGGCGAGCGAGGCGATCCGGGGCAGCGGCGATTATGGTGGCCGCTCCAGCACGCTGCGGCAGCTGAGCATGGTCGCTGCCCATCTCGGCATGGACGAAGCTGCGCGCGCGGCGCTGCTGGCGCCGCTCTGCCCGCCGCGCGTCGCCCATTATTGCGGCCATATGTTCGGCGCCGACGCGCCCGCCGAGGCGCCGATCCGTGCCGCGCTCGACGCCTTGCTCGACGAGGAGGGGATCGGCTTCGCCTACGGCGCGCTCGCCTGCGGCGCCGACATCATCGCCGCCGAGGCGCTGCTCGATCGCGGCGTCGAGCTCCACGTCGTGCTGCCGTTCGAGGAGCAGGATTTCCTGCTCCAGTCGGTGCGCCCCGGCGGGCCCGGCTGGGAGGCGCGTTACCGCGCCTGCCGCGACCGCGCGGCGAGCCTTGTCTTCGCGAGCCCGATGGCCTTCTTCGGCAATCCGGCCCAATATGGCTATGCCAGCCGCACCGCGATGGGGCTGGCGCGGCTGCGCGCCGAACATCTCGGCGCCCAGGCGGTGCAGATCGCGATCTGGGACGGCGTGGCGTCGGACGGGCCGGCGGGCACCGGCGCAGACGTCGCCTCCTGGGCCGAGGCCGGCGAGCGGACCCGGATCGTCGACCCAGGCGAGGTGGAACGGAGCCTCGATCGCCCCGAGCCCAGGGTGACGACGCCCTATGAGCGAGCGCTTGCCGCGATCCTGTTCACTGATTTCAAGGGCTTCTCGAACCTGAGCGAGGCCGCTCTGCCCTCCTTCTGGGACGGGGTGATGGGCGTGGTCGCCGAGGTGCTCGACGCGCACGAGGCCGACGTCGAATGCCGCAACTCCTGGGGCGACGCGCTTTACGCGGTCACCTCGAGCGCGCCCGTTGCCGCGGAGATCGCGCTCCAGCTTCAGGACCGGCTGGCGCGGTTCGACTATGCCACCTTGGGGCTGGACGGGTCGGGCGGCATGCGGATCGGCGCCCATTACGGTCCAGCCTATCGCACCACCGACCATATTACCGGCCGCATCACCTATTACGGCACCGAAGTCTCCAAGGCCGCGCGGATCGAGCCGGTCACGCCGCCCGGCGCGGTCTTCGTCACCGAGCCGTTCGCGGCGATCCTCGCGCTCGAGGCGCGCGGGCGGTTCACCTGCCGCTATGTCGGCCGAATCGCGCTCGCCAAGAAATATGGCGATTATCCGATGTACCGCCTGACGCGCGCAGAGGCGAAGGCCACTGGAAATGGTGATCGTCCTCTGATATAGGCCGATTAGCACGGACGCCGCGCCTAACCCCTTGGAGACAAAGATGATTGCGAGAATGCTGTACGGCGCGTCCGCCGCCCTGTTGCTTACCGCCACGGTTGCGCTCGCGCAGCCGGCCGCAAGCGGCTCCAAGGGAGATGCGAACAAGCAGATCTGCCGCACCATCTCGGATACCGGCAGCCGGCTCGGCCATACCCGCGCCTGCCATACCGCGCAGGAATGGGCGGACCTTCGCCGCCAGACCCGGCAGAATGTCGACCGCATCCAGACCCGGCAGGCGATGAACAGCGATCCCACCGGCTGATCGGCGGGCGCAAACCTCAATCCCGAATGAATGGAGCACGAGATGATTGGTAGAGTGATGTACGGCGTGTGCGCCGTGGCCCTTGTCGGCGCGACCGCGGTGATGGCGGAGCCTTCGAGCAATTCCAACGGCAGCGCCAACAAGCAGATCTGCCGCGCGATCGCCGACACTGGCAGCCGCCTGGGCCGCTCGCGCGAGTGCCATACCGAGCAGGAATGGGCCGAGCTTCGCCGTCAGACCCAGCAGAATATCGATCGCATCCAGAATGCGAGGCCGGCCACCGGCCAGTGAGGGCATGAACGTCCGGCGCCTCGAGAGGCGCCGGATGTTCCCGGGACGCTTCGATGCCGCCGGGATATTGCTTCTGCCGCCGTCACGGCGGTATGTCGGACTTATGAACGGCGGCGGCTGGCCTGTCGCGAGCCTGCCGGTCCGGGATCGTGGAGGGAAAAGATGATCGGTAAAATCCTGTACGGTACCTGTGCCCTGGCCCTGATCACCACGACCGCGGTGATCGCCCAGCCTTCCGCGAGCGACACGGCCAAGAGCCCGGCGAACAAGCAGATCTGCCGCACGATCACGGATACGGGCAGCCGGCTCGGCCGCTATCGCGCCTGCCACACGGCGCAGGAATGGATCGAGCTCCGCCGCCAGACCAAGCAGAATATCGATCACATCCAGAATGCGCGGCCGTTCAACGCCGGCTGATCGCGTGCGGGAGTGGTGAGCCCAGCTGGATTCGAACCAGCGACCTACTGATTAAAAGTCAGTTGCTCTACCAACTGAGCTATGGGCCCGACCTTCGGGTCACCTAAGGACGGGCCGGGGCGCGGTCAACCGCGCGAGGAGCTGGCGTACCGTCGCGCCGGTGACGGGATCGCGCCAGCGCGGCGCGATCTCGGCGAGCGGGCGCAGCACGAAGTCGCGCGAGCGGAAGGCGGGATGGGGGATGGTCGGCCCCGGCCCGTTCCAGGCGCCGCCGGACCAGAGGATGAGGTCGAGGTCGAGCACGCGCGGCCCCCAGCGTCGGCCCGGGCGGCGGCCGAAGTCGCGCTCGATGGTCTTGAGCCTTGCAAGCAGCGCGTCCGGGGCGAGATCGCTGTCGATGATCGCGACGGCGTTGGCGAAGCTGCGCCCAGCCGGGCCGAGCGCCGGCGTGTTGCGCATCGCCGACACTGCCTGCATGCCGCCGATCGCGGTCAGGGCCGCGCGAAGAGTCGCCGCGGGCGCGCCGTGGCGGCTGCGGCGGTTGGAGCCCAGGGCGATCGCGTAGCTTGTTGTTGCCATCGTCCACGGCCTAGACGCTCGCCATGCCGCACGAAAGCCCGATCCCCGAAGCGGAAGCACCACGCGACTGCCCCCTCTGCCCACGCCTGGTCGCCTTGCGGCATGAGCTGCGCGGCCTGCATCCGAATTGGTGGAACGCGCCCGTGCCCGCCTTCGGCGAGCGCAGCGCCTGGCTTGGCATCGTCGGCCTCGCTCCCGGCATGTGGGGGGCCAACCGGACCGGGCGGCCCTTCACCGGCGATCATGCCGGCCATCTCTTCTACCGCACCCTGCTCAAATACGGCCTCGCCGAAGGCGACTATCGCGAGCAGGTCGACGACGGCCTCATGCTCAAGGGCTGCGTCATCCTCAATTCGGTCAAATGCCTGCCGCCGCAGAACAAGCCGCTCCCGGCCGAGGTCGCGACCTGCCGCCTGTATTACGAGCGCGCCCTCGCGCTGCTGCCGGACCTGCTCGTGCTCGTCGCGCTCGGCCGGATCGCCCACGACAATGCCGTGCGGACCGCGGGCGGGCGGGCTTCAGCCTATGGTTTCGCGCATCTCGCCGAGCATCGCCTTCCCGACGGCCGAATCCTGATCGATAGCTATCACTGCTCGCGCTACAACCAGAATACGGGCCGGCTCACGCAGGAGATGTTCGAAGCGGTGTTCGCGCGCGCCGTCGCGCTCGGCGGCAGGTGAGGGCCGAGAACCAGCGCTCAAATATCCTCGACCAGCCGGCCGTAAAGCTCGGGCCTGCGGTCGCGGAAGAAGCCGAAGCCGGCGCGGTGGCGGCGGGCGGCCTCCAGGTCGATCGTGGCGGTGATCACGCCCGTCTCCCCCGCGCCCAGCTCGGCGAGCATGTCGCCCCACTCGTTGCAGATGAAGCTGTGGCCGTAGAAGGTCTGGCCGCATTCGGTCCCGATCCGGTTGGCGGCGACCACCGGCACCACGTTGGAGACGGCATGGCCGATCATCGCCCGCTGCCACATGCGCGACGTGTCGAGATCGGGATCGTAGGGCTCGGTGCCGATCGCGGTCGGGAAGAGCAATATCTCGGCGCCCATCAGCATCAGGGTGCGCGCGGTCTCGGGATACCATTGGTCCCAGCAGATCCCGACGCCGAGCGTCGCGGCCGGCGTCGGCCAGGTCTTGAAGCCGCTATTCCCCGGGCGGAAATAGAATTTCTCGGAATAGCCGGGCCCGTCCGGAATATGGCTCTTGCGATAGACGCCCATCACCGCGCCCTTGTCGTCGATCATCGCAAGGCTGTTGTAATGGTGCGGCCCGTCCGCCTCGAAGAAGCTGGTGGGGATATGGATTTCGAGCTCGGCCGCCAGCTTGCGCATCGCAAGCACCGCCGGATGGGAGTCGAGCGGCCGGGCGTTGGCGAACAGGGCCTCGTCCTCGGTCCGGCAGAAATAGAGGCCCTCGAACAATTCCGGCGGCAGCACCACCTTGGCGCCCTTGCCGGCAGCCTCGCGGACCAGGGCCGAGACGTTGGCGATATTCTCCTCGATGTCGTCGGTGAAGGCGAGCTGGAGGGCGGCGACTTTCAATTCGCTCATGCGGGCACCTGCTGGCTGACGCAGTGGAAGCTGCCGCCGCCGGTGACGAGCAAATGGTCCGAGCGCAAGCCGATTGCCGTGCGATCGGGGAACAGCGCCTGCAGCGCCGCGACCGCCGCCGCGTCGTTCGGCGCGCCATATTGCGGGACCACGACGGCGGCATTGCCGATGTAGAAGTTCATGTAGGAGGCGGGGACGATCGCGCCCCCCAGCATCACCTTGCCCGGCGAGGGGAGGGGCACGACCTCGAGGCCGAAGCGCCGGGCGCGGTTGGCGGCGTCGCGATAGACCGCATCATTGGGATCGCGCTGGGCGGGCTCCGGAATGGCGATCACGCCGGGCGCCACGAAGCGGGCGAGATTGTCGACATGGCCGTCCGTATGGTCGTTCATCAGCCCGCTGCCGAGCCACAGCACGCGCTCGAGCCCGAGGTCGGATTTCAGCCTGGCCTCGATCTCGCCGCGCGACAGATAGGGATTGCGATTGGGATGCATCAGGCATTGCTCGGTGGTGACGGCGAGCCCGGTGCCGTCGACGTCGATCGCGCCGCCCTCCAAGATCCAGTCCGCCTGGCGGACGTGGAAGCCGGCGCCCTCGGCGAGGCGGCGGCCGATCGTCTCGTCGCCCGGCATCTCATATTTGCGGCCCCAGCCGTTGAAGCCGAAGCGCATCGCGACGTCGCGGCCGGGCCCGCGGACGATGATCGGGCCGGTGTCGCGCAGCCAGGTATCGCCTAGAGCTTGCTCGACGACGGTCGCAAACGGCGCCGCCTCCCGCGCCGCCGCGACCGCCTCCCGTCCCTCGGCGACGAGCCGCACTTCCTCGCCGGCCCCCTCGGCCCAGACCGCCCGCGCGAACGCCGCGGTCTCGTCTCGGGCGGGTGCGAGATCGCCGTTCCAATAGGCTTCATGGCTCGGGAAGCCGATCCAGACGAAGGCGTGCGGGACCCATTCCGGGGGCTGGCGGGCCGTCATCGCATTCCTACTGCCCGGCGCGCGAGCGGTCGCGGATGGCGCGGAACTCGTCGCCGGGGAGCCAGTTCGGCCAGGCCCGGGTCGTCGCGAGCGCGCGGCCCACGCGGTAGTAAATGTCGACGTCGCTGACCGCGCCCGACCAGTCCCAATTGGGATTATATTCGTCCGTCACCTGGTGATAGCGGTGGGCGCGATAATCCTCGGCCGCGGCCCGGCCGGCCGCGGGCCCGCCATGAACCAGATCCTCGCCGCCGCGGCCGTAGAGCATCGGCACGCCCTGCTTGGCGAAGCTGAACTGGTCGGAGCGGAAATAATAGCCGGCCTCCGGCGTCGGCTCGGCCGAGACCCGGAGGCCCTCCGCCCGCGCGGCGCGCTGCAGATAGGCGTCGAGCTCCGATTTGCCGCCGCCGATCGAGACGAAGTCGCGTGCGGGTCCGGCCATGTTGAGCGAATCCATGTTGAAGCCGCCGGCGGTGCGGGCAAGGGGATAGATGGGCTGGGCGGCATAATAAGCCGAGCCGAGCAGGCCCGATTCCTCGCCGGTGACGTTGAGGAAGATGATCGTGCGGTCGGGCGGCCCGGCGCGCACATGCGCCTCGGCGAGCGCGACCAAAGCGGCCGAGCCGCTCGCATTGTCGACCGCGCCGTTGCAGATCCGGTCCGCGCCGTCCTCGCGGCAGATGCCGAGATGGTCCCAATGGGCGGTGTAGATCACATATTCGTCGGGATGGGTGCGGCCGGGCAATATGCCGATCACGTTGTGCGAAGCGGTCCGGCGGATCTGGTTGTCGATGCTGAGCGATGCGCGCAGGCCCAGCGGCACGGCGTGGAAGCCGCGCTGCTGCGCGGCGCGGGTGAGCGCGTCGAGATCCTGGCCCGCGGCGGCGAGCAGGCGCCGCGCGGCCGCGTTGGTCAGCCAGCCGTTGACCGCGGTCTGGTCGGCGCCGTTATTCTCGGACTGCATGTAGAGCTGCGAGCCCGACCAGCTGTTGTCGACCACGTTCCAGCCATAGGAGGCGGGCGCGGTGTCGTGGACGATGAAGGCCGCGGCCGCGCCCTGGCGCGCGGCTTCCTCGAACTTGTAGGTCCAGCGGCCGTAATAGGTCATCGCCCGGCCGTTGAACGGTCCGGTCAGGCCCGGAGTCTGCCAGTCGGGATCGTTGACCAGGATGATCACGGTCTTGCCGCGGACGTCGAGCCCCGCATAATCGTTCCAGCCGCGCTCGGGCGCGTTGATCCCGTAGCCGACGAAGACGATGTCGCTATTGTCGACCGAGACGTGGGGCTGGGCGCGGTAGGAGGCGCCGATATAATCGGTGCGGTAGCTGAACTCGAGATTACCGGTGCCGCCCGTCACATGCAGCGTCGGATTGCCGGTGGCGGTAATCTCGACCAGCGGCACGTCCTGATACCAGCTGCCGCGATTGCCGGGCTGAAGGCCGGCACGGCGGAATTCCTGCGCCATGAAGGCGATCGTCCGCTCCTCGCCGACCGTGCCCGGCGCGCGACCTTGGAATTCGTCGCTCGACAGGGTGCGGGTGACGCGCTGCAACGTCTCCACCGAGATGTGTGGGGCCGGCGCGCGGGTCGCGGCGCTGGCGCCCCCCGCAAGCGCAAGGGCGAAGGTCAAAGCGAAAGTCCCGAAGCGCATCGTCCTGTCCTCCTCGGCCCCCCGCGGGGCGCCTTATTAGGACCCGGCGAGGCCGACGTGCAAGCGGCGCGGCAGCGCCGATCAAAGCTGTTGCCGGCCTCCCGGGACTTTGGCTAAGAGCTTGAAAAGCGAGGGGTCCCGATGATCAAGAAGCTGTTCATTCTCACGTCGATCGCGTGCGCCATGCCCGCCGCGGCGGAGCCGGCCGCGCCGCCGGCGGCCGACGCGGCCGCGCTCTACGGCGTGCGCGAGAATGTCGAGCAGATCGACCTGTCGCCCGACGGGCGCCACGTCGTCTATCTCCAGGCCGGGCCGGGCCGGCAGACGATCGTCTATCTGGCCGAGGTCGGGAGCACCGCCCAACCGACCGTGGTCACCGCGTCGGATGGCAATCCGGAGCGGCTCCGCCGCTGCTCCTTCGCCACCAACGACCGCCTCGTCTGCATGGTCACCGGCATGGTGATGTCGGCCGACCGCGTCCTGATCCCTTTCTCGCGGCGCATCGCGGTCGACACGAACGGGCAGAATGTGGCGACGCTCGGCCAGCAAAGCTCGTTCTTCGACGCGCGTATCCGCCAGAATGACGGGCATATCCTCAACTATCTTCCCGACCAGGGCGCCGTGCTGATGGCGCGGGACCATGTCGCCGAGGCCGGGGTGATCGGCACCCGGCTGACGCGGACCGCGAACGGCCTTGCCGTCGACCGGGTCGATCTTCGCACCATGCGGGCAACCCCGGTCGAGCCTCCGAATCCCAATGCCGCGGGTTATGTCACCGATGCCCAGGGCAATGTGCGGATCATGGTGGTGCCCTCGGTGCGCGGCGGCGCTACCGGGCAGCTGGGCATGCGCACCGATTTCTTCTATCGCCGCGCTGGCAGCCGGGATTGGACACCCTTCTCGAGCTACGATTCGGCGACGCGCGAGGGGATGGTTCCGTTCGCGATCGATTCGGCCCACGACGCGGCCTATGTCTTCAAGCGGCTCGACGGCCGCGACGCGGTCTACCGGGTCAAGCTCGATGGAAGCATGGCGAGCGAGCTCGTCTACGCCAATCCCCATGTCGATGTGGACGGCCTTGCCTTCGTTCATCACGGCGACCGCGCGATCGGCGTGACCTTCACCGAAGAGCGATCCGAGATCGTCTATTTCGATCCCGAATATACCGCGATGGCGCGCGCGCTCGCCCGCGCCATCCCGACCCTGCCGCTGATCGACTTCGTCGAGACCAGCGGCGACGGCAACCGCATCCTCGTCCATGCGGGCAGCGATACCGACGCCGGGCGCTATTATGTCTACGATCGCGCGGCCCACAGCCTCAACGAGATATTAATGGTCCGTCCGCAGCTCGAACATGTCGCCGGCGCGCCCGTGCGCGCCGTGACCTATCCAGCCGCGGACGGGACCCAGGTTCCTGCCTATCTGACCCTTCCGGCCGGAAGCTCCGGCCGGAACCTGCCGGTGGTGATCCTGCCGCATGGTGGCCCGGAGGCGCGCGACTATTGGGGCTTCGACTGGCTTCCCCAATATCTCGCGCACCAGGGCTATGCGGTGCTGCAGGCCAATTACCGCGGCTCGGGCGGCTATGGCGATCAATGGCTGCAGCAGAACGGCTTCCGCTCGTGGCGCACCTCGATCGGCGACATCACCGCCGGCGCCCGCTGGCTCGCCGCGCAGGGCATCGGCGATCCGAACAGGATGGCGATCCTGGGATGGTCCTATGGCGGCTATGCCGCGCTTCAGGCGGCGGCGACCGAGCCGGGCCTGTTCAAGGCGGTGGTCGCGATCGCGCCGGTCACCGATCTCCAGCAGGCCAAGGACGATTTCCGGAACTATACCAATGCGAGCAACGTCGCCGACTATATCGGCACCGGCCCGCACGTCGCGGAAGGCTCGCCGCTGCGTCACGCGGCCGAGATCAATGCGCCGGTGCTTCTGTTCCACGGCGACCGCGATCTCAACGTAAACGTCATCCACAGCCGCCGCATGGACGAGGCGCTGCGCGGCGCGGGCAAGCATAGCGAGCTCACCGTCTTCGAGGGGCTCGAGCACGATCTCGCGGACAGCCAGGCCCGCACCCGGATGCTGACCCGGATCGGCGCCTTCCTTGAGGCACAGCTCGGCCGCTAGTCCTCCGCCCTTCTTCCGCGCGATCGCCTCCTCCAACCAAGACTTTCCGATCCCGCGCGCGCGTCGGTCGCAGGGCCGCCGTGCCCGATCGGCCGATCCCGGATCGACGGATTGCAAGGCGCGGCGATCCCGGTCTAGACAGCGGGCAGGGGGAAAATCATGCAAAGATGGCATAGGCTTGTCTGCCTTGCGGCGACCTTGGCCGCAGGCTCGTTGCGCGCGCAGCCGCCGGCCCAGGCCCCGGCGGCATCGCCCTCCGCGGCCAATGCGAGCGCGCTGTTCGGGCCGCGCGAAAGCGTCACCTCGCTCGATATCTCGCCGAGCGGGCGCTACGCCGTCTACGTCGCGCCGGCGCGGGGCACCGCTTCGGCGGCCGTGGTCGCGGATCTCGTCGGGGGCGGCGATGCGCGGCCCGTGCTGCGCGCCAGCGGCCAGCCGGAGCGGCTGCGCTGGTGCCGTTTCGTCAGCGATACCCGCCTGATCTGCGCGATCCGGGGCACCGGCAATATCGAGGGACAGCTGGTCGGCTTCAGCAGGCTGTTCGCGGTCAATGCGGACGGCTCGAACATACGCGAACTGGGCCAGCAAGCCTCCGCTTATGACGCGCGGCTGCGGCAATTTTCGGGCGCGATATTGGATTGGCTGCCGCAGGACGGGAATGCGGTCCTGATGGTGCGCGACTATGTGCCCGAGGCGATGGCGAGCGGATCGCGCATGGCGCGGCGCCAGAACGGTCTCGGCGTCGACCGCATCGACATCAACAATCTGCGCATCACCTCGGTCGAGCAGCCGGATCCGAGAGCGTCCGGCTACATGTCGGACGGCCGCGGCAACGTCCGGATGATGATCTCGGTCCAGACGGTCGGCGAGGGCCAGGCGGCGGCGCAGACCGTCTATTATTACCGGCTCGCCGGCGCGCGGGACTGGCGGCGTTTCTCCACCTATGACGAAAATACGCGGGAAGGGATGTTCCCGGTCGCGATCGACGGCGCGCGCGACGTCGCCTACGTGCTCAAGCGGCTGAACGGCCGCCTTGCCCTCTACCGCGTGCGGCTCGACGAAAGCCTCGCCACCGAGCTCGTCTATGCCAACGAGACTGTCGACGTGGACGACGTGGTCCGCATCGGGCGGGCCGGCGCGGTGGTCGGAGTCACCTTTGCCGAGGAGCGGCGCCGGGTGATCTGGTTCGACCCCCAATATGCCGAGCTTTCGCGCGGGCTGTCCCGCGCGGTTCCCGGTCAGCCCGCGATCGATTTCGTCGGTGCGAGCCGAGACGAGAACAAGCTCGTGATCCTCGCGCTCAGCGATTCCAATCCGGGCCGCTACTATCTGTACGACCGGACGAGCCGGGCGCTCGAGGAGATCGCTCCGATACGGCCCCAGCTCGACGAGGTCCGGCTCTCCAACGTGCGGCCTCTCGCCTATCCGGCCGCCGACGGGGTGCAGATCCCGGCCTATCTCACCCTGCCGCCCGGCCGTACGGACATGCGCGGGCTGCCGGCCATTGTCCTGCCCCATGGCGGGCCGAGCGCGCGCGACGAGCTCGGCTTCGATTGGCTTGCCCAATTCCTCGCCCATCAGGGCTATGCGGTGCTCCAGCCCAATTATCGGGGCTCGGCCGGCTATGGTGACGCCTGGTTCGCTCAGAACGGGTTTCGGGGCTGGCAGACCTCGATCGGCGACGTCGCTGCGGCCGGCCGCTGGATGGTCTCGCAGGGCGCCGATGCAGGCCGGCTGGCAATCGTCGGCTGGTCTTATGGCGGCTATGCGGCGCTGCAGGCGGGAGTGACCGAGCCGGGCCTGTTCAAGGCGATCGTGGCCATCGCCCCGGTGACCGACCTCGCCTTGCTGGCGCAGCAGGCCGAAGGCTTCAGCGACTATCTGCTCGTCCGGCAATTCGTCGGCCAGGGGCCGCATGTGCGGGCCGGCTCGCCGCTCCAGAATGTCGATCGGATCACCGCGCCGGTGCTCATGTTCCACGGCACGCGCGACACCAATGTCGGCATCGCCCAGTCCCAGCGGATGGACGCGGCGCTGCGTGCGGCCGGCAAGAGGAGCGAGCTGGTGACGTTCGAAGGGCTGGAGCACGATCTCGCGGACAGCGACGCGCGGGTGCGGATGCTGCAGCGGATCAGCGATTTCCTCGCCGCCAGCCTGGCTCATTAAGAAAGAGGCGGCCGGTGGCCGGCCGCCTCCTGTGTCCTGTCCCTTGGGATCGGGTCAGCGCGAATAGAATTCGACGACCAGGTTGGGCTCCATCCGCACCGGATAGGGCACCTCGTCGAGCGTCGGCACGCGGTTGAACACGACCTTCGCGGTTCCGTCCTGGACGATGTAATCGGGGATGTCGCGCTCGGCGAGGCCCTGTGCCTCGATCACCAGCGCCATCTCCTGCGCCTTCGGGCCGAGCTCGATGACGTCGCCGACATTGACCTTGGCCGAGGGGATGTTGAGCTTCCTGCCGTTGACCCGGATATGGCCATGATTGACGATCTGGCGCGCGGCCCAGATGGTCGGGGCGAACTTGGCGCGATAGACAACCGCGTCGAGCCGGCGCTCGAGCAGGCCGATCAGATTCTGGCCGGTGTCGCCCTTCATCCGTGCGGCGTCGGTGTAGGCGCGCTTGAACTGCTTCTCGGTGACGTCGCCATAATAGCCACGCAGCTTCTGCTTGGCGCGCAGCTGGATGCCGAAATCGGAGACCTTGCCCTTGCGGCGCTGGCCGTGCTGGCCGGGGCCATATTCGCGGCGGTTGACCGGGCTCTTGGGCCGTCCGAAGACGTTCTCGCCCATCCGGCGGTCGAGCTTGTACTTGGCGCTGGAGCGCTTCGACATGATGATGTTACTCCAATTTGCTTTCGGTTCTGATCCCTGGACCGCACCGCCGGACCATCACGCGTCCGGCGCGGCCGCCGCTTCACCAGGGGTGCGGGGCCAATTGCGAAGGCGGGCACATGGGGGCAAGTGCCCGCCAAGTCAACGGGAATCGCGAGAATGGGGCGGCGTCCCTAGCCCCGCCGGCCTTCCTCCAGCGCGCGGATGATGCCGCGTAGCGCCTGGATCTCGCGGCTCGACCAGCCGGCCTTGGTGAGGATGGTGCGGATCGTGTTCTTCGTGGCGGGCGTGCGGTCGGGCGGATGGAAATAATCGGCCGCCTCGAGCGCCGCTTCCAACTGACCGATCAGTCCTTCCAGATGCTCCTGCGGCGCGCGCGGCTCGGCCGGGTCGCCGAGCGTTGGAACGGCGAGGTCGCGATGCCTCGACCATTCATAGGCGATGAGGATCACCGCCTGGGCGAGGTTGAGCGAACGGAAATCCGGATTGACCGGGATGGTCACGATCTTGCCGGCGAGCGCGACTTCGTCGGTCTCGAGCCCCGAGCGCTCCGCTCCGAACAGGAAGGCGGAAGGGCCGTCATTGGCATGGACCTCGCGGCCCGCCTGCTCGGCCGAAACCACCGGCATGACGAGCCCGCGCTTGCGCACGGTGGTCGCATAGACATGGGGGCAATCGGCGACGGCGTCGGCGACGCTCTCGAACAGCCGCGCGCGTTCCAGAACCATGTCCGCGCCCGAGGCCGCGGGGCCGGCGGAGGGATTGGGCCACCCGTCGCGCGGGCTGACCAGCCTGAGGTCGGTCAGCCCGAAATTCAGCATCGCCCGCGCCGCCTTCCCGATATTCTCGCCGAGCTGGGGGCGGACGAGAACGATCGCGGGGGGAGGGATCACTCGCTCACGGTCCCCGCGAAATCCTCGAAGTCCTTGGCTTCGCGAAAGTCCTTATAGACGCTGGCGAAACGAATATAGGCGACGGGATCGAGCGCCTTGAGGCCCTCCATCACCATCTCGCCGATCCGGGTGGAGGAGATTTCGGTTTCGCCGCTGGTCTCGATCTGGCGCTGGATCGAGGAGGCGAGGCGCTCGATCCGCTCGGGCGGGACCGGCCGCTTGCGGCAGGCGATGGCGATCGAGCGTTCGAGCTTGCCGCGGTCGAACGCTTCGCGGCGCTCCGCGGATTTGACCACGACGAGCTCGCGCAGCTGGACCCGCTCGAAGGTGGTGAAGCGCGCGCCGCAATCCTCGCACTGGCGGCGGCGGCGGATCGCGGAGCCGTCCTCGGTGGGACGGCTGTCCTTCACCTGGCTGTTCTCATGAGCGCAGAACGGGCAGCGCAATCAAAGCTCCGGATAGATGGGGAAGCGCGCGCAGAGCGTTTCGACCCGCCCCTTCACCGACGCCTCGATCTGGGCGTCGCCTTCCTCGCCGTTCTTGCGCAGCCCGTCCACCACCTCGGCGATCAGGCTGCCGATCTCGCGGAACTCCGCCGGGCCGAAGCCGCGCGTCGTCCCGGCCGGCGTGCCGAGCCGGATGCCCGAGGTGACGAAGGGCTTGGCCGGATCGAAGGGAATCGCATTCTTGTTGCAGGTGATCGCGGCGCGATCCAGCGCCTTCTCGGCGGCCTTGCCGGTCGCCTGCTTCGGCCTGAGGTCGACGAGCAAAAGGTGATTGTCAGTCCCGCCCGAGACGATGTCGAGCCCTTCCTCCTGCAGCGAAGCGGCCAGTGCCCGGGCATTCTCGACGATGTTTCGCGCGTATATCTTGAAGTCGGGCCTGAGCGCCTCGCCGAGCGCGACCGCTTTGGCGGCGATGACGTGCATCAGCGGGCCGCCCTGGAGGCCGGGGAAGACCGCCGAGTTCATCTTCTTGGCGATGGCCTCGTCATTCGAGAGGATCATTCCGCCGCGCGGCCCGCGCAGCGACTTGTGGGTGGTCGTGGTCACGACATGGGCGTGAGGGACCGGGTTCGGGTGCATCCCGCCCGCCACCAGCCCCGCGAAATGGGCCATGTCGACCATCAGGTAGGCGCCGACCTCGTCGGCGATCTCGCGGAAGGCGGCGAAGTCCCAGAGCCGCGAATAAGCGGTGCCGCCGGCGATGATCAGCTTCGGCCGGTGCTCGCGCGCGATGGACGCGATCTCGTCCATGTCGAGCAGGTGATCGTCGGCGCGGACGCCGTAGGAGACGGGCCTGAACCATTTGCCCGACATGTTGACCGGCGAGCCGTGGGTGAGATGGCCGCCGGCGGCGAGATCGAGCCCCATGAACGTGTCGCCGGGCTCGAGCAGGCCGAGGAACACCGCCTGGTTCATCTGGCTGCCGCTGTTCGGCTGGACGTTGACGAAGCCGGCGCCGAACAATTGCTTCGCCCGCTCGATCGCGAGCGTCTCGACCACGTCGACATATTCGCAGCCGCCATAATAGCGGCGGCCCGGATAGCCCTCGGCATACTTATTGGTGAGGATCGAGCCCTGCGCCTCGAGCACCGCGCGCGAGACGATGTTCTCGGATGCGATCAGCTCGATCTTGTCGCGTTGGCGGCCGAGTTCGAGCCGGATCGCATCGGCGATCTCTGGATCGGCGCGTTCCAGCGAGTCGGTGAAGAAGCCTTCCGGCCCGACCTTCTGGAAATCGAAAGCTGGGCGGCTGCTCATGCATGCTCCTCGGCGAATTGGGGGTTGGTAAGCTTCTCGACGCGCCGCTGGTGGCGGCCGCCGCCGAACGGGGTGGCGAGGAAGGTCTCGACGCAGGCCTTGGCCATCTCGATCCCGATCAGCCGCGCGCCCATGGCGACGACGTTGGCGTCGTTATGCTCGCGGGCGAGGCGGGCGGAGAGCGGCTCGGAGACCAAGGCGGCGCGGCAGGCCGGATGGCGGTTGGCTGCGATCGAGATGCCGATCCCCGATCCGCAAAGCGCGACGCCGAAGTCCGCCCGGCCCGCGGCGATCTCCTCGGCGAGCTTGTAGCCGTAATCCGGATAGTCGACCGACTCGAACCCGGCCGGGCCGAGATCGGCGACCTGATGGCCCGTCTCGGACAGCCAGGCGACCAGATCCGCCTTCAGGCCGACGGCGGCGTGATCGGATGCGATGGCGATGCGCATGGCGCACCCCCTAGGCAATCAGGCCGGGATTCGCCAGCGCTTGATCGAAAATAAGCCGCTCTTGGTCGGCGCACGCTTTGCCGCGGCGCGCTGGCCGACTGATGCCGGAGCGGGGACGCGACGAAAGGACGCCACGATGTCGCGCGCCTTCCTCCCGGCTCTCCTGTTCCTCGCTCTCCTGCCCATGCGTGCCGTCGCGCAGCCGGCGATCGCCCCCTTCGCGTCGCGCGACCTGGCGCCGGGCGTGCACCTGCTGGCAACCCCCGCCGATTATGTCGGCCCCGCGATCAGCAACGTCTCGGTGATCGAGCAGAGCGACGGAATGGTGCTGATCGACAGCGGCGGCACGATCGCGCACGGCCGCGCGATCGTCCGCTATGTCCGCTCGATCACCCGCAAGCCGGTGAAGGCGGTGCTGATCACCCACTGGCACAACGATCATCCGCTCGGCATCGCGGCGATCCGCGAGGCGTGGCCGCATGTGCGGGTGATCTCGACCGCGGCGACCCGGACCGACCTGCTCGGCCCGACCCTGACCAGCGTCGCGCTCGCGCCGAGCGAGCATTTCGAGACGCAGCTGCTCAACGAGGCCTGGCAGGGCGTGGTCCAGGTGCGCGGCCTGGCCGCGGCCCCGTCGACGACGCCCGAGCAGCGCGCGCGCTACGAGCGCTACATCGCCGGCATCATGGACTACGCCCGCGGCTTTCGGGGCACCTATCTCGTCCCGCCGACCGAGACCTTCACCGACGCGCTGCTGCTCGACGATCTCGAGCGGCCGGTCCGGCTGATGTTCCTCGGCCGCGCCAATACGGACGGCGACGCCATCGCCTGGCTGCCGCGGCAGCGGATCGTGATGAGCGGCGACGTGGTCGTGTCGCCGATCCCGTTCGGCTTTGGCTCCTATCCCCAAGACTGGATCCGCGTGCTCGAGCGGCTGAAGGCGCTGGACTTCGCCCTGCTCGTCCCAGGCCATGGCGAGCCGATGACCGATGCCGCCTATCTCGATCGGCTGATCGGCACGATAAGCGACATCCGCGCGCAGGTCGGCGTGCTGGCCCGCCAGGGCCTCACCCTCGAGCAGGTGCGCGGCCGCGTCGATTTCTCGGCGCAGAGCGCCATCTTCGGCACGACGCCACGGCTGCGCGCCGGCTTCCAGTCGCTCTGGCTCGCGCCGATGATCGAGAATGCGTTCAAGGAGGCGCGCGGCGAGCCGATCGTGCAGGGCGAGGGGCTGTTGCCCTCCTGAGCCTTACTCGCGCTCCCACTGATGGCCGCGATGGAGGGTGCCGACCATCAGATCGTAACGCTTGAGCCAGCGGCCGCGGCCCTGTTCGCGGATCCTGCTGTGCTCGGGGTGCGCGCGCCAGGCGGCGGCGCTTTCGTCGTCCGCCCAATAGCTGATCGTGATCTCGCGCCCGTCCGCGCCGATCCAGTCCACCCCGCGAAAGCCGGGCTGCTGGGCGACGAGGTTCGCCATGGCCTCGCCCGCGGCGCCATAGCCCTCGCGGTCCGCTTCGGTCCCTTCGGAGATGAAGATCACGGCGACCTGGCCGATACGTGGATGGGTCATGCCTCCCTCCCTTTCGGGCGGAGCATAGAGCGGTTTCCCGTCGGATGGAATCGTCCGGCGAGTCGGAAACGAAGCAGCGGCGAAGACCGGCGGGCCTTACCAGCGGTCGAGCGCGAAGACGGCGGCGATCAGCAGCCCCACGACGATGACGATCGCGCGCAGGGTCCCGGGCCTGACCGCGCCGGCGAGCCGGCCGCCGAGCGCACCGCCGACCAGAGCGCCGGCCGCCATCACGCCGGCCGCGGGCCAGATCACGGGCGCGGCGGCCGCGAACAGCAAGGCGGCGGCCAGGTTGGTGACCAGCGACATCGCCTGCTTGAGCGCATTCAAGCGGGTCAGATTGTCGTCGACGGCGAGCCCGATCATGGCGAGGAACATGACGCTCAGCCCTGCCCCGAAATAGCCGCCATAGATGGCGGCGAGCAGCACCGGCGGCACCGCCCAGCCCAGAGCGATATGGGCATGCCCCCGCTGGAGCAGGGCGCGGACGCGGTCCTGCAGCGCGAGCAGGGCGCAGGCGCCGAGCACGAGCACGGGCACGAGCGCGCGGAAGGTCGCGTCGCTGGTCCGGGTGAGGAGCAGCGCGCCGGCGACCCCGCCCACCGCCGCCACCGGCAGCAGGATCAGCATCCGCCGCCTTTGGCCCTGGAGGTCGCGGCGCTGGGCGAGCACGCCGCCGACATAGCCGGGGCAGAGCGCGACGGTGTTGGTCACGTTGGCGAGAATCGGCGGCACGCCGATCGCGATCAGGGCCGGGAAGGTGAAGATCGATCCGCCGCCCGCGAGCGCGTTGAACAGGCCGGCGGCGAGCGCCGCTAGAAAAAGAAGAAGATAATCGAGCGATGCGATCACGCCGGACCTCATTTGGTCGGTTTCGTCTCCTGCCAAGGCAGATGAGCGGCGAAATGCTGCGGCGTGACGGTCGTCACGCGTCGATGGGTCGCCGCGAGGGGATAACAAGCTGATCAGGTTTCATTCCAACCGGAAGGGTCTCCCATGTGCACGCTGCTCCATCGGCATTCGATCCACTGCATCCTGCCGCCCTATGTGCTGAACTCAATCGCTGCCAACGGCAATGAGGAGCAGCGGAAGTGGGCGCTGAACACTTTCGCTAGCGACCAAACGTTTCGGGCTTTCCGAAACTCGACGACTGCGACAGCCTCACTTGCGCGTCGCCTGCTAGCCAACTCCACTTCCGCGGGAGCCTTGCAGCGGCGGATTTTCGATGCCGGGTCGACCGAGGCACTCCCCGGGCAGCAAGTTCGCGCCGAAGGCGACGGGCCGACCGGAGACGCGGCGGCGGACGAAGCTTATGACGGGCTCGGCGCGACCTACGATTATTTCTATGACATCCATCGGCGAAACTCGATCGATGGGGCTGGCCTAGAGCTCAAGGCTACCGTCCACTATGGGACCGGCTATCAGAATGCGTTCTGGAACGGTCAGCGAATGGTCTTCGGCGACGGCGACGGCCAGCTGTTTCAGCGGTTCACGCGATCACTCGACGTGATCGGCCACGAGCTCGGCCACGGGGTCAATGAGACCGAAACGGGTCTAGTCTATATGTTCCAGCCTGGGGCACTCGACGAACATCTGGCGGATGTGTGGGGGAGCCTGGTGAAGCAGTATCTGCTAAGACAGAACGTCAATACCGCAGATTGGCTGATCGGTGCCGACCTGCTGGGTCCGTCCGTTCAGGGTATCGCGCTGCGCTCGATGAAGGATCCTGGCAGCGCCTTCGATGATCCGGTGCTCGGCAAGGATCCGCAGCCCGGCCACATGAACGATTTCGTGGCCACCTGGCACGACAATGGTGGGGTCCACATAAATTCGGGTATTCCGAACCGGGCTTTCTATCTGGCCGCTACCGCGATCGGCGGTAACGCCTGGGAAAAGCCAGCGGCGATATGGTATCGGGCGATCCTCGACCCGCGGGTCAAGGACGATACGGAATTCGCCCGGTTCGCCAAGGTGACAATCGACTCGGCGTCTCAGATTCCAAACTCAGTCACCTCCGACGTGCAGGCGGTCACAGATGCATGGGCGGCGGTCGGCGTCGTTCCGGCCTGACCGGGTTGACTGGTCGGATGGCTTGCAGCAAGGGCCGGCCATGAAGCTGACCCTGTCGACCCCCAAGACCGGAGTAGCCTATTTCCCAGGGCTGGCAGCACCGCGAACGCTGGACGTGGACAGTTTGCCGGCCCAGCTCGCCAAGGAGATCGAAGCCTGTGTTGCGCGGATAGAGGCCGAAGCGGAAGCGCCTGCCGAACCGAGCGGCTTCAAGGATGATCTTCTGCACAGCCTAATCGTCGAGCGATCTGATGGACAGGTGCAGAGATATGACGGGCCACCGGTCGGCGCTATGGGAGAGCTGGTCACGGCGTTTCGCGCCGGGCTGCGCGCTGTTGGCAAATCAAAAGACTGACCGAAGGCTCGCTACGCCGCCCAGCGCATCTCCAGGCGATCCCAGATCTCGACCAGCGCAGTGGCGAGATCCTTCATCATCTGCTCGTCATGGGCGGGGCCCGGGGTGAAGCGCAGCCGCTCGGTGCCGCGCGGCACGGTCGGATAATTTATCGGCTGCACGTAGATCCCATATTCGGCGAGCAATATGTCGCTGATTCGCTTCGCGGTCACCGGATCGCCGACCAGCAGGGGCACGATGTGGGTCTCGGTCTCCATCACCGGCAGGCGTGCGCCGCGGAAGATGGACTTGAGCTGGCGGGCGCGCTCCTGCTGCGCCTCGCGCTCGGCGGTCGAGCTCTTGAGGTGCCGGACGCTGGCGAGCGCGCCGGCGACGAGCACGGGCGATAGCGAGGTAGTGAAGATGAAGCCGGGCGCATAGCTGCGCACCACGTCGATGATCGCCCTGCTGGCGGCGATATAGCCGCCCATCACGCCGAACGCCTTGCCGAGCGTGCCTTCGATGATCGTCACCCGGTGGGCGACGTCCTCGCGCTCGGAGATGCCGCCGCCGCGCGGGCCGTACATGCCGACCGCATGGACCTCGTCCAGATAGGTGAGCGCCTCATATTTCTCGGCAAGGTCGCAGATCGCGGCGATCGGCGCGATGTCGCCGTCCATCGAATAGACGCTTTCGAAGGCGATCAACTTGGGCGAATCGGCGGGCGCGGCAGCCAGCAATTGCTCGAGATGATCGAGATCGTTGTGGCGGAAGACCTGCTTCTCGCAGCCCGAATTGCGGATCCCGGCGATCATCGAGGCATGGTTCAGCGCGTCGGAGAAGATGATGCAGCCGGGCAGGATCTTGCCGAGGGTGGAAAGCGTCGCTTCGTTCGAGATGTAGCCCGAGGTGAAGAGCAGGGCGGCATCCTTGCCGTGCAGATCGGCAAGCTCGGCTTCGAGATCGATATGATAATGGCTGTTGCCCGAGATGTTGCGGGTGCCGCCCGAGCCCGCGCCGACGTCGTGCAGCGCCTCCTCCATCGCCGCGATAACGTCGGGATGCTGGCCCATGGCGAGATAATCGTTGGAGCACCAGACGGTGATCGGCTTCGGCCCGTTATGGCCGGCGAAGCAGCGTGCGTTCGGGAAGCTGCCCTTGTTGCGCAGGATGTCGATGAACACGCGGTAGCGCCCTTCGGCGTGCAGCCGCTCGATCGCGTCGGCAAAGATACGCTGATAGTCCAAGAGCCTCTTCCCCGGCCGTCCGACGGCTGCAATGTAAGCGCCTTTAAGGCGGCCGCCAAGGGCAGGCAATATCGGTGAGGCTAAAGCGTTTCGATCCGTGAAAGCCCGTAGCCGGCAAGACCGGCGCGATAGGGCTCCGCCACCGAAGCCGGGCCGGTGAAGATCGCGACTCCGCTTCCCGCCGAATCGGGCCATTCGAGCTGGCGGTCGCGCGCGAGCCAGGCGGTGCGGCGCGCAATCCCCTCATTGCCGTCGACGAAGGCGAGCGGCCGGGGCGCGGCCGCGGCGAGCTTAGCTCGGACCAGAGGGAAATGGGTGCAGGCGAGGACGATGGTGTCGATCCGCTCGCCGCCGGGGCGCGAGAGCAGGCCGTCCAGGATGCGCCGATAGGCCTCCGGCTCAGTGGCCTCGCCGCGAAGCTTTCTCTCGACCAGCTCGACAAGCTCCGCCGAGCCGTGGCGCACGATCGTGCAATCGGCGGCGAATTCGGCGGCGAGCCGGTCGACATAGGGCTGGACGATGGTCGCCTCGGTGCCGAGCACGCCGATCGCGCGGGTCTTCGAGAGCGCGGCGGCGGGCTTGATCGCGGGGACCGTGCCGACGATCGGCAGGTCGAGCGCGGCGCGCACCGCGTCCAGCGCGATCGTCGAGGCGGTGTTGCAGGCGATGACGATCAGCGACGGATCGTAGCGCTCGGCGAGCCGGCCGAGCAAGGCGGGCACGCGCGCGGCAATCTCGGCCGCCTTCTTGGTGCCGTAGGGAAAGCCGGCGGAATCGGCGGCATAGACGATCGGCGCGCTCGGCAGCAGAGCGCGGATGGGCGCGAGGACCGAAAGGCCGCCGACCCCGGAATCGAAGATGAGGATCGGCCCCGCCTGCGCCATGGCCAGCGATGTAGCTGCGCCGCCCCGCCAAACCAAGTGACTCCGAGGCCAGGGAATGCCGACGCAATTTGTTGCGGGAGTCGAAGGCTTTGCGCTAATCGTACCGGCCGGGGGAGGGGCGACGTGACCGTCGAGATCATCGGCCTGCCTTTGCTGTGCTTCCTGCTCGGCTACGCGCTGGGCGCGGTCCCGTTCGGCCTGGTGCTGACCAAAGCGGCCGGGCTCGGCGACGTCCGCAGCATCGGCTCGGGCAATATCGGCGCCACCAACGTGCTCCGCACGGGCCGCAAGGGCCTTGCCGCCGCCACTTTGGTCCTCGATGCCGCCAAGGGCGCGGCCGCGGTGCTGCTCGCGTCCTGGATCTGGCCGGACCAGCCGCAATTTCCCGGCATCGCCGCGATCGGCGCCTTTCTGGGGCACCTCTTCCCGGTCTGGCTCGGCTTCAAGGGCGGCAAGGGTCTCGCCACCGCCGGCGGCATCATCGCCGTCCTGCACTGGCCGAGCGTGCTCGTCGGCGCAGCAGTCTGGCTGGCGGCGCTGGCGTTGACCCGGATCTCCTCGGTGGGCGGGATGATGGCGGCGATCGCGGTGCCGGTCGCCGCCGCCGTCTTCGGCCGGTTCGATCTCGCCATCCTCTTTCTCGGCTTCGCCCTGCTCATCCTCTGGAAACACCGCGCCAATATCGGGCGCCTCGTCGCCGGGACCGAGCCCAAGCTGGGCAGGTCCGCGACTGAATGACGGCGAGCGCCGACCAGGTCGCCCGGCTGCGGCTGATCCGCTCGGACAGCATCGGCCCGATCACCTATGTCCAATTGCTTGCCCGCTTCGGCTCGGCCCAGGCCGCGATCGATGCGATTCCCGATCTCGCCGCGCGCGGCGGCGGCCGCGCGCCCCGGATCGCCTCGGCGGCCGAGGCCGAGCGCGAGATCGATCGCGTGGCCCGGCTCGGCGCGCGCCACCTCTTCCTTGGCGAGGGCTCCTATCCCGCCCTGCTCGCCGAGATCGAGACGGCGCCGCCGGTCCTGATCGTCAAAGGGGATGTCACCCTGTTCGAGCGGAACGCGGTGGCGATCGTCGGCGCGCGCAACGCGTCGGCCGCCGCCTGCCGCTTCGCGCGCCAGCTCGCCCATGCCCTGGGCGGCGCAGGCATTGCGATCGTCTCGGGCCTCGCCCGCGGCGTCGATTCGGCGGCGCACGACGGTGCGCTCGAGAGTGGGACGATCGCGGTGATCGCGGGCGGGATCGACGTGGTCTATCCGCCGGAGAACGAGGCGCGGCAGCTCTCGATCGCCGCGCGCGGCCTGCTCGTCGCCGAGCAGCCGCCGGGAGTCGAGCCGCGCGCACGCCACTTCCCCTATCGCAACCGGATCATCGCCGGGCTAACCCGTGGCACCGTCGTGGTCGAGGCCGCGCCCAAATCGGGGTCTTTGATCACCGCGCGCCACGCCGCCGAGTTCGGCCGCGAGGTGATGGCCGTGCCCGGCTCGCCGCTCGATCCGCGCGCCCAGGGCTGCAACCTGCTGATCCGCGAAGGCGCGACCCTGGTCCAGAATGCGGAGGACGTGATCGAGGCGATCACCCCGCTCGGCCATACGGTCCGCGAGCCGGCGCGCGACTATGCGGCCACCCGCATTGTCGTCGACGCCGACGCGGGGTCGCGCCGCGCCGTCGCTGACCTGCTCGGCCCGACCCCGGTCCAGGTGGACGAGATCGTCCGCCAGTCCGGCCTGACGCCGGCGACGGTCCAGACGATCCTGCTCGAGCTCGAGCTGGCCGGCCGCCTCGAGCGCCACGCCGGCGGCCGGGTGAGCCTGGCATGAGAGTCGGGCGGGTCAGGCCGTGTGGCGGCCGGCGCGGATCCAGCGGCTGGCGAGATATTTGGTCCCTTTGGTGACCGGAAGTCCGGCATGCTCGGAGAGCGGCTCGCAGCCGCCCTCGGCATCGATGCTGCTGAACACGAGCACATCGCCTTTGCGGCCCTTCACCCTGAGCCCCGTCTTCACGAATTCGGTCTCGCCGGCTTCATAATCGTCGTTCAGATAGATGAGCGCGGTGAGGATGCGGGCATTTTCGTCGCCGAGCCAGTCGACGTGCGGGTGATATTGCTGGCCCGGCCGGTAGCGCAGGATCTGGATCGGCTCGCCCTGCTCGACGGCGGTGCCGCTGAGCGCCGCCAGGCGGCGGTTGATCGCGTGGATCGCTGGATCCTCGATCAGCCAGTGGATCGTCGATCCGTCCGACGTCCGGATGTGATTGCGGACGTCGCCGCCATAGCCGTCCTTGACCAGGGATTCCACATAGGCCGGCTCGGCGACCAGGATGAGGAAATCGCATTCGGCGGGCGTGAAGGCGCCTTCGAACAATAATACCTTGGGGACCTCGCTCAGCTGGCGGCCCTCCGGCCATGATCTGGGATCGCCTTTCTCGTCCAGGTCCATCTGCTCGATCAGGGCGAGCATCTGGGCGCGGCGCGCGTCGATCCGCGCCTCCGCGCGCAGGCGCCGGATCGCGGTGGGCCAGTCGGCGGGCCCGGCAATGCCGCTGGCGAGCAGATTGGTATAGGCCCGAAGCGCCATCGGATGGCCCGCGTCGCTGGCGCGTCCGAACAATTTGCGCCCCCGCACGAAATCCTGTTGCAGAAGGGCGCCGCGCCAATGGAGGTCGGCCAGGGCGAACAGGGCTTCGGGGTCGCCGACGCCGGCGAGCCGCTCGATGATCGCGACGCCCTCGGCCGTCCGGCCCGCCTCCGCGAGCGCGAAAGCCTGGGTCAGCATGGGATGTTGCGGCTGCATGGCGCGATTATGCCAAGCTCCGCGCCGCACGGCCAGTCGAGGCTTGACGGCCCCGCCCAGGGCTCATCACCCTATGCGCGTACGCGTAAGGGAAGCCGAATGAAGCTCGTCGTCGTCGAATCTCCGGCCAAGGCCAAGACCATCGAGAAATATCTGGGCGCGGGCTATCGGGTGCTCGCCTCCTACGGCCACGTCCGCGACCTGCCGCCAAAGGACGGCTCGGTCGATCCCGACCAGGGCTTCGCGATGACCTGGGAAACCTATGCCGACAAGGCGCGGCAATTGAAGGCGATCGCGGACGAGGCGAAGGGCGCCGAGAGCCTGATCCTCGCCACCGACCCGGACCGCGAGGGCGAGGCGATCTCATGGCACGTCCAGGAGGTGCTCGCGAAGCGCAAGGCGCTGCCCGCCCATGTCGAGCGGGTGACGTTCAACGCGATCACCAAGCCCGCGGTGCTCGAGGCGATGGCCAATCCGCGCGGGCTCGACGAGGATCTGATCGACGCCTACCGGGCGCGGCGGGCGCTCGACTATCTGGTCGGTTTTACCCTGTCGCCGGTGCTTTGGCGCAAGCTTCCCGGCGCGAAATCGGCGGGGCGGGTCCAGTCGGTGGCGCTGAGGCTGATCGTCGACCGGGAGCGCGAGATCGAGCTGTTCCGCGCGCAGGAATATTGGAGCGTCACCGCGACGCTCGAGGCGGACGGCACCGAATTCGCCGCGCGGCTGGTCCGCTACAATGGCGAGAAGGTCGATCGGCTGACGATCGGCGACGAAGGCACGGCGCTCGCCGCGAAGAAGGCGGTGGAGGAAGGCCGGTTCAGCGTCGCCTCGGTCGAGACCAAGCCGTTCAGCCGCAACCCGCCGCCGCCCTTCACCACCTCGACCCTGCAGCAGGAAGCGGCGCGCAAGCTTGGGTTCTCGGCGAGCCAGACCATGCGCGTCGCGCAGGGCCTCTACGAGGATGGGGCGATCACCTATATGCGCACCGACGGCGTGCAGATGGCGCCCGAGGCGATCTCGGCCGCGCGCCGCGCGGTCGCCGAGCGCTACGATGCGGGCTACGTGCCGGACCGGCCGCGCGTCTACGAGACCAAGGCCAAGAATGCGCAGGAGGCGCACGAGGCGATCAGGCCGACCGATTTCGGCCGCGACCGCGCCGCCTCGGGCGATCATGCCCGGCTCTACGAACTGATCTGGAAGCGCGCGCTGGCCAGCCAGATGGCCTCGGCCCGGCTCGAGCGCACCACGGCCGAGCTCGCCGACGGCACCGGGCGCCACGCGCTGCGCGCGACCGGCCAGGTCGTGCTCTTTCCCGGCTTCCTCGCGCTCTACGAGGAGGGCAGGGACGATCCCGAAGACGAGGACTCGCGCCGCCTGCCGCGGCTGCGCGAGGGCGACACGCCGGCGAAGAAGAAGGTCGAGGCCGAGCAGCATTTCACCCAGCCGCCGCCGCGCTACTCGGAGGCGAGCCTGGTCAAAAGGATGGAGGAGCTCGGCATCGGCCGACCCTCCACCTACGCGGCGACTTTGCAGACGCTGAAGGACCGCGACTATGTCCGGCTCGAGAAGAACCGCTTCTTCCCCGAGGAGAGCGGCCGGCTGCTGACCGCCTTCCTGGAGCGCTTCTTCGAACGCTACGTCTCGTTCGACTTCACCGCCCATCTCGAGGACGAGCTCGACGAGATATCGGGCGGGCGGATGGGCTGGCAGGCGGTGCTCGAGGAGTTCTGGCGCGACTTCAAGCCGAAGACCGGCGAGGTGATGGAGCAGAAGCCCTCCGAGATCACCGCGGCGCTCGACGATTTCCTCGCCCCCTGGCTGTTCCCCGACAAGGGCGACGGCAGCGACCCGCGCCTCTGCCCGGCCTGCGGCGAAGGGCGGCTGGGTCTGCGCGGCGGCCGGTTCGGGGCGTTCGTCGCCTGCTCCAATTATCCCGATTGCAAGTTCACCCGCCGGTTCGGCCAGACCGGCGAGGGTTCGGAAGATACGGGCCCGCAAATCCTGGGCGAAGACCCGGAGAGCGGGCAGGAGGTCAGCCTGCGCTCGGGCCGCTTCGGACCCTATTTCCAGCTGGGCGAGGGCAAGGATGCGAAGCGGGCCTCGCTGCCGCGCGACCTGCCCGCCGCCGAGGCCGACCTCGCCATGGCGCTGCGGCTGCTCTCCTTGCCGCGCCCGATCGGCGATCATCCGGAGACGGGCAAGCCGATCACCGCGAGCATCGGCCGCTACGGGCCCTATCTCGCCCATGACGGCAAATATGCGAAGCTCGCTTCCACTGCCGAGGTGCTGGAGATCGGCATGAACGCCGCGGTCGCCAGGCTTGCCGACGCCGCAAGCGGGGGCGGACGCCGCAGCGGTTCGCGCGAGCCGCTCCGGATCCTCGGTGCGCATCCCCGCACCGAGGCCGAGATCAGGCTGATGGAGGGTCGCTTCGGGCCCTATGTCACCGACGGCGCCACCAACGCGACGCTGCCCAAGTCGCTCGCCCCGGCCCAGCTCACGCTCGAGGAGGCCGCGCAGCTGATCGACGAGCGCGCCGCCAAAGGGCCGCCCGCGAAGAAAGGGCGCGCGCGCCGGGCGCCGGCGAAGAAGGCGCCGGCGAAAAGGAAGGAGGGATAGACATGATCATTGCCGCTCTGCTCGCTCTCGCGGCGACCCAGGAGACGCCGGCGCCCGCGCCCGCGGCGCCGGCGGTCTCGCCCAATGCCGATTATCACTTCACCTATCTCAACCGGCTCGATCCCGCCCAGGGCTGGCACCGGACCCTGAGCGGCCTTCGCTACCGCAAGATCAGCGGCAGCGCGAACGGCCCGCACCCCGCGCCGACCGACACGGTCACGATCCATTATGTCGGCCGCTTCATCGACGGCACCGAGTTCGATTCCTCGGTCGCGCGCGGCGAGCCCGCGACCTTCCCGCTGCCGCGGCTGATCCGCGGCTGGCAGGAGGGGGTGCCCCTGATGAGCGTCGGCGACCGCTTCGAGTTCGCCATCCCCTACAATCTCGCCTACGGCTATAACGGGCGTGGCCCGATCCCGGGCGGCGCGACCCTGCTCTTCACCATCGACCTGATCGCGGTCGCGCCGCCCGACGCGGCCCACTGAGTCGTACTTCCCCCACCCTCATGGTTGACCGCGGGTTTACCGTGCCTGCTGCAGGAAGCTTTACGCGTCGCCTCTAGGGAAACGCCATGCGTACGGGCCGACTTAGTATCAGTCGCGGGCATCAGTTGCAGGGAGAGCCGGTTGCATTCCCGCCGCAGCTGACGCTCGTCCCGCAGCCGGCGGAGCCACGCCCAGCACCAGTGTCTGTGCTGTCGCAGGCTCCGCCGGCCTCACCCGATTATCATCTCGTCCACGACCGGCTGACCGCGCTCGAGCGGCTCACGCGCCTGTTCGAGCTCGGCGCGCTTTCCGCCGAGGAATTCGCCGCGGAGAAGGCTCTGGTGCTCGCGCTTCCGGCCGATGAACTGGTGCTGCGCGAAGCCGCGCCGGTCCACTTCGTCCCCGCCGAGCCGCGCCGGCCGGCGCGCGGGCCGACCCTGCTCGGGCGGATGCTGAGCTGGAAATTCCTCCTGTTCAGCCTGGCCGCCGGACTCGGCCTCTCCTGGTTCGCCCAGCCGAATCAGACCGCGCGACTGATCGAGCAGAGCCTGCGCCTGTTCGGCGCCTAGGCTCGCCTGCTCCCGCAGCCCGTGCAGGCGGGATCCTTGACGATCCGGATCGTGCGCATCGCCGGCGTGAGCCCATCGAAAATATGGAGCTTGCCCGCCGGGTCCGCGCCGAAGCCGGTCAGCGCCCGGAGCGCCTCGAGCGCGGCGAAGCTGCCCGCGATCCCAGCCATCGCACCGAGCACGCCGAGCTCCGAGCAGGTGTCGCAATCCTCGGCGTCGAAGGCGTCGCCGACGAAGCAGCGGTAGCAGGGCCCGTCCGGCTCCCAGCCGCGGAAGGTGCCGATCTGGGCCTGGAACTGGCCGAGCGCGGCGGAGACGAGCGGGATGCGGGCTTCGGTGCAGCGGTCCGAGACGAGCAGGCGGGTCGCGAAATTGTCGCTGCCGTCGAGCACGACATCAGCGCCCTCGAGAAGCGCGGCGACATTGACCACTTCGAGCCGCGCGGCCCGCGCATCGACTCGCACGTCGGGATTGAGCCGCGCGACCCTGTCCGCCGCAACCGCGGTCTTCGCCCGCCCGACGTCGCCGGTGGCGAACAATATCTGGCGCTGGAGATTGTCGAGGCTGACTCGATCGTCGTCGACCACCCGCAGCGTGCCGACGCCCGCGGCAGCGAGATACTGGATCGCGGGCGCGCCGATTCCGCCGGCGCCGACGATCGCGACCGTGGCGGCGAGCAATCTGCGCTGCCCCTCGCCGCCTATCTCCTTCAGGACGATATGGCGCGCATAGCGCTCGAGCTGCGCGTCGGTGAGTAGGGTCACCCCCGGGCCGGTTTCATGAACGAGGGTCGATTCTACCCCTCATGGGCGAAGCCGACCTCGCCGCGGAACCAGCCCTCGTGCGGGCCGCCCGGCGGCTCGAACGCCCGGCTCTGGACCAGCCTCAGCACCGCACCGGCGAGCACGCCTTCGGCGCGCGCGCAGCCGAGCGGGTGGAGCACCAGCCGCTGGATCGTCCCGTGCGCATCATATTGTACGAGGAAGGGGACGGTCATGTCGAGATTGCCGCGGCGCTGGCCCGGAATGGTGCACTCGCCCCTGTCGACCATCTCGGCAATGGCGGCGACCGCGTTGGATTCGACCGCGGCGCCGACCTGCACGCGCATCTGGGGAATGTTCCGCCAGTCGCCGCTGGCGACCTCCACCGTCTGCGCCGCGGCGGGCGCCGCCGCGAGAAGAAGGGCCGCTGCCAGAAAATGCTTCATACTCACCTCCCTGTGGACCCGAAACCGCCGCCGCCACGCTCCGTCTCGTCCAGGCTCTCCGCTTCGACGAAGCGGGCACGGACGACCGGCGCCGGCACGAGCTGCGCGATCCGCTCTCCCCTTATCACTTCAAAGGGTTGCTCGCCAAGGTTCGCCAGAATCACCTTCACCTCGCCGCGATAATCGGCGTCGATCGTGCCCGGCGCGTTGAGGCAGGTGATGCCGTGCTTGACCGCAAGGCCCGAGCGCGGGCGGACCTGCACCTCATAGCCTTCGGGGATCGCGATCGCGAAGCCGGTGCCGACCGCATGGCGGGCGCCCGGGGCGAGCGTGACGCTCTCGGCCGCGACCACGTCCAGCCCTGCCGCATGGGCGCTCGCATAAGCGGGCAGGGGGAGGCCCTCGCCGTGCGGCAGCCGCTTCAGCGCGATGGGGACCTCAGCCAAGTTCATCGGCGATGCGCTCGGCGAGGCGGCGGGCGACCTCGGCCTTGCTCATCGTCTCCCAATCCTCGGCGCCTTCGGGGCCGATGAAATGGATGCGATTCGAATCGCCGCCCATCACGTCGCCGGAGACGTCGTTGGCGAGGATCCAGTCGCAGCCCTTGCGGCCGCGCTTGGCGGCGGCCTCGGCCTCGATATCGTCGGTCTCGGCCGCGAAGCCGACCAACAGGCGCGGGCGGCGCGGATCGGAGTCGAGTCCGGCGAGGATGTCGGGATTGGGCTGCCAGTCGAGCCTGGGCGGCCCGTCGGCCTTCTTGAGCTTAGCGGGTGCGGGCTCGACCCGCCAGTCGGCGACCGCGGCGACCAGCACCGCCGCGTCGGCTGGAAGCGCGGCCTTGACCGCGGCGTCCATTTCGCGCGCGGTCTCGACGTCGATCCGTTCGACTCCGCCCGGCGTCTCCAGGCTCACCGGCCCGGCGACGAGCGTCACCCGCGCGCCCAAGACGGCAAGCGCCTCGGCGATCGCGAAGCCCTGCTTGCCCGAGGAGCGGTTGGCGACGACGCGGACCGGGTCGATCGGCTCGTGCGTCGGCCCCGCGGTGACGATGACGTGCCGGTCCGCGAGCGGCCCGGGCCCGCCGAGCGCCGTCTCGATCGCCGCGAAGATCGCCTCGGGCCCGGGCAGGCGGCCCGGGCCATATTCGCCGCAGGCCATCTCGCCCTCGTCGGGCTCCAGGATCTTGACGCCATCGGCGCGCAGCCGCGCCACATTGCGCCTGGTCGCCTCGTGCTGCCACATCCTGACGTTCATCGCGGGCGCGGCGAGCACCTTCTTGTCGGTGGCGAGGAGGAGGGTGGTGGCCAGATCGTCGGCAATCCCCCCCGCCATCTTGGCGAGCAGGTCTGCGGTCGCCGGGCAGACGACCACCAGGTCCGCCTCGCGCGACAATTGGATATGGCCCATCTCGGCCTCGTCCTTGAGGTCCCAGAGGCTAGTATGGACCTGCTGCTCCGAGAGCGCGGCCAGCGTCATCGGCGTCACGAACTGCGCCCCTCCCGCGGTTAGCACGCAGCGCACGCTCCCGCCCGCCTTGCGGACCAGCCGCACCAGCTCGCAAGCCTTGTAAGCCGCGATCCCGCCGCCGACGATGAGGAGAATGCGTTTGCCGTTCATGCGCTCGCCATCAGAACTGGCGATGCTTGGCAAGCGGGAGGCCGTGCGTCTCGACCCACGCGTTCGAAGACTGGATCGCCTCCTTGTTCTCCGCGAGCCAAACCTCGCGAAAGGCGGACCCCTGATCGACTGAGTTTGAGGCGTCGGCAACGCGCCGCGGCGCGGCCTTGCGGCTACCGGTGGAATTCATGGGCCTGATGTATGCGCACGAAGTGTCATGGTCCAGTTCATCGCAGCAGAAGGACCGCCACGGCTCCGATCGCAGCCGAGACGAACGCGATAAGCGCCATCAGCCCGTAACCATGCGGCCGCACCACGGCGATCTCGCGCAGCGGCGGCGCGGGCGGGGCTGCGCCGGGCGGCGGATAATAATAGTCGATACGCCGGATCAGCTCGGGGAGCTTGCGCAGGGTGCGCACGGTGCGGACGATCTCGTCGGCGATCCGGGCTTCCGGGCCTAGCTCGCTCCGCACCCATTCGGTGAGGAAGGGCTCGGCCGTCTCCCACATATTGATGTCGGGATCGAGCGCGGTGGCGACCCCTTCCTCCATCACCATCGTCTTCTGGAGCAGGAGCAAATGCGGCTGGGTCGGCATGTCGAAGTCGCGGGTGATCTTGAACAGGCCTTCGAGCATCTGGCCGAGCGACACCTCCTTGGCTGGCAGGCCGCGCATCGGCTCGCCGACGGCGCGGAGCGCGGTCGCGAAGGCGTCGATATCGTGGTGGGGCGGCACATATTGCGCCTCGAAATGGATCTCGGCGACGCGCCGATAATTGCCGGTCAGGAGGCCGTAGAGGATCTCGGCGAGCCAGACCCGCGCCTGGCGGTCGATCCGGCCCATGATCCCGAAGTCGATCGCCGCGAGCCGCCCGTCCGGCAGGGCGAAGAGATTGCCCTGGTGGAGATCGGCGTGGAAGAAGCCGTCGACCACCGCTTGGCGGAGGAACGCCCGGACCAGGATCGCCGCAAGCGCCTTCACGTCGTGGCCCGCCGCGATCAGGGCGGCCCGGTCGGTGAGCTTGATCCCGTCGATCCATTCGAGCGTCAGCACCCGCCGCGCGGTTCGCGTCCAGTCGATCGCGGGGACGAAGAAGCCGCTCTCCGCCTCGAGATTCTCGCGCAGCTCCGACGCCGAGGCCGCCTCCTGGCGCAGGTCGAGCTCGCGGTTGGTCCATTGCCGGAAGGTCTCGATGACCAGCCGGGGGCGAAGCCGTGCGACCTCGCCGCCCATCGCCTCGACCTGCGCCGCCGCCCATTCATAGGTCTCGATCGCGGCCGCGAAATCCTCCTCGATATGCGGGCGCAGCACCTTGACCGCGACCAGCTTGCCCTCGGTGGTGACCGCGCGGTGGACCTGGGCGATCGAGGCGGCGCCGACCGGCTCGGGATCGACCGAGGCGAAGACCTGGTCGAGCGGCTTGCCGAGCCCCCGCTCGATCGCCGCCCTGACCGCCTCGAAGGGCGCGGGCGGCAAGCTGTCCTGGAGCAAGGCGAGGTCGTGCGCCGCCTCTTCGCCGACCAGGTCGGGGCGCGTGGCCAGCGCCTGGCCGAGCTTGATCGCCGCGGGTCCGATCGCCTGGAAGGCGGCGGCATAGGTCGGAGTCTCGGGCACGCGCGCGCCGAAGCGGGCGATCCGCGCCAGGCGCCGCACCGGCGGCGGCGTATTGGGGTCGCGCTCGATCCCCCTGAGCGCGCCGTGCCGCGCCAGCACCCGGCCCCATTTCAGCAGCCGCCAGACATGGGTGACCGAGGCGGTCATGCGCGGAGCCGCACTAGATCCGCCACCCGCTGTGGATCGCGACGAGTCCGCCGAGGATCGGCTCGGCCTTCACATTGCCCAAGCCCGCCGCCTCGATCATGCGCGCAAAGGCGGGCATGTCGGGGAAGCGCTCGATCGATTCGATCAGGTAGCGGTAGCTCTCCTCGTCCTTTGCCACCGCCTTGCCGATCCGCGGCACGACCTTGCGCGAATAGGTCTCGTAGAGCGTCGCGAATCCTGGCCAGCGCGTGTGCGAGAATTCGAGGCAGAAGAAGCGGCCGCCCGTCTTCAGCACGCGGCGCGCCTCGCGAAGCGCGGCGCGAATGTCGGTGACGTTCCTGATCCCGAAGGCGATCGTATAGGCGTCGAAGCTCTTGTCGGCGAAGCTCAGCCTTTCGGCATTCTCCTCGGCCCAGGCGAGGCCTTCGACCCCCCGCTTGGCGGCGCGCTCCCGCCCCACGGCGAGCATGTCCGGGTTGATGTCGGCGACGGTCACCTCAGCGCCCGCCGCCGCCAGGCGGAAGGCGATGTCGCCGGTGCCGCCCGCCATGTCGAGGATCGCCTCGCCTTTGCGCGGCGCCACCTTGCGCACGAAGGCCTGCTTCCACAGCCGGTGCTGCCCGCCCGACATCAGATCGTTCATCAAATCGTAGCGCACGGCGACGCTCGAGAAGACGGCGCCGACGCGGCGCGTCTTTTCCTCGGGCGCGACGTCCTCATGACCGAAAGAGACCTTGTCCATCGCGCCGCGCTCTAGCCCATTTTCGAGCTGCGTGGGAATCACGCAGCGGCTCGGAAAATGGTCAGTCGAACATTGAGCGCTTCCCCCTCGCAAAAGTGGCCTCCACTTTTGCGGGAAGCGCTCTAGGGGAGGGCGGAGATGTGCACGCTCGATATCGCCCACCATGCCTGAGCTCCCCGAGGTCGAAACCACGATCCGCGGCCTCGCGCCCCTGCTCGAGGGCCGGCGGATCGCGTCGATCGAGCTCCGCCGGGGCGACCTCAGGCGGCCGTTCCAGCCCGATCTGCGTCAGCGGCTCACCGGCGCGCGAGTCACCGGCCTCGGGCGGCGCGCCAAATATGGGCTGATCGCGACCGACCGCGACGACACCTTGATCTTCCACCTCGGCATGTCGGGCCATTGGCGGACCGACCCGAGCGAGCTCGGCAAGCACGACCATGTCGTGATCGAGACGGACGAGGGCAGGCGGCTCGCGCTCAACGATCATCGCCGCTTCGGGTCGCTCGATCTGGTCCGCACCGAGGCGCTCGCCGATTACCCGCCCTTCCGCGCGATGGGGCCGGAGCCGCTCGGCCCCGCGTTCGACGGCGCCTATCTCGTCCGCAAGCTCGAAGGGCGGACCGCGCCGATCAAGGCGCTTTTGCTCGACCAGCGGATCGTTGCGGGCCTCGGCAACATCTATGTCTGCGACGCGCTCAACCTCGCCGGGATCGCGCCCGGCCGCGCGGGCGGCCATATCGCCGGCCCCCGGCTCGACCGGCTCGCCGAGTCGGTGAAATCGGTGCTGCAGGCCGCGATCGCCGCCGGGGGCTCGTCGCTCCGCGACTATGTCCAGCCCAATGGGGAGCTCGGCTATTTCTCTAGCGAATGGCGAGTCTATGGGCGCGAGGGGCGGCCCTGTCCGCGCTGCGCCGCGCCGATTCGGCGTCGGGTCGATTCGGGCCGCTCCACTTTCTATTGCCCGAAATGCCAGCGCTAGGACCCGCCCGTCTTGACCTCTCGCGCCTCATTCCGTAGAGGGCGGCGCTTGAGCGGGTGCGGCCGGGCCGCGCCCTTTTCATTTCAGAGATAAGGCAGTTCAAGATGGCGAATACGCCGCAGGCAAAGAAGCGCATCCTCCGCAACGCCAAGCGCACCGAGATCAACCGCGCCCGCGTCAGCCGCATCCGCACCTTCGTGAAGGCGGTCGAGTCGGCTTTGGCCGCGGGCAACAAGGACGCGGCCAAGGCGGCCCTCGCCCGGGTCCAGCCCGAGCTGTTCCGCGGAGTCGCCCGCGGCGTGCTCCACAAGAACACCGCGGCCCGCAAGCTGTCGCGGCTGACACGGCGTCTCGCGTCGCTCGCCTAAGCATCTGGAAGCCCGTTCTTATGCGCCCGCCGGCTCCGCCGGCGGGCTTTTTCGCGGGTCCGCAGCGGCCGTTTTTGCGAACTCGCCAAAAGCCTAGGATTTCCCGCGATTCGCGTGACGTTCCGGCTCAGAAACGACTGTAAACTACTGATAAACCTGACTATTTTTACTAAAGTGGCGGGTTTCTGCGGTTTTTTGCATGTCAACGATTATATTTATTTGTGACAGATTTTTTTCGCTTGATCGGACTCGGTCGGGCTCCCTAAATGATCGTCCGGCGGGAGAAGTTCGTCCGCCGGCACAACAGCAAAATCACATCGAGCAGCGGCTTGCCGGGGGCTTTGTCGCGCGGGGAGTTTTGCGCCTGAAATACGATCGCCCGGATCGCCGGGCGGCGGAGATGAGAGGGGTGCGCGCGCGGTGCAGACACCGGCAAGGGAAAGTGCGGCCAGCAGGATGGAGGATACCGGCGATCTGATCGCGGCCGCGTGGGAATCGATTCGCGCGAATCTCCGCCGCGATTGCGGCGCGCGCACGTTCGACGGCTGGCTGCGACCGATCGCGCTTGGCGGCTTCGATGCCGATTCGGGCGCGCTGAGGCTTCAGCTTCCCTCCCAGTTCATGGCCGATTGGGTACAGACCCATTTCGCCGAGCGGCTCGCGCTCGCCTGGAAGGCCAAGCTGCCAGAGGTCAAGCAGATCAGGATCGGCGTCGGCCCCGCCGCGCCGCGCACTGCCGCCGCGGTCGAGATCCCGGCGCCCGCCGAGGAGACCCAGCCCGAGCCCAAGGGCCTCTATTCGGTCGCGCTCGAGCCGCGCTACCGGTTCGAGAATTTCGTGGTGGGCAAGGCCAACGAGGTCGCGTTCAGCGCCGCCCAGACGCTCGCGACCGCGGACAAGGTCGCGTTCAATCCGCTCTTCATCCATGGCGGCACCGGGCGCGGCAAGACCCACCTGCTCCACGCGATCGGCCACGAATTCCATCGCCAGCGGCCGCGCGCCAAGATCATCTACATGTCGGCGGAGAAGTTCACCGTCGAGTTCCTCGCGGCGCTGCGCGCCAACGAAACCTTCAAGTTCAAGCAGCAGCTGCGCTCGGCCGACCTGCTGATGATCGACGACGTCCAGTTCATCGCCGGCAAGGAATCGACCCAGGAAGAATTCTTCCACACGATGAACGAGATCATCTCGGCGGGCCGGCGCTTCGTGATCAGCTCGGACCGCGCGCCGCAGGACCTGGACGGACTCGAGCCCCGTATCCTCTCGCGCCTCTCCTGGGGCCTGGTCGCGGACATCAACGCGGCCGATCTCGAGCTCCGGCTCAACATCATCACCAAGAAGCTCGAATCTCTCCCCGAGGTGAAGGTCCCGAACGACGTCGTCATGTTCCTCGCCAAAAGGATCAGCTCGAACGTGCGCGAACTCGAGGGCGCCTTGAACCGCATCGCCGCTTATGCCGCGATGCAGAATAGGGCGATCGACCTCGATTTCGTCGGCGAGGTGCTCGCCAACATCCTTCGCGCCAACCAGCGCCGGATCTCGATCGACGAGATCCAGACCCGCGTCTCCGATCATTACCGCATCCGCAAGGCCGAGATGACCTCGGCCCGCCGCGCCCGCGAGGTCGCCCGGCCGCGCCAGGTGGCGATGTACCTCTCAAAGCAATTGACCCCGCGCTCGCTGCCCGAGATCGGCCGGCGCTTCGGCGGCCGCGACCACACCACGGTGATCCACGCGGTCAAACAGATCGAGAAGCTCCGCGCCCAGGACGCCGAGCTCGACGCCGACATCCGCCTGCTGACGCGCCAGCTCGAGAGCTGAGGCTCCTGAATTCCTCCCCCGGCTGGGGAGGGCTGAACGGAACGAAAAAGGGCCGGTCTCCCGGCCCTTTTCCTTTACCTCGCTTCGAAACGGCTCAGCTCCTGGCGCGGCGCTCCGGCATCACGGTGATGTGCACCGTCTCGCCATTATTGCCCGGGAAGCCGGTGAACATCGCCTCGACCAGGTTCGGGACCAGCCGCGGCAGCTCGTTGGTCTGCGAGCGCGCCTGGGCATGGCCTTCGAACAGCGAGGCATTGTCGCCCGCACGGCGGATGTCGAGGTCGAGGAAGCTCGTGTAGAGCGTGTAGCTGCGGATGTCGTAATCCCAGAAGGGATCGTGCCAGCCCCAGTAGAAGGGGCTGTAAGAGCGCCCGAAGCCGCGATAGCCGAACCGGCCATAATAGGGCCGGTGACCGAAGCCGCGATAATCCCAGGGATCGGCGAACAAATCGGGCGTGGCGACGACGCGCTCGCGCCCGTTGTCGACGCCGTAATCCATGGTGACGATGAAGCTCGCGTCCCGCGGCGAGCTCGCTTCGCGATAGCCGAGCTCGAGCAGATGGCGGCGGACGAGATCCGCATATTGCGAGAATTCGAGGCCGCCGCGATCCTCGGCCTTGGCCGCCTGGATGACGAAGCTCTGGCCTTGGGGCGCGGGCATCGCCTGGAAGCGGGAGACCTGGGTCGGCAGGCCGGTGGCGCAGGCGGCGAGCGCCAGCAGCATCGCCGGCGCGACGAAGGTGAAGATTTTCTTGATCAAAGACATGGCGCTAAGCCTTTTCGTGCAGGTGTCCGCCCGGGGGGTCGGGCGAGGCTTTGTCCTGTATATAGAACGGCTTGCCGTTTCGCAAAGTTCCGCTGAACGGGGGCTTAAGGGACGGATGCGGCCGCATCGCGACACAGGGGCTTACTTCGCGCCGAACTTCCTGGGCATCATGCGAGGCGCGGCGCATGCGACAGCGCGCCGGTGGTGGCGCCTCTCTCGTGATCGATCCGGAACCGCTTCGGCGATCGGCCGGAATGCTTGGTGAACGATCGGGTGAAATAGGCCGGGTCGACGAATCCCAGATTGTAGGCGATCTCGGCGATCGTCTGGTTCGAGTAGCAGAGCGATCTCTTGGCCTCGAGAAATGTCCGAAGGCTAAGGATTTCGGCCGGCGGCGTGCCGGCGATGAGGGCGCAGGCCGTTCGCAGCGTGGTCGGGCTGACGCCGAGTCGCGCCGCATAGCTGGCGATTGGCTCCCGCAATCGAAACCTTTCCTCGACGAGCGCCCGGAACCGGGCGACGAGCTCGGCCTGCCTGCCCCTGCTTTGCCCGCCTTTCTCCAGATGGATTGCCAGGGCGCGCAACGCCTGGGCCACGATCAGCGCAAGGAAGGCGTCCACGGCCGTGCGGTGGCCGGGCGCGATCCACGCCAATTCCCGCATCAGATTGCGCGCCTGCGCGGAAATCAGGCGAGCGCTGTCCTTCGGCAGGGAGGCGACGGTCGGCGAGGCGAACAAGGCGGCTGCGTCGGAGTCCCTCCTGACGAGCTCGTCGGCGTAGCGATTCGCAAGCGTGATGACCGAGCCGCTCGATTCCCTATGCCAGTGGAAGCCATGGACGACCTGGGAGGGGATGAACAGCAGGCACGGCGCTTCGAACTCGGTCACCGCGCCGTCGGCCTGCATCACGCCGCCGCCTCCCGCGATGAGGATCAAGTGGTTGAGTTCACGGTGGGAGTGCGGGCGAATTGTCCAACCCGCGGGACGGGACCGGTCGTCGAGGCTCTCGACGTGCAGGAAGTGATCGTCGACCGAGCGATGCGGCTCGCCATAGAGATAGAAATTCGGAACCGGATCATGGCTGGTCATCCGGAATCCCGCCCTCCCGTTGAAAAGTCCAACTAATCGGACTTGGGAGCCATGTCCAATGGCCGCGGCACGACTATCAAATAGCTGCGACCGGAGAGCCGGCGTGGGGAGATATGCGCACGCAAGTCGCGATCGTCGGAGCAGGACCTGCGGGGATGTTCCTGGCCCATCTGCTGCACGAAGCGGGCATTGCCTGCGTCGTGCTCGAGCGCCGCGACCGCGCCGGGGTCGAAGGCCGGGTCCGCGCCGGCGTGCTCGAGCCGGTGACCGTCCGGTTGCTGCGCGAGCTCGGCCTTTCGAATGGGGTCGATCGCGACGGCTTGCCGCATGACGGGGTCAATATCGCGATCGGCGGGGAGCTGCTCCGGATCGCCCTGACCTCGCTGGTCGGCGCCGGAGTCACGGTTTACGGCCAGCAGGAGGTGATGCGCGACCTCTTCGACGGGGCCGAGGCGCGGGGCATCCCCATCGTCTGGGAGGCGGATCGAGTCCTGCTGGAAGGGCTCGACGGGGCGCAGCCGTCCGTCGCCTGGCGGCAGGGGGAGGCGGGGCACCGCCTCGATTGCGACTTCGTCGCGGGCTGCGACGGCTTCCACGGCGTCTCCCGCGAGTCCGTTCCCGATCCTCTCCTGCGGACCTATGAGCGCGTCTATCCGTTCGGCTGGCTTGGGATCCTTGCCGACGTCCCGCCCTGCAACGACGAGCTGGTCTACGCCAATCACGAACGCGGCTTCGCCCTGGCCTCGATGCGGTCCGAGCGAAGGAGCCGCTATTATGTCCAGGTCGCGCTCGACGAGCGGGTGGAGGATTGGCCGGACGCGCGCTTCTGGGACGAGCTCTGCCTGAGGCTCGGGCCGCAGGCCGCGGCGAAGCTGACCAGGGGCCCGTCCTTCGAGAAGTCGATCGCGCCGCTGCGCTCCTTCGTCACCGAGCCGATGCGCTGGGGCCGCCTGTTCCTGGCCGGCGACGCCGCGCATATCGTGCCGCCGTCCGGGGCGAAGGGCATGAACCTCGCGGTCTCGGACGTGCTGATGCTCGCCGACGGCCTGATCGAACATTATCGGGGAAGCGACGAGGGGCTGGAGGCCTATTCGGGCCGCGCCCTCTCGCGGGTCTGGAAGGCGGAACGCTTCTCCTGGTGGCTCACCTCGATCACCCACCGTTTCCCCGACGCCAGCCCGTTCTCCCAGAAGATGCAATGTGCCGAGCTGGATTATCTGCGGGAATCGGAGACGGCCCGGAGGTCGTTCGCGGAAAATTATGTCGGCCTTCCGCTGGAAAGGAAGGCCTGGGGAGCAAGAGCAAAGCGCGCCGCGGCGGCGCCAGGTGAGGGGAAGGCAGCATGACCGACAGGAAGACGTTCAAGCTTCGTTTGCTGGCCACCGCGACCGGGATGGCGGCATTGGGCATTTTGACGCCGGGCGCCGCCAGGGCGCAGGACGCGCCCGCGGCGGCGCAGCAGCCGCCGGCCAGGGCGGAAAGCTCGACCGACATCGTCGTGACCGCGCAGCGGCGCGAGCAGCGGCTTTCGGACGTGTCGCTGTCGGTGACCGCGGTCGGCGGCGAGACGCTCGCCAACACCAACACCAATAATATAGAGGCGCTGCAGAACGTGGTCCCGACGATCAGCTTCGGCAACGACTTCAACTTCGCCAAGCTGTTCATCCGCGGCATCGGCCTGTCGAGCTCGCTGCCGGGTGTCGATCCGTCGGTCGCCCTGCACGTCGACGGGGTCGTGGTCTCGCTGGCCCAGGCGCAGCTCGGCTCGATGTTCGACCTCGAACGGGTCGAGGTGTTGCGCGGCCCGCAGGGCACGTTGTACGGCCGGAACGCCACCGGCGGCGCGGTCAACCTGATCACGGCCAGGCCGACCGCCGAATGGACGGGCTATGCAAGGCTCACCGTCGGCGGACCCGATCTCAATCTGATGGGGGAGGCCGCCCTCGGCGGGCCGCTCAGCGAGCATGTCCGTGCCCGCATCGCCGTCCAGACGGTGCATCGCGACGGTTACGGGATCAACGAGCTCACCGGCCACGACATCGACAATGCCCGCCAATTCTCCATCCGCGGGCATCTCGAATTCCTGCCGATGGACCGGCTGTCCATCCTTCTCACCGGCGAATATCATGGCGAGAACGATCGCTCGCTCGCCATCAAGTTTCGCGAGGTCTCGTTCCCGGGCGTGCTGAACGACGCGAACCCGGCCAATGACGGGCTCAGCGCGCTGGGCCAGCGCGACGGCGCCTCCTTCGCCAGCAATCCGCGCAACCTCAGGACCAATTTCGATCCGATCAACGACCGCGACCAGTGGGCGCTGACCGGGCGGATCACGTTCGAGGCCAGCGATGCGATCACCCTGAGATCGATCACCAGCTACCGCGATTTCCGGGCCATCTTCTTCCACGATTTCGACATGTCCTCCTATCTCGGCTACCCGCTCGCGCAGACGGGGCCGATCCGGAGCAGCGCCAATCACTGGCAGCCGGTCTTCCAGCACCAGTTCAGCCAGGAGCTGCAGGCCAATGTAGAAATGCACAATCTCCACGCCGTCTTGGGCCTGTTCTATCTCGACGAGGCAATCCGCGTGGAAAATCACATCGGCTTCGATGTGCTCACCAATACCGACCCGTTTCGGGTGCAGTTCGACGGCAGGCTGGACAATCGTGCCTGGGCGGCTTTCGCCAACGTGACCTACGACATCACCGACCGGTTTTCGGTCAAGGCAGGCGGCCGCTACTCCTGGGAACGGCGGCATCTGGCCAACAATACCGGACTCGGCTCGGCGGCGCTGAACCAGCTCGTGCTCGATCCGCTGCAATGGGACGTCAGCAAGTCTTGGGACGATTTCTCGCCCTCGCTCGGCCTCGAGTTCCGGCCGAACGACGCCTGGCTGATCTACGGAAACTGGTCGCGCGGGTTCAAGAGCGGCACCGCCGAGATCGGCTCGACGCGAAGGCAGTCCACCACCCAGCCGCTGCCCTTCGTCGACCCGGAGGAGGTCGAAGCGTTCGAGGTCGGCGTGAAATACCAATCCCGCACTTTCAACGTCAACCTGGCGGGGTTCTTCCACCGCCTCAAGAACGGCCAGTTCTCGCTCACCCGGCCGATTCCGGTGCCGCCCTTCTTCACCAGCACATTGACCAACGCGGCCGAATCGGAAGCCTATGGCGCCGAGCTCGAATTGCTGTGGCGTCCATCGCGCCATTTCACGCTCAACGCCTCGGTGGCGTACCTGCACTCCGTATTCACCAATTTCTTCTCGAAGGATCCGCTCGACCCGGCGCTGTTCGGACCCGGCGGCGCGAGCGTTCCCGACCAGGACCTGTCGGGCAACGCCACCCGCATGTCGCCGAGATGGAGCGTCAATGTCTTTCCAGCCTACGAGGTCGACCTCTCGGACGGCAGCACCCTCACGCTGGCATCGAACCTCGCCTATCGCGGCCGGCAGTTCCACACCGAGTTCAACGACCTGCGGCTGTCGCAGGGCGCCTATGCGATGTGGGACGCGAACATCCTCTATCGGTCGCCCGATCGCCATTACAGCCTCAATCTGTGGGTGAAGAACATCACCGACGAGCTGGTCTATGCGGGCAGCTTCTCGGTCTCGACGAGCCGCGCCATCGGCGGCACTTTGATGCCGCCGCGAACCTACGGCATCACGGTCGGCTACGCTTTCTAGGGCGGCATGCCGTTCGCAAAGTTCCGCTGCACGGGGCTGAGGGCGCGTGGGCGGGTCGGGGCCCGCGCGGGCCTAGTCGCGGCAATACTGGGCGCGGATCTGCGCGATCTGCGCCGCGTCGGCGTCCGGCGCATCGGCGTGGGTGGCCGAGCTTTGCTCCTCCCTGACAAGGCGCCATGAGCCGTCCACCTGCAGCAGCCAGACGACATAACCGCACAGGAAGTGAAGATTGGCGAAGTCCCCGTTGAAGTCGACGGCGGCATAGAGGCCGGGGACCGGAGCCCGGGGAGGGTTGTTGTACCAGGTGACCCTGATCAGCCGGCGCCCCTGCGCCGCCCCTGCGCGTCTGTTGAAGTCGAGCGCCCCGCCGGACCAGGTCGTGAAATCCGAGTCAGTCTGCATACCCGGCGTCAGCATCGCATAAGCCTCGGCGTAGCGGCCCGCATCCTTCGCCGCGAAATAGGCGCGCGTGCGCGCGAGGACCTGCTGCTCCTGCACCTCGCTGCGCTGCCAATTGGGATCGGGCGGGGCCGCGCTTTCGGGCGGGGCTGGCGGCTCCCGGCCGCAATACACCTCCTGAATGAGGGCGAGCGCTTGGGGGCTCGCCTCTGCAGCGCCAGGCGCGAGCGCTTCGTTGGCCACCCATTCGAAATGGCCGAAATGGGGCTGGCGCGCCCCGCAAAGCTCACGGGCCGTGGGGAGCAACGCGACTTGTGCCACCTCCACGTTCGAGATGCCGGGTGCCACCATGCGCAACCGGTAATGGTCCGGCTCCACCTGCTCATGCGTGATCAGGGGCGCAGGCGCGACGATGGTCTGGAGCAGGAGGGTAAGCGCGAGCATCAGCGCGGCAGGCCGACCGCTCTGTAGGCCCCCTCCAGGGTCGGCGCGGCGAGCGCGGCCGCCTTGCGTGAGCCCTCGACCAGGATCGTGTCGAGCGCCGCCGGGTCGGCCTCGAAATCCTGGAGCCGGGCGCGGATCGGGGCGATCGTCTCGACGAGCAAATCGGCGAGCGCCGGCTTGAACTGGCCGAAGCCCTTGCCGGCGAATTCCTGGGTCACCGCTTGCGGCGTGCGGTCGGTCAAGGCCGCGTAGATGGTGACGAGGTTGAGCGCCTCGGGCCGGTCCTTCAGCGCCTCGGGCGAATCGGGCAGCGGCTCGGCATCGGTCTTCGCCTTGCGGATCTTCTGCGCGATCGCGTCGCTGTCGTCGCTGAGGTTGATCCGGCTCATCTCGCTCGGATCGGACTTGGACATTTTCGCCTGGCCGTCGCGAAGGCTCATGATCCGCGCCGCCTCAGCCCCGATACGCGGCTCGGGCAGGGTGAAGAGATCGACCTGATAGTCGGTGTTGAACTTGGCCGCGATGTCGCGCATCAGCTCGACATGCTGCTTCTGGTCCTCGCCGACCGGGACGTGGGTCGCCTGGTAGAGCAGGACGTCGGCGGCCTGGAGCACCGGATAGGCATAGAGGCCGACGCTCGCGCCCTCGCGATTCTTGCCCGATTTCTCCTTGAACTGGGTCATCCGGTTGAGCCAGCCGACCCGCGCCGTGCAGGAGAGGATCCAGGCCATCTCGGCATGGGCGGGAACGCGCGCATGGTTGAACAGGATCACCTTCTCGGGATCGATCCCGCAGGCGATCAGGGCCGCGGCCATGGAATGGACGTCGGCGCGCAGCTTGGCCGGCTCGATATAGTCGGTGATCGCATGGAGGTCGGCGAGGAAGATCAGGCATTCCGCTTCCTCCTGCAGCCGCACCCAGCGGCGGATCGCGCCGAGATAATTGCCGAGATGGAGGTTGCCGGTCGGCTGGATGCCCGAAACCACGCGCTTCATGTTGGAAATGGTCATTGAGCGTCCCTGGCCCTCCGCTTGAGGAGGGTCTTCAGATCATCGATGGCGAAGGCTCCGGTGAGGAAGCAGGCGAGCCCATAGACGAGGACTCCGCCGCCGACCAGCGCCGCCAGCCCCGCGATCCTCTCGCCGAGCGAGCGGGTCAGCCAGGGGTCGATCCAAGGCGTGAGCAGCCAGACCACGCCGCCCATGATCAAGGCGGCGAGCGCGAGCCGGGGCAGGCGGCGGCGGAGCTGGCGGTCGGCCTCGAAATGGCCGCGCCTGCGCAGCGTCCGGTAGAGCATCCACACGTTGATCGTGGACGCGAGAGCGGTCGCGAGCGGCGGCCCGACATGGCCCATGCCGAACGGCGCCAGCGACGGGATCAGGATGAGGTTGCCGACCAGGTTGATCCCGACCGACCAGATGGCGAGCCGCACCGGCGTTGCGGTGTCGCCGCGCGCATAGAAGCCCGGGGTCAGCACCTTGACCAGCACGTAGGAGGGGAGGCCGATCGAGAAGGCCGAGAGCGCCCAGCCGCAAAGCACCGTGTCGGTCGCGGTGAAGGCGCCGTGCTGGAAGAGGCCCCGGATCACCGGCTCGGCCGCGAAGATGAAGGCGGCGGTCGCGGGCAGGGTCAGGAACAGGGCGAGCTCGATTCCCCGGTTCTGCGTTTCCATCGCCGCCTCCTCCTGGCCGGTCGACACGAGCCGCGAGACGGTGGGGAGCAGGATCGTGCCGAGCCCGATTCCGATCAGGCCGAGCGGGAGCTGGTTCAGCCGGTCGGCATAATTGATGTAGGAGATCGAGCCCGCGGCGAGCAGGCCGCCGGCGAGCGCGGTGGAGATGGCGAGGTTCACCTGGGCGGCGCCCGCGCCGACTGCGGCCGGGAGGATCAATTTCAGCAGCCGGCGCACGTCGTCGTCGAGGCGCGGACGGCGGATCCTGAGGCTCACCCCGGCGCCGCGGCAGGCGATGATCAGCCAGGAGAGCTGGAGCGCGCCGCCAACGGTGACCGCGATGGCCTGCGCGCGCGCCGTGACATAGGTGCCTTCGACGCCCGGAGGCCCGTGGAAGAACCAGAGCGCCGAGACCATCGCGACGTTGAGCAGGATCGGCGCCGCCGCATTGACCCAGAAGCGGTCGAGGCTGTTGAGGATCCCCCCGAGCAGCGAGGCGAGGCTGATCAGCATCAGATAGGGAATGGTGATCCGCGACAGGCTGACCGCGAAGGCGAACTGGTCCGGCGTCGGATCGTCGAACCCGCCCGACAGGCCCCAGGTCACCGGCCAGGCGGCCGCGATCATGACGAAGGTAAAAAGGAGGAGGACGGGGAGCAGCACCGCCAGCGCCTGCTCGGCGAACTTGAGCCCCGCGGGCAGCTCGCCCTCGGCCACCTTGCGGTTGAACATCGGGATGAAGGCGGCGTTGAACGCCCCTTCGGCGAACAGGGCGCGGAACATGTTGGGCAGGCGGAAGGCGACGAAGAAGGCGTCCGAGGCGAAGCTCGCCCCGATGAAGCTCGTCTGCAGCGTGTCGCGCACCAGAGCGAGCACGCGGCTCACCAAGGTGAGGCCGCCGACCGACCCGAGCGAGCGGACGAGGTTCATCTTTTGTCTTTCATACGGCCTGCCGCCCCTCGGCTCATGACCCCTGCATAAAGACAAGCGTCATTCCAGCGAAAGCCGGAATCCCTCTTCTTGCGGAAAACGAGAGTCCAGCTTTCGCTGGAATGACGAACTCAGGCCGTGCCCGTCACGTCCCCGGCCTGGCCGCCGCTCGCTTCCGCCGCGGCCTGGGCCGCGCTCTGGAGGTAGAGGCCGGTGAAATCGATCGGATCGAGCCGCAGCGGCGGGAAGCCGCCCTCGATCGCTGCGTCGGCGATGATCTTGCGCGCGAACGGGAACAGGATGCGCGGCGCCTCGGCGAGCAGGAAGGGCTGGAGCTGGTCGGCCGGCACGTTGGTCAGCGCGAACAGGCCCGCGTAAAGCACCTCGATCCGGAAGGCGACGCCCTCGGTGGCCGTCGCCGTGATGTCGATCTTGAGCGTGACCTCATGGAGATTCTCGCCGGCGACCATGGTGCCGATATTGACCTGGACGTCGGTCTGCGGCTGGCTCTGCCACTGGAAGACCGCCGGCGCGTTCGGATTCTCGAACGAGAAATCCTTCACATATTGGGCGAGCACGCCGACCTGGGGCAGATTGTCGCCGCCGTTCGAGGCCGGAACCAGATTCTCGGGGGCGCCTTCGTCTTCGGCCATGTCGCAAGTCTTTCAAGCAAAAGGTTTAGGGATGGGCGCGAGCGGCGCGCCGGTCGTGCGGCCGGGTAGCAGGCGCGCCCCGGCCGCGCAACATCCGCTGCCCTCGTTCGTTGCGGCCTGGTTGCGGCTATTGCTTATTTGAAACCTTAAGGGTTCGGGCCTATATCGGCCGGGTTGCTCCCGGGAGAATTTGGTTGACCGTCGAGATCGTCCTGCTTGCCATGATCGCGCTGTTCGTGGGCCTGCGGCTCTATGCCGTGCTCGGCCAGCGCACCGGTCATGAGCAGAGCCCGCTGGTCACCAGGCCCGAGGCCGCGCCCGAGTCCGCGCCCGCACCGGCGGCGCCCGATACGGTGCAGCCCGCGTCCGAGCCGAGCGGCCTCGCCTACGAGCAGGGCGCCTCGGCCGGCATCCGCGCGATCATCGCCGCCGATCCGAGCTTCGATGTCGCTCGCTTCGTCGAGGGCGCGCAGGCCGCCTACAAGATGGTGCTCGAAGCCTTCTGGAAGGGCGACCGCGAGGCGCTCGCCGGCCTTGCCAACCAGGAGGTCGCCTCCGCCTTCGTCGCCGCGATCGAGGAGCGCGAGGCCGCCGGCCACACGCTCGACAATCGCCTCGTCGCGATCGAGCGCGCCGCGATCGAGGATGCGCGGCTCGAGGGCAAGCGCGCCGAGATCGAGGTCCGCTTCGACGCCTTCGTTGCCGCGGTGACCCGCGACAGGGACGGCGAGCTCGTCGCCGGCTCGCTCTCCGACGCGGTGCCGACCAAGGACCTCTGGACCTTCCAGCGCAACCTGGCCAGCAAGGATCCAAACTGGCTGCTCGTCGAGACCGACGAAGCCGCCTGATCCGCGGCGCGATCTTCGCCCTGGCTTTCGGGCTGGGGCTCGGAAGCTGCGTTCGAGACACTCATCCGCCCGCGCCGACGCCGCCGGCTCCCCCGCCGCCCGCAAATGCGATCGAAGCGGGGGTCCGCCCCGGGCCGAATCTGATCAGCCTCGATGCGCCTGACGTCGAGCGGGTGTGGCACGCCTTCAAGCTCAGCTGCGGATCGCTGACGACGCGCGCGGACGCCAGCGGCCTGACCCGCCCCGAGGATTGGCGAGCCGCCTGCGAAAGCGACGGGGTTCGGCCAGGCGAGATCGAGGTGGAGGCTGATTCCTATTCGCCCAGCCGCGCCGCGGCGCGCCTCGAATTGCTGAGAAGGAACTTCGAGCTCGTCCAGATCGGCGACGGCGCCGCCTTCGCCACCGGCTATTACGAGCCGGAGATACGCGGCTGCCGCACCCGCCGGCCCGGCTGCGAGGTGCCCATCTACCGCCGTCCGCCCGACCTGCTCGACGCCAACCCTGAGACCGGCGAGCGCGGAAGGGGCCGGGTCGACGGGCAGGGCCATTACGTCCTCTATTACGACCGCGCAGCGATCGAGGACGGCGCGCTCGCCGGGCGCGGCCTCGAGCTCGCCTGGGCCGCCGACCCGGTCGACCTCTTCTTCCTCCAGATCCAGGGCTCGGGCCGGGTGCGGATGGACGACGGCAGCGTGATGCGGATCGGCTATGCGGCGCAGAACGGCCGCGAATATACCGCCATCGGCCGGCTGCTGCGCGACCGGTCCATCCTCCAGCCGCCAATCTCGATGCAGCGCATCTCCGAGTGGATCCACGCCAACCCCGATGCCGGCCGCGCCCTGATGCGCGAGAATTTGAGCTACGTCTTCTTCCAGGAGCTGACCGGATCGCCGCTCGGCGCGCTGGGCCGCCCCGTCACGCCCCGGGTGACCGTGGCCGCCGATCCCCGCTTCGTCCCGCTCGGCGCGCCGGTGCTGCTGATGGGCATGGACAATCCGGCCGCGAACGGACTCTGGGTCGCGCAGGATACGGGCGGCGCGATCCGCGGGCCCAACCGCTTTGACACCTTCTGGGGCGCCGGCGCGGAGGCCGCGGCGACCGCCGGCTCGATGCAATCCCACGGCCGCGCCTACATCCTCGTGCCTCGGGGCACCCTCGCGCGGCTCCGTGCGCAAGCTCAGCGCTGAGGAAAAAGCGCTCTGGCGCCGCGTCGTCGAAAGCGTGCGCCCGCTCCACGCCATTCCCGCCGAACCGGAGGCGGAGCGCGCGCCCGCGCCGCCCGCGCCCGCGGTCCGCCAGGCACAGCCTGCGCCGGTGCCGGCGCGCAAGGCGGCGCCCGGCACCACGCTCGACGCGAGCTGGGACCGGCGCCTGTCGCGCGGCCTGGTCCAGCCCGACGCCACGCTCGATCTTCACGGCCACAATCTCGTCACCGCTTATGCCCTGCTCGACGACCGCCTGGCGCGCGCGGTCGCCAGCGGCGCGCGGCTGCTATTGCTGATCACCGGCAAGCCCCGCTCGGGTCCGGGCGAGAAACGCGGCGCGATCCGCGCCGCCGTCCACGACTGGCTCGCCGCCTCCCGCCACGCCGCGGACATCGCCGCCGTCCGCAACGCCCACCCCCGCCACGGCGGCGCCGGCGCCCTCTACATCGTGCTGAGGCGAAAGCGCGGCACCTAGCCCCTTTTTCGTCATTCCGGCGCAGGCCGGAATCCATCTTCCTGTTCTTCTTCCTTCGCGTTCTTCGCGCCTTCGCGTGAACCCATCCTTCTTTTTCCTTTGCACGCGAAGGCGCGAAGGACGCGAAGAAGGAAAGGGTGGATCCCGGCCTTCGCCGGGATGACGAAAACCTAGGCCAGCGCCGCCTCGATCACCCGCTCATAGATCCGCTGCAGCGCCCTGATATCCTCCACCGCCGCCGCCTCATCCAGCTTGTGCATGGTCGCATTGGGCAGGCCGAAATCGACCACCGGGCAGAGCGCGATCAGGAAGCGGCCGTCGGAGGTGCCGCCATGGGTCGAAAGGCGCGGCGCCTCGCCGGTCTCCGCTTCGATCGCCGCGCTGACGATCTCGTAGATCGGCCCCGGCGGGGTGAGGAAGGCCTCGCCCGAGATCCTCGCCTCGACGGTCGCGCCGGGCGCGGCCTCCTCGGCGGTGCGGCGGACGAGCTCGACCAGGTCGGCGCCGCGCTGGAGGTTGTTGAACCGGATGTTGAGCTGGATGAGCGCCGCGCCCGGGATGACGTTGGTCGCCTTGCTCGACGTCTCGAGCGCGGTGATCTCGAGGTTGGACGGCTGGAAGGAGTCGCTGCCGTCGTCGAGCCGGATCGCCTCCAGCGCCGCGATCACTCGGGCCGCCTTCGGCACCGGATTGTCGGCGCGGTGCGGATAGGCGACGTGGCCCTGCACGCCGGGGACATTGATCCACATGTTGACCGAACCGCGCCGGCCGATCTTGACCACGTCGCCGAGCCGGTCCTCGGAGGTGGGCTCGCCGATCAGGATCATGTCCGGCCGGATCCCCCGCGTCGCCATCCATTCCATGATCGCAGGCGTGCCGTGGGTGGCCGGCCCTTCTTCGTCGCCGGTGATGATCAGGCTGAGCGTGCCCTCATGCTCGACCTCCGCGCAGGCCGCGACGAAGGCGGCGATGTCCCCCTTCATGTCGACCGCGCCGCGCCCGTGCAGCAGCCCGCCGCGAATCTCCGGCGTGAACGGGTCGCTCGCCCAGCCCTCGCCGGGCGGCACCACGTCGAGATGGCCGGCGAAGGCGAAATGCGGCGCCCCGCGCCCACGCGTTGCGAACAGATTCTCGACCGGCCCGTCGGGCGCCTCGCCCGCCACGAAGCGGCGGACGGTGAAGCCCAAAGGCGCCAGCGCCTCCTCGAGCACGTCGAACACCGCGCCCCGCGCCGGCGTCACGCTCGGACAGGCGATGAGGCGCGAGGCGAGGTCGACGGGATCGATTGCGACTGGCATGCGCGCGGCCTAGCATTGGCGCGCGGAGAAACGAAATGCCCAAGCTCGACCTCGAAGCGATCGAACGGATCAACCGCACCGGCTACCCGCCGCCCTATGACGCGCCGATGGCCAAGCGCCATTACCGCCGCATCGCCCCCGCCGCGGGGCTGGAGGATTTCGGAGTCTCCCACGTGATGCTGGAGCCGGGCGGCATTTCCAGCCAGCGCCACTGGCACGAGGGCGAGGACGAGTTCGTCGTCATGCTCGAAGGCGAGGCGGTGCTGGTCGAGGACGAGGGCGAGACCGTCATGCGCCCCGGCGATTGCGCGGTCTTTCCGAAAGCCGTCGCCAACGGCCACCATCTCGTCAACCGCTCGGACACGCCCTGCACCTTCATCGCGGTCGGCAAGCCCGCGCTCACCGACTGCCACTATCCCGACATCGACCTGCTCTGGGCCCCCGCGAAGGGCGCCTACACGCACAAGGACGGGAGCCCTTACGAATCTTCCTCCCGTTGACGGGAGCGGATTGAGGCGAACCTGCGAGACCCACGCTACACAGGATTCGTCCGGATTCGAACCCGGTTCAACTGCATCGTCACCCCGGACTTGATCCGGGGTCCACCTTCTTCAAGGCATTGGCGCGGCAAAGGAAGATGGATGCCGGGTCGAGCCCGGCATGACGAAAGAGAGCGTGCAAGCCTGGCTGTCTCGAAATCTAGGCTTGCGGCGCCTCGTATTGCTCGATCACCCAGGGCTCCTCCTGGGCCGCCTCGATCCATTCCTTCATCCAGGCATGGTCGAGGATGGTCTCCATGTAAGCGGCGTGGAAGCGGGGGACGGGGATCGAATAGGTCACGAACCGCGTCACCACCGGCGCGAACATGATGTCGACCGCGCCGAACTCGCCGAACAGATAGGGCCCGCCGCTGCCGTGGCGGGCGCGCGCCTGCGCCCAGAGCTCGAGGATGCGCAATATCTCGGTCTTGACCGGCTCCTTGAGCTCGGGGGTCGGGAATTGCTTGCGCACGTTCATGCCGAGCTCGCGGCGCAGATTGGCGTAGCCCGAATGCATCTCCGCGGCCATGGAAAGGGCCATGCCGCGCGCCGCCGGATCGCGCGGCCAGTAGCGGGCTCGGTCGGTCCGGTCCGCAAGCCATTCGACGATCGCGAGGCTGTCCCAGATCACGGTCTTGTCGTCCCACAGGATCGGCACCTTGCCGCCCGAGGGCGCGAACTCGTCTCCCTGGGTTCTCTTGTCCCATTGCTCGTCGAACAAGGGGACGGTGATCTCCTCGAACGGAAGGCCGGACTGCTTCACCGCCAGCCAGCCGCGCAGCGACCAGGAGGAATAAGCCTTGTTGCCGATGATGAGCTTGAGCAACGCGATCTCCCAAATTCGTCATCCCGGACTAGATCCGGGATCCATGAACACGGTCGGTGGCAGGCCGCCGCTTTCGGTGTTCATGGATGCTGAATCAAGTTCAGCATGACGGATAACGTCAGAGCAGAGCCGCCTCTAGCACCACCGCGCGCAGCCGGTCCATGCCGAGCCCCTTCTCGCTCGAGGTGGCGATGATCTCGGGATGGGCGGCCGGGTGGCGCCGCGCTTCCGCCTCGGTCGCGGCTCGGACCTCGGCGAGATCGCTCGCCTTGATCTTGTCGGCCTTGGTCAGCACCAGGCGGTAGCCGACCGCGGCCGCGTCGAGCATGGCCATCACCTCGCGGTCGATCTCCTTGATCCCGTGCCGGCTGTCGATCAGCAGCAGGGTGCGCTTCAGCACCTGGCGGCCGCGCAGATAGTCGTTGACCAGATGCCGCCATTTGCGTGCCGCGTCCTTGGGCGCCTTGGCGAAGCCGTAGCCCGGCATGTCGACCAGGCGCAGCCGGAGCGGCTCGCCGACGTCGAAGAAATTGAGCTCCTGGGTCCGCCCCGGCGTGTTGGAGGTGCGCGCGAGCCCGCCGCGGTTGGTGAGCCGGTTGAGCAGGGAGGATTTGCCGACGTTCGAGCGGCCGGCGAAGGCGATCTCGGGCGCGGCCGGATCGGGCAGGAATTTGAGCTCGGGCGCGGACTTGAGGAAGCTCACCGGCCCTGAGAAGAGCTTGCGCGCCGCCTCCTCGAGCGCGGCCGCCTCCTGCGCTGTCTCGTCGCTCACGCCCCGAATCCTAGGTCGGCGCTGGCGCCCTGAGCGCCGGGTTGCGGCTGTAGAGCCACTTCTGCTGGAGGATGGTCAGGCAATTGTTGGTCACCCAGTAGAGCTGCAGCCCGGCCGCGAAATTCGCCATCACGAACATCAGCACCCAGGGCATCATCGCGAACACCTGGCGCTGGACCGGATCGGGCACCTGCGGGTTGAGGCGCATCTGCAGCCACATCGTGATTCCGAGCAGGATCGGCAGCACGCCGAGCGCGAGGAATTGCGGCGGCGTGAACGGCAGATAGCCGAACAGGTTCACCGGGGTCAGTGGATCGGGCGAGGAGAGATCGTGGATCCACAGCACGAACGGCTTGTGGCGCATCTCCACCGAGACCATCAGCACCTTGTAGAGCGCGTAGAAGACCGGGATCTGGAGGAGGGTCGGGAGGCAGCCCGCCGCCGGGTTCGCCTTCTCCTCCTTGTAGAGCCGCATCACCTCCTGCTGCATGGTCATGCGGTCGTCGGCATATTTCTCCTGGATCGCCTTCATCTTGGGCTGGATCGCCCGCATCGCCGCCATCGACTGGAACTGCTTCTGCGCGATCGGGAAGAGCAAAGCGCGCACGATCAGGGTGAGGCAGATGATCGACACCCCGAAATTGCCGATATGCGCGTAGAGCCAGAGCAGGAGGAAGAAGATCGGCTTCATGAACCAGCGGAACCAGCCCCAGTCGATCGCGCGCTCGAGCGGGGTGCCGAGCGCGTCCGTATAGGTCTGGAGCAGCGCGCTCTCCTTGGCGCCGGCGAAGACGTGGCTGACGTAGCGCGTGCCCTGGCCGGGCGCGACCAAAGCCATGGGCGCGGCATAATCGGCCTGGTAGGCGTCGGTCTGCCCGTTATGCCTGAACGCTGCGGCGACGTTGCTTCCCTGGTCCGGCACGATCGCCGCCAGCCAATATTTGTCGGTGAAGCCGAGCCAGCCGCCCTGGCTCGCGAAGGCGCGCTGCCCGTCGGTCGCGATGTCGCTCCAATTGTTGTTATAGTCGGCATTGCCGTTGAACACGCCGATCGGCCCGACCTGCGCGGTCCAGCTGTCGGGATCGGGCGAGACCCCGACCCGGCTGACCAAAGAGAAGGGCCGCACGCCGACCGCGCCGGCGCCCTGGTTCAAGACCCTCTGCTCGACCGTGAACAGATAATCGGCGTCGACCGAGAAGATGATCTGGAAGACTTGGCCCTGATTGTTGTTCCAGCTCAGGGTCACCGGCGTCGCCGGGGTGAGCATATTGCCGCTCGCGGTCCAGACCGTGGTCGGCCCGGGCACCGCCACGCCCTGGCCGGTCCAGCCGAAGCCCGAGAAATAGGCGCCCTGGGCGCCGGCCGGCGAGAACAGGCGGATCGGCGGCGAATTGGGGTCGATCGTCTGGCGCTCGCCGGTGAGGACGAGGTCGTCGATCCGCGCGCCCGTGAGGTTGATCGAGCCGGCGAGGCGCGGCGTGCGGATCGCGACCCGCGGCGTCTCCCGCAGCACGATCGCCCGGTCGCGGACCGCCGCCGGCGCGGTCGAGGCCGGGCTCGCCTGCGGCTGCGGCACCGGCACCGAATGGCCGTTCTCGACCTTGCTGACCGGCGGGTTGGCGGTCGGGAACCAGCGCTCCGCGAGATAGGGCCAGCCGATCAGCACGATCCCCGCGAGCACGATCGCCAGGAACATGTTCTTGTTGTCGTTCACCTAGAGGCCCTCATCGCATTCGTCTTTTCGGGGACGGGGTCGTAGCCGGATCCCCCCCAGGGGTGACAGCGCCCGATCCGCCGGAGCGCCAGCCAGCTGCCGCGCAGCGCGCCATAGCGGGAAAGCGCGGTGATTGCATAGGCCGAGCAGCTCGGCCGGAACCGGCAGCTCGGCGGCAGCACGCGCGACGGCCCGATCTGCCAGGCCCGCGCGACGAGGATCAGCGCCCGCGCGATCATTTCGCCATCCTGGCGAGCGCGCGTTTCAGGTCCGCCACCAGATCGGCAAAGGGCCGTTCAATCCCGCTCGCTCGCCCGATCAGCACATGGTCCGCGCCCGCGATCCCCGCCTCCGGCAGCACCGCGCGCGCCAGCTCGCGGAACCGCCGCTTCATCCGGTTGCGCACCACGGCATTGCCGACCTTCTTCGAGACGGTGAACCCGATGCGCATCGCGGGATCCTCGTCGCCGCGCGGCCGGACGAGCAGGACGAAGCCGGGCGTCGGCGCGCGCCGGCCGCCGTTCGCCGCGAGGAAATCCGCGCGGCGCCGAAGCTTTCCGATCGTGGAGGTCGTCAGGCCGGTACCGGCCTGGATTAGGCCGAGAGCTTCTTGCGGCCGCGGCTGCGGCGCGCGGCAATGACCTTGCGGCCGCCGGCGGTCGCCATCCGGGCGCGGAAGCCGTGCCGGCGCTTGCGCACGAGATTGCTCGGCTGGAAGGTGCGCTTCATCGCTCATTCCTCGTAATTCGGATCGAAAGAAAACGGCCGCCGTAGGGGGCGGCCTCGTTGCCGGCGCGATAGGCAAGGCCGCCGGCAAAGTCAATCGCCGAGCGGCAGGGTGGCCGGGCTCTCGGCCGGCGCCGCGGCCTCGGCCTCGGGCGCCTCCAGCGCCTTGGCGCGCTCATGCCGCCGCCGCGCGCTCGCGCGCCGCAGGCTCCAGTCGGCCCAGCTCCCTTTCTTGGGATGCTTGCGCTTGAACCGCACGTAGAGCCGCTTCGCCCAGCCCGTATATTTGAGGATCAGGCTGAGCCCCGCCCCGAACACGATGATCCCGCCGGGTCCCGGGATCGGTCCCACCAAAGGCGTGATCGCGACCAGCAGGAGGCCGAGCGCCACCAGCCCATGGCGCACCAACGGAATCGCCGTCCAGCCCTTATGCCGCCTGCTCATGCGGCTTCATCTGGGGAGAGTGTGTGAGGAGTGCAATACGGCTGCGCGCAAACCGCGTTCCTCACACTTCACGCTGGGAAGGTCGGGTCCCAGATACTACCGGTCACGTCACGCGCGAAGGCCCGGCTCGCCGCCCACCCATTTCACCGGTTATGGGCGGTTCCAGCTGGCGCCGCTAAGGGCAGGTTTGATCCTGCGCTGCTCAGTCGAAGCTGACAGCTGTCAATCAGGTGGGCGTAGTGATTTGTAAGTAAACAAAATCTAATAATTCTATCACCTCCTTTCAGAATTGCCTGTCTCCGATCAGTGAATTGTGCTTAATCGCCCGGCGGGGGAGTTTTGAGGATGGAAGCCGAGTCGCAAGGCGTACTCACGCAATTCGTCATCGGGCCGGCACAAGCTCTGCGACGCCGTGATCGTCGGCTTTACTTTCCCCTTTTGAGCGACATAGGCGGAACATCATCTTGGCTGGACAGGTTTCGCGCCGCAATTCAGGGTGGCGCGGATCTTGAGGCGCTGCAGGCCGAGTTCGCTGCGCCGCCAATCCCGGAATTCCTCGATGTGGAGGCTTTTTACAGCCAGGCGCCAATTCTGGCGGGCGCGCTGGATGCGCTCGACGCCGCGAACTGGCGAGAGGCCATGGACCTTTTGCGTCAGGCGGAGCCGGAGGTGCGTCAGGTCGTCGCCCACCTCGAGTCGATCCATGCGGCGATCCTTGCCGGGCTGGTCGGCGCTGCCGCACCGGCTGCCGACCTCGGTCTGCGGCTGCTGAAGGCGATGTGGATAGCCCGGCAGGTCGCCGAATCCGAGCGCCTCGCCAGCGCCGGCTTCGATGGGCCAGCCGAGGCCTATGTCGAGAAATGCTGGCGCATTGGCAATATCGTGCTTGGCTGCCGACTCCCGCGCTCGCGCCATTCGCCTTGGCCCGCGCCACCGCCGGACGCGGATGCCGACTCAGCGGGCCCCGCCACGGAAAGCGCCCACGATGACCGCGCGATGCGGCTGGAAGCCGCGCTGCGAGAGCTCGAAGGCGCCGCGGCCGAGCAGGCGATCGTCGACGCGGCGGCCGCGCCCGTGGAGCGACCGTCTCCTATGCCGGTACGCAGCAAAGGTCTTCTCGACTGGCTGTTCGGCACCGCCTCGCGGATGGATCCGTCGCCTCCTCTTGCCGTCCCCGCCGTGTCACCAGCGGAGCGGCGGCTCGATCCCGGGCTGCGGAACCGGCTGAGCGACTCGACGAAAAAGGCGCTGAGCGAAGAGGGAATCGCGCTCGATTCGACCGGGATCGAGCCCGCGAGGCAATTGCTGTCCGCGCGGGCGATCAACGCTTATGCCCGAACGCGCAGGGCGCCGCCCTCGGTGACGGCAGTCGTGATCGGCGGCAACATAGTCGAGATCGACCGCACCATCTTCCCCGATCCGAGCTGCCGTCCGGTCGAGCTTCCCTGCCATTGCAATCTGCTCGCCAGCCTGGACGCCAAGCATGAAAATCGCTCCTATGTGCACGTGCTCGGCAGCGGACGGGCCTATCGTATCGATCAGACCCTGCTTCCCTACGAGCGCGGCGAGTTGGTCCACACCGAGCCGGTGCTCGGCGGATCGAGGAAGAAGTCCTCGTTTCGCAAGCTCGACAGGCTCGAGGAAACCGATGAGACCCTGACCGAGCACGAGACCTTCGAAGAAAGCGAGGCGACCACGCACGATCAGTTCTCGCTTGCGAACGAAATATCGAAAACGGTCGAGCAGCAGCAGAAGACGGATATGGGTGCGTCGCTCACGGCCAGTTACGGCGGGACGGTTTCGGTATCCGCCAATTTCGACACTTCGTCGGCGACGGGCGCCAAGCAGTCGGAGAAGGCGGCCGTCGCCAACGCGCGCGAGGTCATCAACAAGGCGGTCAAGCGCGTCCGCGACCGCATGGAATCGCGGCATACCGCCAAGCGTCTGAGCGAGACGGAGCGGGTCGATTCGTTCGCGCTGGCCGCCCCTGAGGCGTCCTTCACGGGCTTCTATCGGGCCATCGACAAGGCCTATTCGAACCGGCTCGTCCTGGTCGGCGAGCGTGTGGTAATCCGCGTGTCGATGCAGCATCCGATGGCCTACTTGCTGCATTGCATGACGAGCCGTCCGACGGAGGGCGTCACCCTCTCGAAGCCGACCGATCCATTGCTGGGCATCGGCACGTTGGGAAAGCTCGAATCCTTCAAGGATATCACGACGACGAATTATGCGGCCTGGGCCGCCGCCTACGACGTGGAAGGGATCAGACCCCCGCCCGATCTCCTCAAGGTGACCGCTGAAAAATCGACAGACTACACTAAAGAAATGAAAGATGTGATGGCGGGATCGATGTCGGTCAGCTTGCCCGATGGCTATGAATGTTATTGGGCTGAGGTCAACGCCGTTTTTTCGGAAGGAAGCGGCAGGTACATTCACGGCCATGTAGGGAACGACTATTATTATACAGAAGATCATCACTTCAAATATTGTGCGATCATTCCAAGCATCCAATCCAAGGTGCCTATCTCGTACCGCGGTAATGTGCAGGAATATGCGATCAACTATGTCCTGTGGTGTGCTCCCACCGCCGAGGCGGTGACCAAGTGGAAAATCTCGGTCTACGACGCGATCCTGGCGGCGTACCGCCGCAAGCTCGAGGCTTACGAGGCGCAGGTCCAGGCAGCCCAGCTCTCCGCCGGGGTTCAGATCGCGGGCCGCAGCCCGCTGAAGAACCGGCTCCTGATCGAGCAGGAGCTCCAGAAGCTCGTTCTGGGCGCGGTTTATCCACCTCTTTTCTATCGTGGCTTCGACTCGATGAAGTTCGCTCACCCCTGCGTGGACGGCGTGAAGGACGAGACGCAGATCGTCCCGGAGCCGGACTTTGCCGACGCCCATGCCGAATGCTCGTGGCTGACCTTCTTCACCCAACTCTTCGAGTGGAAGAATATGGTCTATCAGTTCCAGCCTTACTATTTAGGCCAGCGCCCGGGATGGGCGACGCTGAGGCGGCTGCAGGACGACGATCCGTTGTTCGAAAATGCCCTCTCGGCGGGGCAGGTGCTGATCGACATCCCGGTCGCGCCGCATATGACGGAGCCATTCCTCAACTTCCTACAAACCGGTAAGACCTGGGACGGGCACGATATGCCGATCACAGGCGATCCGCACTTCGTGGACCTGGCGACCGCGATCCGCTTGTCGGAGACGCTCGACGATGGCAAGGTTTGCGAGGACGTGAAGCCCTGGGTGACGAAGGTGCCCACGTCGCTCGTCCTGGTGACCGACACGCCGCCGCTAAACCTGGCCTGACATAGTGGGCGGACCGACGTCCGGCGACGCCATTCCACCGCACCCGGCCGGCAGTCCCGAGCATATCCGCTATCTAGCCCTGGAAGGCGGCGGCGGCATGGGTGGCGCCTATCTGGGCGCGATCATTGCCCTGGAGGAGTTGGGCTTGCTGCCCGTTCGCACGACATACACCAGGCTCGAGGGAATTGCGGGTGCATCGGCCGGAGCGATCACGGCGTTCTTGCTGGCACTCGGCCAGACGTCTGGCCAACTGTGGAAATTGATCTGCGGACCCGAGTTCGGCGCGTTCCTCGATGCTCCTAGGAGCGGCTACGCTCGCCGCGCGGTCTTTGCGGGCGATGCTCCGCCCGGCGAGTGGATCCGCGATCCGGCCCTCGGCTTCGAATCGGAGCGGACAACGCTTCCCCCTACTTTCCTCGCGCGGCTGCTTGCGTCATTGCTGAGGCTCCCTCGGATTTCGCGGGGAGTCCGCAAGTCGCCCACCAAGGCTGACGATCTTCTTGTAGCGGCGATTCGAAAGCACACCGCTGCCTACGCGCGCAATATCTTGCGTGATCCGGGCATCTTCCCCGGCTTTTCGGTCCGCGCTTTTCTGGCGAAGCAGCTTGCGGCGCGGCTGGCGGCCGGCACCAACAAATCTCCGGACTCTTTCGTCGATCAGGCCAAGCTGTTCACGTTCCAGGAGTTTCTCGACAAGACGGGGGTCGACCTGGTCATCGCCGGGACCAATCTCTCTTCGGGAACGCCCCATTATTTTTCCCAACGGACGACCCCGGATTTTTCGGTCATAGAAGCGGTCGGTCTGTCGATGAGCATCCCGGTGCTGTTCAAGCAGGTTTGGATCGACACCGAGGACAAGAAGCTCGAGCAATATCAGGGCTGGTGGGGGGACGGCGGCATGTTGCTCAATCTTCCGCTTCATGCATTCAACACGGACCGGAATGGCAATGTTCCCAGGGACGCGTGGGAACGCGCCAAGATGCCGCTCAAGCGGGGGACACTGGGTCTGGCCCTCGACGCTGGCGACCTTGCGAAGTTCGACAAGGTCGAGACGGCCGCGACATTCCCCAATACGCTCGAAATCGCAAAGCTGGCTCTCGAGGCGTTTCTCTATGCAGGCACGGATGGCCAGGTTCGCGACGCGAACGAACGGGCGCAAGTGGTGTGGCTGCAGGCCCATTACCTGCAAGCCTTCAATCTGGTCGCGGATCCGTTGCTGGTTGCGGCAACCGTGGTCGATTGCCGCTATCGCGTTCATAAATCGCTCGTTGGCGAAATGCCGTCCGGCGGGGACAAACTGCCCGCGACCTTGATCGACACGATGCTGATGGTGAAAACCAGCGGCGAGAGATTGGGCAAGATCACCACAGAGGATTATGCGGCGAAGGTGCGGGAGGATTACCGCACCAAGCTCTATTGACGAAGTTGCTGCTTGCGGCGCTGCCCGCGCTGGCGCTGTGCGTGAGATTGCCCGGCTAGAAGGCGCGCTTCATCGATCGTCGCAGACTCAATGATCGGTCCGATGATCCCGATCAGGGATGCTGGATCGAACCGGCATGCGAACGCCGCGTGCCACGCGCATCGCGATTCGCCGGTCACGGATGGAGGGGTGGGCCGCTCGACTTCGGCGCCATACTTCTCCAAACAAGACGCATTTCGGGGGGAAAGATGGTCGCGCACGTCGCCACGGTAGCGTTTCTGGGCCTCGAGGCGCGCAGCGTCGAGGTCCAGGTGCAGATCGCGGCGGGCCTCCCCAAATTCCTCGTCGTCGGCCTGCCCGACAAGGCGGTTGGCGAGAGCCGCGAGCGCGTCCATGCCGCGCTCGCCGCGATCGGCCTGGCGCTGCCGCCCAAGCGGATCACCGTCAATCTCTCGCCTGCCGACCTCCCCAAGGAGGGCTCGCATTACGACCTCCCGATCGCGCTCGGCCTGCTCGCGGCGATGGGCGCGATCGACCGGGAGACGCTCGCTTCCTATCTCGCGGTCGGCGAGCTCAGCCTCGACGGGCGGATCGCGCCTTCGCCGGGCGTGCTGCTCGCCGCGCTCCACGCCTCGGCGAGCGGGCTCGGCCTGATCTGCCCCGCGGCGCGGGGCCCGGAAGCGGCCTGGGCCTCCGACGTCGAAGTGATCGCGGCCCCTGACCTCATCGCTTTGCTCAATCACCTCCGCGGCACCTCGGTGCTGCCGCCGCCCCGGCCGGGCGAGGCCGATCCGCCCGGCATTGGCCCCGACCTCGCCCAGGTGAAGGGCCAGGAAACCGCCAAGCGCGCGCTCGAGATCGCCGCGGCCGGCGGCCACAACATGCTGATGGTGGGGCCGCCGGGCGCGGGCAAATCGCTGCTCGCCGCCTGCCTCCCCGGCATCCTCCCCGACCTCACCCCGTCCGAGGCGCTCGAAGTCTCGATGATCGCCTCGGTCGCCGGGGAGCTTCAGCATGGCCGGCTGATCCGCACGCGCCCCTATCGTGCGCCGCACCACAGCGCCTCGATGGCGGCCCTGGTCGGCGGCGGGCTGAAAGTGCGCCCGGGCGAGGTCAGCCTCGCCCATCTCGGCGTGCTCTTCCTCGACGAGCTGCCCGAATTCCAGCGCCCGGTGCTCGATTCCCTCCGCCAGCCGCTTGAGACCGGCAAGGTCCAGGTCGCCCGCGCCAACGCGCACGTCACCTTCCCGGCGCGGGTCCAATTGGTCGCCGCGATGAACCCGTGCCGCTGCGGCCATCTGGGCGATCCCGCGCTCGCCTGCTCGCGCGCCCCGCGCTGCGCCGCCGATTATCAGGCCAAGGTCTCCGGCCCTTTGCTCGACCGGATCGACATCCATGTCGAGGTCGCCTCGGTCGCCGCTGCCGACCTCGTCCTGCCGCCGCCCGCCGAAGGCTCGGCCGAGGTCGCGAGGCGCGTGGCCGAAGCCCGCGCCGTCCAGACGAAACGCTACGAAGCCCACGGCGTCCGCACCAACGCCGAGGCCGACGGCGAGCTGCTCGACGCGGTCGCCACCCCCGAGGAACCCGGCCGCCGCCTCCTCGCCCAGGCGGCCGAGGCGATGCGCCTCTCCGCGCGCGGCTATCACCGCGTCATGCGCGTCGCGCGGACGATCGCGGACTTGGCGGGAAGCGAGACGGTCGGCCGCGTCCACGTTGCGGAGGCGCTGAGTTACCGGCGGCAGGCACCGCGCAATTAAGCGGCGCCCGATTCACGAAATGGGCACATCCTCCAAGTCGGGGAGGACGCCGTCGCTACCTCTTGAGTAAACTCCAAAACCGTTCGAAGATGGCGAGCCTCTGGCGGTGGGAGCCGAGCATGGCGGGCAATAGCAGCGATGAACCCGAGACACCGGTGGAAAACCTTGGCCAGGATTATGAATCCGAATTGGCGCGGATGCGCTTTCTTTTCAGCCGGTGGACCCTCGTTTCCATCATGGCCACAACCGCAATTCTGCTCTTTTCCGTTTTCGGCCTGACAATGTCGTCGCCCGGGAACCGGGAACGGCTCCTGGCTGAGATATTTGCGCACGCGCCCGCCTCGATCGGCATTCCCTTCTGCAGCATCATCGCAATGTTCGTCGTGCTCATGTTGAGGGCCACGCAAGGGCCGGTCGAGTTCGAGGCGATAGGATTGAAATTCCGGGGAGCGTCAGGTCCGATCGTGATGTGGGTGCTCTGTTTTCTGGCGATGATCCTCGCCATGAAGCTCCTGTGGCCGTGACGGCCCGCTGATCGCCACGCCGGTGGGTTGGAAATCGGAGCGGGGCCGCGAACGCAGAAGGGTTACGAATTACGGTGCCAGTTTACTAATTTGCGCACACCTCATATCCTGTCGCCTTTGGCACGCGCTACGACGTTCTAAGATGGCGAGGTGAACGCGGTCTGGCTTAAGCAACTCGCAATAAGCAGGGGCTGAATTCTCGCACCGCGCAAGCGCGGGCACAAGCCGAAGGGTCAGCTAATTTAGTAAACTGGCACCGTAATTTTCACCGTAATTTACAGCGCATAATTCCGATCGTGCCGATGTGATCAGACAAGCGAAGCGTAGTTGCCGCTCCCGCTAGTACTATGTTGCGCATGGTCTCGTGGACATACGCCGCCGTTTGCTCTGCCGTAAAACATCCCCTGGCATTTATTGCACCATCGCCAGCCGCCCTGTTGTCCAGGAGCATCTTCTCCAAGCACAGCGGCATAGGCGCCACTGCCTTGGTTCGTATGCGCCCCTCCAGCGGGACATGAGCCCATGGCGCCTCCGCCCGAGAAAAAGAAACCCTGGCACTTTGCACACCAACTCCATCCGCCCTGTTGCACGCCGGCAATAGTTCCTTCCACCCGTTCATAATAATGGCCGCTACCCGTTGGGTTATGCTGTCCTCCTGCCGGGCAAACACCCAAATTGCCAGCTGGCTGGAGGCCGTAAAACATCCCTTGGCATTTATTGCACCAGCGCCAGCCTTCCTGCGCCAAGGCGTAGGCTGGACTTGCGAACCCAAGGCCAGCAAGCAGACCGATGCCCCCCAATGCGACCGTCTTTATTGTCGTGCGACGGTTAAGAGTCGGGAGATTTAATGTTTTGATTTGGTGAGGCATAGTCGTTCCCGTATGTGGTCGGAGGGCGGTTCGATATTCGCGACTCGTCACTATACAGATTATTAATTTACATGGAAGAGCGGTTTTAGTAATAACATGTTTTCATAATCTACGTGCCTATGGGCGCCGCCGATCATCTTACTGGCTAATTCTGAGTATTGATCGGCTGACCGGCGCCTGTCGGTCTCCGACTTTCACCGATACAGACCCTATCTGGACGGACGAAGATATTCGGCGCGCGCGACCCTGGTCGAGAATCCCTGCTCCGCCGGCGAACGGATCTGCCTGAATGCCTGCGGGGACCTTGGAATAGAGATCGATCGTGTGACGCGCGACGATTAGCGCTCACGTCGCAGGCTTGAGGAAGGACTTGCGATGGCTCTCGCCGGACGGCGCGCGCCGGCGAGCAAGGCTTGTTCCCGCCACGCGTCGGCGGCTTGATCGGCTTCGCGGACGCTCGCGACCCCCTATTCCCGTCAAGCGGCCGCGCGCCCCTACTGGCGGAAGGCCTCGAGCGCGCGATTGGCCCATCTCAGGCGCGAATTCTCATGCGCGATTCCCGCGCGCTCGAATTTCCCCAGGAAGACATGAACCGCTTCTTCGGCAATTACGGAATTGCGGGCAATTGCGGTGCCAGTTTACCAATTAGAATTATACGGGGCGTCGCATAATGTCGCGTCTACGGATTCGTCGATTTCGCAAATCGCACGCGCCCCGCTCAACGCGCCGCCAGCGCCTGCAGCTCCCGCGTGATCGGGTCGTCCGGATGCCGCGCGATGAGCATGCGTGCCGCATCGCGCTGCGCCGCGGCGAGCGCCTGATCCGCCGGGCTTTCGATGTCCGGCACGACGCCGCTGCCCTGCCAGTTCGTCCCGGTGATCGGGTTCCTGGTCCGGGCGATCGGCACCATCATCCAGAAGCGGGACGAGAGCAAAGTGCGCGCGACCGGATTCGCGCCGCCCCTGGTCCGCTCGCCGACGATCTTCACCCGGCCGAGCGCCCTCAGATTGTAGGCGAAGGCCTCGGCCGCCGAGAAGGTCCGCGCCGAGGTCAGCACATAGACCGGCTTCGTATAGCGGCCGCTGAGGCCCTCCGGCGTCCAGGTCTCGGTGACGCCTTCGCGCGTGATGACGTCGTTCAGCCGCGTGCGCTCGGGGAGCAGGAGGCCGGCCAGCAGAGCCGCCGCGTCGCCATGGCCGCCGCCATTGGTGCGAAGATCGATGACCAGCGCGTCGGTCGCGGAGAGCATCGCGATCGCGGCTTCCAGCACGGGCCCCGCATCCTGCGCGGGCGCGAAGCGGTCGATGCGCAGATAGCCGATATTGCCCTCGAGCCGCTCGGCCCTGCTCACCCCGTAATTGACCAGTGAGAGAAACTGCTGCTGCGCCGCCTCGTCGGGGCCCGCGGGCGGCGCCGGAAACGGCCGCGCCCGAACGAAATAGTCGACCAGGAAATGCGGGTCGCTCGAGATCGCGCGCAGATCCTCGGTGAGCCGCGCGGCGAGCTGCCGGCCGCTGGTGATCGCGGCATAGCGATGGGCGCGCCGGTTATTCTCCAGGGCCCGGGCGATCCGCCGCCCCTCCTCGACCGAGAAATGCTGGTCGCGAACGGCGGCGATCAGGTTGCCGATCGCCAGGTCCCGGTCCGCGGCGGAGATCGCGATGTCGGGCCGCTGGTCGGCCTGCTGCGCGACCTGAGCGGGCTGCGGGGGCTGCGGGGGCTGGGCCGCCAAAGCGGGCAGCGTGCTCGCCAGGGCGCAGGTTCCGAGCAAGAGCGCGGCGAAGGTCGTCTTCATTCCATGATTCCTTTCCGGTTTTGGTGGGCCGGCGCGCATGCGCCGCGGGTGAGCCAGATCGAGAGGGCGAGGAGCAGCAGCAGGAAGCGGGCCTCCGGCTGAGGGAACAGGAAGGCGATCGCGGTCGCGGCCGCGACGGCGAGGCGGATCGCCCATCCCGCCGCCCGCATCGCTGCGCGCAGCGATGCCGCGCGGCGGCGCCTCGCTTCGTGCCAGAGCCGGGCCGCGTTCGGCGCGGGCGCGGCCTCGATCAGCCTTGCGCGCTCGGTCCGGATGAAATCTGCGATGGGGTCACTCATCCCCTGCCTCCCGCGGTGCGAGGTTGGTCTTGAGCCGGGTGCGGGCGCGCGACAGCAGCACCTTGATGCTGGCGGGAGCGAGCCCGGTGATGCCCGCAATCTCGGCGTGGCTGAACTCCTCGGCATAAGCGAGCCAGAGCAATTGCTGCTCGCGCTGGCTGAGCCCCGCCCAGGCGCTGCCCGAAAGCAGGCCGTCCTCGGCCGCCGCCGCCGTCTGCTCGGGCGGGGCCGCGTCCCAGGACACGAAGCGCCGTTCGCGCCGCCACTGGTCGATCAGCAGCCGGGTCGCCGCGGTGAACAGGAACGCCCGCGCCTTGCCGGGCTCGTCCACCCGCTCCGCATGATTGAGCCATCTTATGAATGCCTCCTGGCTGAGGTCCTCGGCCGCCGCCGCCGTCGCGCCCAGCCGCACCAGATAGGCCCAGACCGGGCGGTGCAGCTGCGCATAGGTCGCGGCAAAGGCTGCGAACCTGTCCTGCGTCACCGGGGAAGCAGGCCCCAGCGGCGCGCAAGGCGTGTGCAGACCGCCGCCGCGATGCCGAGCCCGATGCCGAGCGCGAGGAACATCACCGCCCACCAGCGCTCCTGTATGGCCTCGCGGACATAATTGATGTCGGGGCTCGGCAGTGGCGCCAGGCTGTTGATCAGGAAGGCGACGCCGACCGCGGACAAGGCGATTGCGGCCGCGACCAGCGAGAGCAGCCGCCGCGCCATCGCGGTCGGCCCGTCGCTGGTCTGGAACAGTCGCTCGGCCTCCGGCGAGGTGGCGAAGGCGACGAACTCCTGGGTCTCGCCGAACCGTTCGGCCAGGCGGGCGAGCAGGCGTTCGCGCTCGGCCAGGCCCGCGCGCAGCAGCTTTTCGCGGCGAAGCATGATGATCGCGATCGCCACGATCGCCGCGATCACCACCGCGCCCATGGCAAGAAGAATGAGAGTGTCGTCCATCATGCTGCCTCCTGTGATGACGCTTAGACGCACGGACAGGTCGGCTGGTTAACTCGTCGGCGCGTAGATTTCCCGGCCGATTCGATATTGGACCGCAATTCCTTCGACCCTCTCATGGCGTTCGAGGACTTGGGAGACGACGTCGATGGCGATGCGCAGGTGCCCGGCGTCCAGCCAGGTCACCGTCGGCGGAACGTCCTCGCGTTGGAGCATGGGACTCGCTGCCATCGGGTAATAGGAGAACACGAGCTGGCGATCCGCGGACTCGCGGCGCTGCACATAGACATATTCGATACTCACATCGCAGATCTCGTCGACGATCTGCGCGTCGCGATCGGCGGGCCCGCGCACGATCCGCTCGACGTTCCTGTAGCGTGCGGTCTGCGCCTGCCACCAGCGGCCCGCAGCCAAGCCGCCCGCGCCCAGGACGAGCGGCACGAATAGCCCTGTCCATATCCGCATTTCCGCGCGCCTCCGCTGCACGCACTAGCGCGCCGCCGTCCACGCGAAATGCAGGACCGGTCAATTCTCAGTTGAGGGCGGAACCCCCAGATGCGCACCCGCCGCCGCGTCCCTGTCGCTGAGACTTGGAGTTCGCTGTCAGATCCCAAAACCGCTCTGGCCCGCTCTCACGCAGCCTTCGCGTCGCGCACGCTCCACTTCCCGACGCCCTCGTGGCGGGGGCGCACAACCAGTACGAGGTCGTGACCGAGGCGCTGCAGGCATGCTTCCAGCTTGCCGCGACTGAAGTCGCCCAATTGACCGCGCGAAAGCTTGGAATAGCGTGGTTGCGAAAGCCCCATGCGACGAGCTGCCTCCTGCTGCTTCAGGCCGAGCTCATCGACGGTCTTCCGGATCCGCAGTGCGAGCTCCGCCTTCTCGACATCCTCCATGCCCAGGCCGATGTCCGCCAGTACGCTGCCGCCGGAGGCGGTCACGTGGCGGATTGACGTGTCGATGGCTTTGTCTTCTCGCTTGCTCATCTTCCCTTCCCGATCTGCTTCTTCACGGCTTTCAAGCGGGCTTCGATGGTTGCCTTGTCCTGCTTTGGAATGGCCTTCCCACGGCTCGATTTCTTGTGAAAACAGTGCAGCACGTAAATCCTGTCATCCAAATTATAGATCTGCACGGAGCGGTAGGCTTCCGATGCATGGCTCGCGACGATTTCGATCACGCCCGGGCCGTAGGCGGAAAGCGGCTTGACCGCCTCGGGCCACAGCCCTTCCTGCAACTCCCGCAGCGCGTAGCCGATCAGTCGCTTCACTTCGAGCGGCATGGCGCTCAGGTCATCCAAGCTGGAGCCGACCCAGAAAATCTCTTTCGTCACGGATTCTTATATCAACGTTGATATAATCCTGCAAGCGCGACAAGTGGCGCCTGCTGCACATTCGGCCAGCCGTGAAAATGTCTGGGCGCCGCGCCTCGCTCAGGACCCGCGGAAGATGCGCACGCCGCCCTGGATCTGGACCCGCGGCGCGCTGCGGGCCGCCGCCTGGCGGGTCGCCGGGCGCTGCGCCTCGCTTGCGGAGGCGGTGGCGACCGCCGGCGTGGCCGTCTGCCGCCCGCCGCCGAGCGTGCGGTAAAGAACGGGCCGCTCGACCACCGGGATCTCGAGCTGCGGCGCTGGCGCGTAGCGCGCGCGCATCGCCCGCATCGGCGTGCGCGCCACCGCATAGCGGACCTCGGGCGAGGCGATGTCGGGCTCGTCGCCCGAGGGCGCCTGGCTGAACGCCTCGACCGTGTCGCTGCCCGGCCGGCGGTAGAAGATGTGCGCGCCGACGATCACCTGGGGCACCAGGCTCGGCGCCCAATAAGGGCGGATCGCGGTCGTGTGATAATTGGTGGCGAGGCCGACCGGGCGATAGACGCTGCCGTGCAGCGCCGCCGCGGCGATCCGCCGCGCCCGCTCCCAGGCATAGGGCTCGACCGCGCCGTTCATCGATCCGTCGCAGGTGAAGGTGAACTGGCAGCCGGTGCTGCGCTCCGATCCCTGGTAGACCACGCCGCAGACGCTGGCCGGGAAGGCGGGATGGCGCACCCGGTTCAGCACCACCTGCGCGACCGCGCGCTGGCCGTCGTCCGACTGGCTGCGCGCCTCGTAATAGATCGCCTGGGTGAGGCATTCGAGCGAGCGCTCGTACGACGTCGAATCTCCGCTCGCGACGAAGGGCAGGGCCGCCTCGCCGCCCGACGCGGAAGCGGCCACCGGCAGCGCCGTGGCAAGGACGAGGCTGGAAACCAGGAAAAGACGCATGAATGAACCCGACCCGCTGATCGGGTCCGGCCCTAACGGGGGAGTCTTGGAAAGCCGTTAACGTGGGAAAATCGCTCGGCCCTCGTCGCTCATGCCCTTGGAAGCGAAGAAAATTCCGACGAATGTCCGATTTTTCTTGACAGCGCGGATCGCCTGAACTATTGTGACCGTAATTGATGATTCGAATTGCGCCCGCGGCCCCTGCCGTCCGGGCGCTTTTTCATGCTCGGCCTCCGGCGAGACCGACAGGCGCCGGCCCTCACCGCTCTTCCTGAGCAGGGACCGGACCTGTCGAGGGATGAACAGGTCGGATTGTCCCCCGGACAATCCTGAAACATGCCGGGCATGTTTCACCTGTTCATTATCGAAGGACAAACCCCGAACCGAAAGGAGCCTCTCATGCCCGGCACCCGCACCCCCCATTCCAGCCGGCTCGGAAGGCTGCAAAGTTTACAAACTTTACACTTGCGGCTTGCGCGCGCGCACGTACGCGCGCGAGGGAGACATGACGGAAGCGGTCGTTCCCCGGGCGGCCTATTTGCCGGACTGGTTGGTCGCCGGCTGCTGCTGCTGGGGCTGGGCCGGCGCCGGATTGTCGACATGGATCGGCGGCAAATTCACCTGGGGCAGGTCGACATTGACGTTGATGTCGCTCTTGTCGGTGCGGCCGAGATAGCCGCCGAAGAAGAGGAAGGCGAGCACCGCGAGCACCAGCACGACGAGGACCGCGACGATCGCGCCGCCGCCGCCCCGGCTGCCGCTGTTCACCACCACGGTTTCGCGCTCAACGGGTCCTTCGTCCATCGCCGTCACTCCGATTGTTACGGGGCGAGAACGCGGGCGCCAAGATGCGGGTTCCGGCGGAAGAAGGTTAAACGGTTCGCGCTGGACAGGCTGGGGCCCGCGGGTCTTCAATCCCGCGCGACTCAACAGGGGGATCTCGCCATGACCATCGCGCCCGACCGCCGCACCCTGCTCAAGGGCGCCGCCGCCTCCGCCGCCCTGCTCGCACCGGGCGTCGCCCTCGCCCAGGGCCGCCGGAGCAGCGACCGCGAGGCGATCGCCCATGCGGTCGACGCCGGCTTCGAGGAGTCGGTGCGCCGCATCCAGCAATGGATCGCGCTTCCCACCATCGCCGCCGAGCAGCGCAACATCCAGGAGGGCGCCGACTATATGGCGCGGCTCGCTTCCGAGGCGGGCTTCACCGGCGTGCGCAAGGTCCCGACCGGCGGCGTCCCGGCCGTGTTCGGCGTGCTGGACGCCGGTGCGCAGCGCACCGTCGGCATCTATTTCATGTACGACGTCAAGCAGTTCGATCCCGCCGAATGGGCCTCGCCGCCGCTCGAGGGGCGGATCTTCGATCACGAGCTCGGCCGCGCGATCCGCGGCCGCGGCGCGGTCAACCAGAAGGGGCCGGAGGGCGCCTTCCTCGCTGCGCTCCACGCCTTCAAGGCCGCGAACAAGCGCCTGCCCGTCAACCTCGTCCTGCTCGCCGAGGGCGAGGAGGAGATCGGCTCGCCCCATTTCCACAATGTCTTCCAGGATGCCGAGGTGCTCGCGGCGATGCGCCGCGCGAGCGGCGTGATCATCCCCTCCGCCTCGCAAAGCTCGGACGGCTCGGTGACGATCAACCTCGGCGCCAAGGGGATCATCGAATGCGAGCTGATCTCCTCGGGCGAGCGCTGGGGCCGCGGCCCGGCGCACGATATCCACTCGAGTCTCAAGGCGCAGGTCGACAGCCCGGTCTGGCATCTGGTGGAGGCGCTTTCCACCCTCGTCACCGATCATGGCAACCGGCCGGCGATCGAGGGCTGGTTCGAGCATGTCCGCCCGCTCACCGACCGCGAGCGCGCGCTGATCGCCGAATCCTCGCGGCTGCGCAGCGAGGAGCAGACGAAGCGCGGGCTCGGCGTGACCCACTGGATCGACGACCTGCCCTGGCGCGAATCGCTCGAGCGGCTGACCTCGCAGCCGACCGTCAATATCGAGGGCTTGGTTGCCGGCTATACCGGCCCAGGCGGCAAGACCGTCCTTCCCGCCCGCGCGGTGGCCAAGCTCGACCTCCGCCTGGTGCCGAACATGACCGTCGCCGACGCCCTGCCCAAGCTGCGCGCCCATCTCGCCGCGCGCGGCTTTCCCGACATCGAGGTCAACATGTCGGGCGGCTACGATCCCACCGAGACCGCCGAGGACGCCCCGGTCGTCCGCGCCCAGCAGGCGGTGCTGACCCGCGCCAACGTGCGCTACTCGCTCTATCCGCGCAGCGCCGGCTCCTGGCCGGGCTATGTGTTCACCGGCGAGCCCCTGCGCGTCGGCGCCGGCCAATTCGGCCTCGGCTATGGCAGCGGCGCCCACGCCCCGGACGAATATTACGTCATCGAAAGCCGGAACGGCCGCGTCGCCGGCCTCCGGGAGTCCGCGATGGGCTTCGTCGACTTCCTCTACGAGATGGCGACGATCTGAGGGAGGAATCCGCAAGCCCGGGCGATCGCGGCATGCGCCCTTCCGTTCGGAAACAGTAACTGCAAAGTCGGGCGCAAGAACGGTGCTACCTATTTCGGCCTAAGCCGTAGTTGCGCGATCGTCATATTTCCGGTAGATGAATCGCGACCCAGTGATTGGCATGTTGCCGCTCCGCGCTCGCCCGCGTGGAAGCAAATGATTCACGTTCCGTGATGCTTCGCGCCTGTGGCGAAGGTCTGGAAGACGTGCGCGATTTCATTTGGGGGGAAATGATCATGGACAGCTTCATTAGCCGCCGTCAGCTGCTCAAGACCGGCGCCGCGGTCTCGTTCGTCGCGGGCAGCCAGCTTTTCCTCGGCGTGCCCGCCCTCGCGGATTATGCGGTCGGCCCGACCGTCCGCCGCAACGCCTCCAGCATGGCGGCGACCGATCCCATCCTCAGGGGCTATCGCCGCGCGATCCGGGCGATGCGCGCGCTTCCCGACACCAATCCGTGCAGCTGGTTCTACCAGGCCGCGATCCACGGCACGACCGATCCGCGCAACCTGCAATCGTGGAACACCTGCCATATCGACCCTTTATTCTTCTGGGCCTGGCACCGCATGTACCTCTATTTCTTCGAGCGGATCGTGCGGAAGCATGCCGGCATGTACGATTGGGCCATTCCCTATTGGGACTGGACCAATCCTGCCGAGCGCGCGCTTCCCGCTCCGTTCCGCGTCGTCGGCGACACGCTTTACGACGCGAGCCGCAATGCGGGCGTGAACACCGGGACTCCGCTCTCAACCAGCCTTGCAACCTCCGTGGCGAATGCGATGATCCTCACGGATTATTTCAACACCCAAAGCTCGGTGAACGGGCCGCACGGCACGGTCCACACCTCGGTCGGCGGCAATATGCACGCGGTGGAGACCGCGGCCCAGGACCCGATCTTCTGGGTGCACCATGCTCAGGTCGATCGCCTGTGGAACCTGTGGCTGGCGCAGGGCGGCGGCCGGAGCAGCCCGGTCGGCGTCGCCAGCTGGCGCAACGCGACCTACACCTTCTTCGACGAATGCTGCGACCCCGTCAGCCTGCGCGGCTGCGACGTGCTGCGCGCGGCACTGCAGCTCAGCTACGCCTATGAAGGCGAACCGCCCCAGGTGAACCAATATTGCCCGCGCGTCTTCGACGTGCGGCTGCTGGAGGCGGTCGTCGCGCGGTCGCGGCTGGCGCTCGTGCTCGCGGAAAGGCCGGTCAGGGTCCCGCTGCTGCCGCGCGAGGACAGGGAGATGCTCACCCGGGTCCGGGAAGCCGCGCGCACCAAGGCCCGCAACCTCGCCATCCAGATCCGCGACGTCGAGGCGGAGACCCAGCCCGACGTCAGCTGGGAGGTCCATGTCGGCCCCACCGGGTTCACGCCCAGCGCGCGCAGCCTGGTCGGGATCTTCGCCCTCTTCGGCGCCGGCCTTCGCAGCCGGCGGCAGCATTTCCACCCCGCCGAGTTCGTCTTCCCGATCGGCGCGGCGCTGCGCGGCGTCGATCCCGCCAATCTGGAAGTCACGTTCGTGCCCGTTTCCGGCCTGGCGCGGCCCGCCCGGGCGACGGCGGCCGCGGCTCCGGAGATCGTGCGGCCGCGCAGCCCGGTCAGGATCGGCGAGATCGCCGTGCTCGTCGACGCCCCCATGCCAGCGCCGCCGCGCGAGGAGCAGGAACGGCTCCGCCGGGAGGAGCGGAACCAGTAAAAGGGCAGGGCTCCGGCACGACGAAGCTCCCCTCCCTTCGCGCCGGCGTCGTCGAAATGTCCGTGGCGTCGGCGAGGGAGGGGCGAGGGGTGGGTGATCTCAGCCGCTAGGGAGCAAGAGCAAAACCCACCCCCCGGCCCTCCCTCCCGCCGCTCGAAGACTTTCGTCGCACTCTGCGCGAAGGGAGGGGGACACACCTGCAGCCGGCTTACGCCTCGGGCAGGAAGTCCGGCACCGAAAGGTAGCGCTCGCCGGTGTCGTAGTTGAACCCAAGGATGCGGCTGCCCGCCGGCAGTTCGGGAAGCTTCTGCCTGATCGCGGTCAGGCAGGCGCCCGAGCTGATCCCGACCAGCATGCCTTCCTCGCGCGCGGCGCGGCGCGCCATCTCCTTGGCGTCGTCCGCCTCGACCGTGATCACGCCGTCGAGCACGTCGACGTGGAGGTTGGCGGGGATGAAGCCCGCGGCCAGTCCCTGGATCGGGTGGGGGCCGGGCTGGCCGCCCGAGATCACCGCGGAGAGGGTCGGCTCCACCGCATAGACCTTGAGGTTCGGCCATTCCTTCTTCAGCACCTCGCCGCAGGCGGTGATGTGGCCGCCGGTGCCGACTCCGGTGATCAGCACGTCGATCGGGCTGTCGCGGAAATCGTTCAAGATCTCCTGCGCGGTGGTGCGGGCATGGGCCTCGACATTGGCCGGATTGTCGAACTGCTGCGGCATCCAGCTTCCGGGCGTTTCCGCGATCAGCTCCTCGGCGCGGGCTATCGCGCCCTTCATGCCTTTCTCCCGGGGCGTGAGGTCGAAGGTCGCGCCATAGGCCAGCATCAGCCTCCGCCGCTCGAGGCTCATGCTCTCGGGCATGACCAGGACGAGCTTGTAGCCCTTGACCGCGGCGACCATGGCGAGGCCGATGCCGGTATTGCCCGAGGTCGGCTCGATGATCGTGCCCCCGGGCTTCAGCTTCCCGCTCTTCTCGGCATCCTCGATCATCGAGAGCGCGATGCGGTCCTTGATCGAGGCGCCGGGATTGGCGCGCTCCGACTTGATCCAGACCTCGGCGTCGCCGAACAGGCGGTTGATCCTTATGTGCGGCGTGTTGCCGATCGTCTCGAGGATGTTTGAGGCTTTCATGGCTTCGCTCCTGCTGTCGCGCATCCGCGCGCGGGTTGGACAAAATCTTTGACGCTCATGCGACGACCTCCGCGGCCGGGGTGTCGAAGGTGCGGGCGCGCCTCAGCTCGGGGAACCAATAGGCCCAGAGCAGGGTAACTCCGATCGCGCCGACGCCGCCGGCGACCACCGCCGGGATCGGGCCGATGATCGCGGCGAGGAACCCGCTCTCCGCCTCGCCAAGCTCGTTGGAGGCGGAGATGAACAAGGACGAGACCGCCCCGACCCGGCCCCTCTTGTCGTCGGGCGTGTAGAGCTGGATCAGCGACTGGCGGACATAGACGGAGAGCATGTCGGCGGCGCCCAATATGGTGAGGCAGAAGAGCGAGATCGCCATCGAACGCGACAGGCCGAAGCCGATCGTCGCCGCGCCGAAGGTCGCGACCGCGGCGAGCATCTTCACGCCGACGTCCTGCCTGAGCGGCCGGATGGCGAAATAGAGCGCCACCAGGGTCGCGCCGAGCGCCGGCGCCGCGCGCAGATGGCCGAGCCCCGTCGCGCCGACCTGCAATATGTCGCGCGCGAACACGGGGAGCATCGCGGTCGCGCCGCCGAGCAGGACCGCGAACAGGTCGAGCGAGATGGCGCCGAGCACGAGCTTGTTGCGGCGCACGTAGCGCAGCCCGTCGACCATCTGGTGCCAGGGATGCTTCGAGCCCTCGATCGGGGTGCGCGGCTTGGGGCCGATCATGAACATGCAGAAGATGGCGAGCGCGAACAGGCCGGCGGCGACCGCATAGGGCATGTGCGGCGCAAGCGCGTAGAGATAGCCGCCGATCGCCGGCCCGGCGACCGCGCCGACCTGCCAGGAGATCGAGCTCATCGCGATCGCCCGGGGCAGGATCGCGCGCGGCACCAGGTTGGGCGAGAGCGCCTGCAGCGCCGGCATTGCGAAGGCGCGCGCGACGCCGAGCAGACTCGCGACCGCGAACAAAGCGAGGAGGCTGGTCGAGCCGGTATAAGCGAGCCAGCCGAGCGTCGCCGCGCAGGCGAGCTCGAGCGCGATCGTCGCGCGGGCGATGACCCGGCGGTCGAGCCGGTCGGCGGTCCAGCCCGTGACCAGGGTCAGGGCGAACAGGGGCACGAACTGGACCACGCCGATCATGCCCAATTGGAAGCTTGCTTCCTTGAGGCTCATCGAGGCGCGGGCGATGTCGTAGACCTGCCAGCCGATCACGATCACCATGATCATCTGCGCGATCGTCGAGGCGAGCCGCGCCACCCAGTAGAAGCGGAAATCGGCGATCTGGAGAGGCGAGGTGGGCGCGGCCATCGGCCCCGCGATTAGGCCGGAGCGCCTGCGGCTTCAACCGGGGCGGTGAGGAAAGCGCCTAACCCTTATCGGTCAATGCGCGCGAGCAAGCTTCTTCCAATTGCGCCCGCCCGCGTGGAAGAGTCTTGCGCTGGCCTCGCGCCGAAATTCCGTGCAGAGAGCGCGCGGGTGGGCAGAGAGTCGCAGGCTTTTCGCGGAGGATGCCAATGATGCGCCGGTTCACCCATTTCCTGATCGCCACCTCGCTCGCGCTCGGCGCCGGCGCCTCGACCGCGCAGGCCCAGCGCAACCGCGCGCCCTCGTGGCCCGCCTTCATGCAGCGCTATATCGACCAGGATTTCCGCGCCAATCCGGCCTTCGCGGTCCAGCAGGGCAAGCACGAATATGACGGCCAGCTGCCCGACTGGAGCGAGACCGGAATCCGCAACGAGATCCAGCGTCTCCGCAGCGCCTTGGTCGCCGCCCAATCCTACCAGCCGCGCCGCCTGACCCGCGAGCAGAGGTTCGAGCGCGACTATCTGATCGCCCGCACCCGGGGCGCCCTGTTCTGGCTGGAGACCGCCGACCAGCCGCACACCAATCCGGCTTATTATATGAACAACGGGCTCGATCCGTCGGTCTACGTCACCCGGCCCTATGCGCCCGCGGCGACGCGGCTTCGCGCATTCATCGCGTATTTACGCGAGATCCCGCGCGCGACGCGCCAGATCCGCGCCAATCTGCGCACCCCGCTGCCGGTCAGCTTCATCGATTACGGCAAGTCGGCCTTCGGCGGATTCGCCGATTATTACCCTGGCGACGGCACTGCCGCCTTCGCCGAGGTGCAGGATCCGGCGCTCCAGGCCCAGCTCCGCACGGCCGCGCGCGACGCCGCCCAGGCGATGCGCGGCCTCGCCGACTGGCTGGAGAGCCAGCGCAGCCGCGCAACCACCAATTTCGCTCTGGGACCGCAGCGCTTCGCCCAGATGATCCGCGACACCGAGATGGTCGACGTGCCGCTCAGCCAGCTCGAGGCGATCGGCCGCGCCGATCTCGAGCGCAACCGCCAGGCGCTGCAGGCGGCCTGCGCCCGCTATGCGCCCGGCGCCACCGTCCCGGCCTGCATGGAGCGAATGAACGCGCGCAAGCCCGAAGGCGGCCCGGTCGCCGCGGCGCGCGCCCAGCTCGCCGGCCTTCGCGCCTTCATCGAGCAGCACGATCTGGTCTCGATCCCCGGCACCGAGCAGGCCCATGTCGAGGAGGCGCCGCCCTACAACAGACAGAATTCGGCCTATATCGACATACCCGGGCCCTACGAGCACGGCCTGCCGTCGGTCTATTATATCGCGCCGCCCGATCCGAGCTGGACGAGGGAGGTTCAGGAGGCGTTCGTTCCCGGCGAGAAGGACCTGCTGTTCACCTCGGTGCACGAGGTCTGGCCGGGCCATTTCCTCAACTTCCTCCACGCCAACCGCTCGCCCTTCGTCTTCGGCCGCGTCTATGTCGGCTACGCCTTCGCCGAGGGCTGGGCCCATTATGGCGAGGAGATGATGTGGGACGCCGGGCTTGGGAACGGCGATCCCGAGACCCATGTCGGCCAGCTCTCCAACGCCTTGCTGCGCGACTGCCGCTTCCTCTCGGCGATCGGCATGCACACCGGGCGGATGACGCAGGAGCAATCGCGGATCATGTTCCGCGAGCAATGCTACCAAGACGAAGGCAATGCCCGCCAGCAGGCCGCGCGCGGCACCTACGATCCGGCCTATCTCAACTACACGATGGGCAAGCTCATGATCCGCCGCCTGCGCGAGGACTGGACCCGGAGCCGCGGCGGCCGCAGCGCCTGGAAGGCCTTCCACGACCGATTCCTCTCCTACGGCGGCCCACCGATTCCGCTGGTGCGGGCGCAGATGATGGGCGGCGCGCCGCGGGCGGTGTTTTGACGGGCCCAACAGCCCGTCACCCCGGCGAAGGCCGGGGTCTCGTGGAGACCCGCCGTCACCTTCCGATCCGAGATCCCGGCCGTCGCCGGGATGACGTGAACGACCCGACGCCCACTTCTTACCCTCTCCCGCTCGCGGGAGAGGGCAGGGTGAGGGTCTTCTTCTTTACCTGACCTGCGCCGCAGGCTGGTTTCCCCGCACCTCCCCAACCTCGGTCTGCCGCAGCGCCGGGTTGAGCCGTGCCAGGCTGCACAACCCCGCAACGAAGGCGAGCAAGGCGGCGACCAAAGCCGGCGCCGAGCCGCCCCCGAGGCCGAGCGCGAGCAAGGCCGCGACCAAAGTCGCGCCAAGGGTCTGCCCCGTCATCCGCGTCGTCGAGATCAGGCCGCCGGCCGAGGCGGCGCGCTCGCGTGGGGCGGAGCCGATGATCAGGCGCGCGTTGGGCGAGAGGAACAGGCCGAAGCCCGCGCCGCACAGCATCATGCGCCACGCGACGTCGAGATAGTGCGGGTGGGCTGGCAGCCAGCCGAGCGCGAGCAGACCGGCACAGGCGATGGCCATGCCGATCCCGCCGAGCAGGCCGGCGGGGACCCGGTCCGATAGTGCGCCGGCGGCCGGGGCGACGATCATCGTCGTCAGCGGCCAGGGCGCGATCATCGCGCCCACCTCGCTCGGCGCGAAGCCGAAGCCGTGCTCGAGCCGGAACGGCAGCGAGAGCACCATGGTCATCGAGCCGATGAAGGCGGCGAAGGCGCCGAGGGTCGACAAGGCGAAGATCGGCTTGCCGAGGAGGTCGACGGGCATGATCGGCCGCGTCTCGCCAAGCTCCCGCCGGACGAAGATGAAGGCGACGACCGCGCCCGCGGCGACGATCGCCGCCGAGACCACCGGCGAATCCCCATGGACCGCGCTTTCGAGCCCGGAGATGATCAACCCGAACGTCGCCGCGCAGAGACCGGCGCCGAGCAGGTCGAAATCCTCGCTATGCTGGAGGGGCTCGGGCAGATGGCGGCCGAGCAGCAGCGAGACGATTCCGAACGGTACCGCGGCGGCGAACACCCAGGGCCAGGAGCCGAAGGCGAGGACGAGCCCGCCGAGCGTCGGCGCCAGCGCCAGCGCGCTCGATACCACCACGCTGTTGATCCCGAGCCCGCGTCCGAGCTGCCGTGCGGGATAGATGGCGCGCACGATCGCCGAGGAGACGCTCAAGGCCGCCGCGGCGCCGAGCGACTGGGCCGCGCGGACGACGAGCAGGAAGGGTAGGGAGCGGGCGAAGAAACAGAGGATGGTCGCGATGGTGAAGACGAGCTGGCCGATTTGGTAGAGGCGGCGGTGGCCGAGCCGGTCGCCGAGCGCGGAGAAGGGGAGGAGGGTCATCACCAGAACGAGCTGGTAGATCGTCACCACCAGCACCGCTGCACTGTTGTCGACGCCGAGGTCGCGGGCGATGGTCGGCAGCGCAACGGTCGGGATCGCACCGTCGATGACGACCAGAGCCGTCCCGAACGAGACGGCGAGGATCGCATAATAACGGCGGGGGAGGGGCAGGCCTTCGCTCACCGCGCCTCAGTGCGCCAGCGCCGCGCGGGTTCCAAGCACTTCTAGCCGCAGCGGGCGGGAGGGCCGCGACCATCCGCCGAAACGAAGGCGATCCGGCGGTGCGGATAATCGAAGATGGTGCGGAACGGCTGCAGCAGCGCGCGGCCGATCACCCCGGCGCCGTCCCGGCCCGGCCCGGTCCGGAACCCGACCTCCTGATCGGCAAAGCGGCGGCCGCCCAGGTCGATCCAGCGGAGCCGTCCGGCGCGCATCGAGAAGGCACCGCCGGCGCCCGCCGACTGAACCTCGCGCGTCTCGCGGCCGTCGAGCAGATGGTTGGCCTCGACGAACGGCCGGTAGAAATCGACCGAGCCGGCAGCGCCCGTGTCGATCTGGAAGAGGCCGATGCGATTGCCCTCGATCCGGGTGCGCACGGCCGGGGTCTGGTCGATATAATCGAGCGGCTGCCAGGGCGTGCGCGCAGGTGCGCGATAAAGGCGGGGATCGCAGATCGCGACCTCGTCGCCGTCGTCGCCATATTCCACAACGGCGCGCGCAAACACGTCATTGCCGATCACGCCGGAGCGATGCTCGCCCGGCGGCGCGGTCGAGTCGCTGAGGTCGAGCGCGAGGAAGAGCGGATCGCGATAGGTCAGCCGTCCGATTGTGAAGCTGCGGCCGCGCCGCCAGGTCGCGCGGCGCGGCCGGCCGTCGGCGCCGGTGGAGCGGCTTTCGCCGAGCACCTCCATGCCGAGCCGGTCCGCGAGCCGCTCGTCGATTAGCATGCCGTCGGCGCCGCTGTCGACCAGCCACCAGCCGGCTTCCTCGCCATTCACGCGAGCCTGGACGAAGCTGTGGCCGCGCACGCCCGGCGAGAAATCGGGGCCGCGCCGCACCGGGACGAGCGCCGGCGCGGCGGGATCGAAGGAGGAATCGGCGCGCATCGGCGGCGCCGCGAACGGTGCGCTGCGCAGCCGCTCGATCCGTTCCGTGCGCAGCGTGGACGCGTCGCGGTACGAGGTGTCGACGCGGCGGGCGATGCGCACCCCGGCGAAGCTCTGCCAGTCCGAATACCGCGCCTCGAAGGGGCCGCGCTCATAAGGCACGACCAGCCGCGCGGGCAGCATTGTCGCCCGGTCGATGTAGAGCGTCGCAGGCACCACGCCGTCGGCGCGGCGAAGCGAGAGCGCGATATGGCCCGCATCGGTTTCGCCCGGGAGCAGAGTGACGCTGATCCCGCTGGCGGGGTTCAGCCACCAATGGCCGCGCACCCAGAGCGGCCAGGCGGCCTTCTCGTGCTGGCGCAGCGCGTTGGGGATGGCGATTCCCCGGCGGCTATCGGCCTGCCAGCGGTAGCGTCCGTCGAAGCCGCTCTCGTCGCCGATCCGATATTCGCCATGGCGCACGCCGAGCGAAACGGTGGTCGCGCGATCCTCGCCGCGCCGATCGACGATCGCGATGCCGGGCGTCAGCCTCTGCAGCGCGTCGAACCCGACTGCCCGGCGCACTTCGGCGAGAACCCGGGTCACCGAAGGCGTCGCGGCGGCGGGCGGCGGCGAGGGCTCGGCACGGGAAGCCGCGACCGGCAGCGACGCGGCGAGAGCCGCGAGCAGGGTTCGGGCGGATCGAAGCCGCTTCATCTCGCCCGAGGCTACGCGCCGGCGCGGCGCGGGTTCCGGTCCGGCCGCTCAGGCGAGGGTGGCGGCCAAGGCCCGAATCAGCTCGCCGCCATTGCCGCGCCAGGCGCTGCCGTGCATGCAGGCGAGGGTCTCCGGCTCGGTCGCGGCGATCCGCGCGAGCGTCGCCTGGGTGGTCGGCGCGTGGGCATAATAGTCCATCGGCGCGCGGAACTCCTCGCTCGGTCCGAGGATATCGCTTTCGGTGAGCGGCGTCTCGCCGATCCCGCCCTGGGTGAACAGGTCGCCGCAGAACAAAGTGCGCGTGGTCTCCTCGTAGAGGAAGCCGCATTCCCAGCCGTGCGGTACGTGGGGCGCGTCGATCCACATCACGGTCCGGCCGCCCAGCTCCGCCTTTTCGCCGTCGGCGAGCGGGCGCGGCGCGCGGTCGGCCAGGTCGCCGATCGAGACCATCGCAGCGATCGCGCCGCACAAGGGGGCCGCATGGGGCGCGACCTCGAGCCAGAGGTTGAGCGAGCCGCATTCGTCAGCCTCGACATGGCTGAACGAAATGTGCCGGAGCTTCTCGACCGGCATCACCGAAGCCACTGCGTCGCGGACGTGCGGGAAGAGCCCGCGCAGCCCGGTGTGGAACAGCAGCGGCTCGTCGGCGAGCATCAGATATTGGTTGAACGAGAATTGCTGCCCGGGAATCGGCACCGGCGTGTTGATCCGGTAGATCCCGTCCGCGACCTCGCAGATGTTTGTGCCCGTCTCGCGGTTGGTGACCAGCATCGCGCTATCTCCTCTCCAGGAAGTCGGGACTGGCTAGCGTCCCAGCCGGGCATGGGGAGCGAGAGTCGACGAAGCCGCACCGTCGTGCGGCAACCCTGTCAGCACCGCGACGAAAGCGACGCTTCGGGCGACGGATCAGGCTGGGGTCAGGGCCGGCTTTGCGTCGGTCAGCGCGAAATCGCCGCCGACGAAGAGAAGAGGGCAGTCATGCTCCATGGCGAGCGCATAAGCGAAGCAGTCGCCGAAGTTGAGCTTCGCTTTGTGGAAGCCCTTGCCCCAGCTGAAATAGGCGCGGACCGCAGCGTAGGCCGCCGCTTCGTTCACTGGCGCCACGTCCATCGTCAGATCGGAGAGGAGCTGGGCCATCTCGCCGTGAAGCTTCCGACCGCCCGCCACGATCAGGGCTTCGGCCAGATTGGGGGCGGCGATCAAAATCTCCTGCTCGGCTCCGATCGCCTCCCGGCAGGCCTCGGCTTCGGGCTCGCCGCGCACAATGGCCATGAGCGCGGACGTGTCTACGACGATCATCCCGGCAGGCCGTCATCGCCATAGAGATAATCCTGGCTGCGCGCCGCACTCGGCCCGCCGTCCGGCCCGCGCGCGCGCGCCTCGGCGATGGCACGGTCGATCGCCGCCAGACGCCGTGTGCGCACCTCCTCCGGAGAAGGCTTGGCGTTGATTGGCGTGAGCCGCACCGCCGGGTGGCCGTGACGGGTCAGGATCACCTCGTCGCCTGCCTCGGCGCGGCGGACGAGGTCGGTGAGCCTGCTTTTGGCATCGGAGACAGGGATGTGCATGGCCAAGTCCTTTTGGACCATCTTATAGACCAAAATAGGTTCGACGCCAAGGCCGACCGCTTGCGCGGCTCAGGCGGGCGAAACGAAGCTGTCGAGCACGCGCTTACGGCCGGAATGCTCGAAATCGATCTCCAGCTTGTTGCCTTCGATCTCGGCGACCTGGCCGTAGCCGAACTTGGAATGGAAGACGCGCTGGCCCAGCGCGATGTCGCCGCGGCCGGGATTGCCGAGACTGATCGCGCTCGCCTTGACGTCGACCACCGGCTGGGCGTTGCGGTCGAACGAACCGGAGAGCGCCGCGCGCTGCCAGCCCGGGCCGCGACCGGTGCGGCGGGCGACGTCGGCGAAGGGGTCGGCGCGCTCCGACCAGTTGGCGCGCCAGAGGCTCTCGCCGCCGGTCATGCTGCTTTCGGAGACGATGTTCGTCTCGGGCAGCTCGTTGACGAAGCGCGAGGGGATGGACGAGGTCCACTGGCCGTAGATGCGGCGGTTCGCAGCATGGAGGATGACGCAGCGCTTGCGGGCGCGGGTGATCGCGACATAGGCGAGCCGACGTTCCTCCTCGAGGCTGGCATTGCCCCCTTCCTCGAGCGCGCGCTGCGAGGGAAAGACGCCTTCCTCCCAGCCCGCGAGGAACACGGTGTCGAACTCCAACCCCTTCGCGGCGTGGATGGTCATGATCGTGACCTTGTCGGCCTCGCGGTCGGCGTCATTGTCCATGACCAGGGAGACGTGCTCGAGGAACGCCCCGAGCGTCTCATAATCCTCCATCGCCCGGGCAAGCTCGGCGAGATTCTCGAGCCGGCCCGCGCTCTCCGCCGAGCGGTCGGCCTGGAGCATCGCGGTGTAGCCGGATTCGTCGAGCACCAGGCGGGCAAGCTCGGGGTGGGGCAGCTCGTCCAGCTTCGCGCGCCAGCGCGCGAAATCGCCGACCAGGTTGGCGAGGGACTTGCGGGCGGCGCCGGTCAGCTCGTCGCTGTCGAGGATGCGCGCGGCGGCGAGGGCGAGCGGGATGCCCTCGGCGCGGGCGAGCTGGTGGAGCTTCGCCACCGCCTTGTCGCCGAGCCCGCGCTTGGGGACGTTGACGATTCGCTCGAAGGCGAGGTCGTCGGCGGGCTGGGCGATGACGCGGAGATAGGCGAGCGCATCGCGGATCTCGGCGCGCTCGTAGAAGCGGAAGCCGCCGACGATCCGATAGGGCAGGCCGATCGCGATGAACCGGTCCTCGAACTCGCGGGTCTGGAACTGGGCGCGCACCAGGATCGCGCATTCGTCGAGGCGCCCGCCCCGATGCTGGATGCTCTCCAGCTCCTCGCCGACCCGGCGCGCCTCCTCGGGCCCGTCCCAGATCCCGATCACCTGCACCTTCTCGCCCTCGCCGCTTTCGGTCCAGAGCGTCTTGCCGAGCCGCCCCGCATTCTGCGCGATCAGGCCCGAGGCGGCGGCGAGGATGTGCGGCGTGGAGCGATAGTTCTGCTCGAGCCGGATGATCTTCGCGCCCGGGAAGTCATGCTCGAAGCGCAGGATGTTGGAGACCTCGGCGCCGCGCCAGGAGTAGATCGACTGGTCGTCGTCGCCGACGCAGCAGATGTTCTTGCGCTCCTGCGCGAGCAGGCGGAGCCAGAGATATTGGGACTGGTTGGTGTCCTGATATTCGTCGACGAGGATGTAGCGGAAGCGCTGCTGGTAGAGCTCGAGCACGTCGCGGTGCTGCTTGAGGATCACCAGCATGTGGAGCAACAAGTCGCCGAAATCGCAGGCGTTGAGTTCGCGCAGCCGCGCCTGGTAGAGCGTGTAGAGCTTGGCGCCCTTGCCATGAGCATAGGCCTCGGCCTCGCCGGCATCGACCTGGTCCGGAGTCCAGCCCTTGTTCTTCCAGCGGTCGATCATCCCGCCGAGCATCCGCGCCGGCCAGCGTTTCTCGTCGATGTCGGCGGCGAGGATGATCTGCTTGAGCAGCCGCAGCTGGTCGTCCGTGTCGAGGATGGTGAAGTTGCTCTTGAGGCCCACCAGCTCGGCGTGGCGACGCAGCATCTTGGCGCCGATCGAATGGAAGGTCCCGAGCCAGGGCATGCCTTCGACTGCCTGGCCGACGAGGCGGCCCACACGCTCCTTCATCTCGCGCGCCGCCTTGTTGGTGAAGGTGACGGCGAGCAGCTCCGAGGGCCAGGCCTTGCGCGTGAACAGCAGGTGGGCGAGCCGCGCGGTCAGCGCCGCGGTCTTGCCGGTGCCGGCGCCGGCAAGCACCAGCACCGGCCCGTCCGTGGTCAGCACCGCCTCGCGCTGCGGCGGATTGAGGCCGGCGAGATAAGGCGGATCGGGCGCGGTTGCGGGGACGTCGCTCACCGGCGAACAGGTAGGGAACGAGGGGCTCAGGGGCAAGCCGCGCGTGCCGGATGCGGCCGACATGAAGGGGTCCCGAGCCCGTCAGAAGGGCCAGCGGCGGCGCGGGCGGGGAGGCGGGTCGTCGTCGTCAACCTGCGGCGGCAGGTCCTCGGCTTCCCATTCATGGTCCTGGACCATGCGGGAGCGGATCGGCTGGCCGGCCCGGTTGCGCGACGGCTCGAAGACGAAGCGCTGCTCGATCAGCCGGCAGGTCGTCTCGTCCAGCTCCCTATTGCCGCTCGAATGGGTGACGGCGCAGTTGGTGGCGCGCCCATTGGTCTCGATCGTGTAGATCACCGAGACGGTGCCGCTGATTCCGGCTTCGGCCGCGCCGCGCGGATAGTCGCGGTCCTGGATGCGGCCCCGTATATGGCGCGGCGGGCTCTCGCCGCCGTCGTCGCCGCCGCCACCGGGGCCGTTGCCCGAGCCGCCGCTGCCCGGGCCGTTGCCCTGGCCGCCGGCGCCCGTGCCGGGGCCGGGGACCGGCGCGGCGCCGGCCGTCGCCTTGTCGCCGAGGCCGGCGATCGGCGCCGCGGGGATCGGCGGGACCGGCTGCGGCACGACCACGGGCGGCGCGACGATCTCGGTCGGCCGCGATTCGAGATTTGGCGCGGAGGCCGCGCCCTCGGCCCTTCGGCTGCGGTCGTGGACCGGCCGCGTGCGCGGCGGGGGAGGGGGGATGGAGCGCGGCACGTCGATCAATTGGAGATCGGACCGCTGCAGGAGCGGGATCTGGAGGCCGAGGCTGTTCACCAGCGCGAAGAAGATGGCGGCATGGATGATCAGGACCGGAAGCCCAGCCTTCACGCGATCCCGAAGTTGCAGGTCTGCCGCCGTCATGTTCGGCCCAATTCAAACGCGTTCCGCTGCATTCCCAATGACTTGGGTCCGATGAACAAGGGCTTGCCGCGGATCTGCGAAGTGCCAACGCGCGGACACGGCAGCGGGTTCGCATTTATCCTCGAAGAGCGCGCTCCGATCCGCTAAAGGGCCGCCGAATCAATATCTTGAGGACATTCGAAGATGAACATCACGCGGCGTGGCCTGATCGGCGGGCTGGCGGCCTCCGCCTTGCTGCCCGGCACGGCCCTGCGCGCCCAGGGCCGGGTGATCGCGACCCCGATCGCGCTCCAGGAGGGCCGCGTCTGGATCGCAGCGACGATCGGCGGCAGCCAGCCGCTTCAGTTCCTCATCGATACCGGCGGCGTGGTCAGCCTGATCAGGGAAAGCATCGCGCGCCAGCTGGGCCTGCGCGAGCGCGGGCGCGTCCGGCTCAGCGGCATTGGCGGTCCCGATAATTTCCTCATCTACGAGGCGCGCGACGTCGCCTTCAGCAGCGGGGCGGTCCAGCCCAGCGTCGTTTTCGGCGCCTTGCCTCCGGAAATCACGCTCGGCCGCGAAGCGGCGGGTGCGTTCGCCGCCGGACTCATCACCCAGGCGGACGCCGATCTCGATTTCGGCCGGAGCGAGTGGCGCCTCTACCCGGACGGGCGCGGTTCCCGGGAAGGCTATCGCGAGCTGCCCTCCGCGATCGAGCATCTCCCCGGCAACGCGCTGGGATCGGCCTTCGTGTTCGTCGACGCGGTGCTGGACGGCCAGAACTATCGCCTGCTCGTCGACACGGGCATGGCCGGCCAGATCCGGCTCTGGCCCCGGGCGGCGCGGCGGAGCGGATTGTGGAACGATGCCAACCCCTATGCGCCGGAGCGCGGCTTCGGGATCGGCGGCGTGGGCGCGCGCGGTCGTCTCGTCCGGGCGAGCAGCTTGCGGCTCGGGGATTTCGCGTTCGAGCGTCCGCTCGTCTTCCTCACCGAACCTTCGTCGTCCGAGGGATCGGGTTACAGCGACGGCATTATCGGGCTCAGCTATCTGGAGCTGCTCAATCTTTCGACCGACGTGCGCCGGCGGCGAGTCTGGGCGCAGCCGAGCGGGCGGACGCCGCGGCCGGAACGCTATGGGATGACCGGCCTTTGGCTGGACGAGCGTCGCGGTGCCCTCGTCATCTCGCAGCTCAGCCCGCGCAGCCCGGCAGCGGATGCGGGGCTCCAGATCGGCGACGAGATCCTCGATATGTCGCTGGCCGAATTCATCCGCCGGGCCGGCGGCCGGCCGGGCGCCTCCTTCGAGCTTCGCTATCGCCGCGGCGGCGAGACGCGCACGACGCGGCTGACGCTGCGCGAGTTCCTCTAGGCTCATCGGCTTTTCGACGGGCGCCTGCGCGATCAGCCTGCTTCGCCGGCACTCAGGGAGTGCGGGAGAGCAGGCTGATCTTCGCCTTGCCGTGGACCCGCTCGGCCTCGAGGGCGAAGCCCTCGGCTTCCACCGTCTCGCGCGCGCCGGTCTCGACGCTGATCCAGGCGCCCGGAAGGGCGGCATCGCCGAGCGCGGCCAGCGCCTGGGGGCCGAGCCCGCTCGCATAAGGCGGGTCGATCAGGACGAGATCGAACGGGCCGGGCAGGCCGAACAGGGCCGATTGCGCACGGACGTCGGCGCGGTCGCCGGCCCCGAGCTTCGCGACGTTGCGGCGCAGCGCTTCGATCGCCTTGCGGTCATGCTCGACGAAGGTGCAGTGGGCCGCGCCGCGCGAGAGGGCTTCGAGGCCGAGCGCGCCGGTGCCCGCGAAGAGATCGGCGACGCGCAGCTCCTCGAATGTGCCGAGCCGGCTGGCGAGCATGGAGAACAAGGCCTCGCGGGTGCGGTCGCTGGTCGGGCGGGTGGCGGTGCCGGGCGGCGCTTCGATCGCCCGCCCGCGCCACTGGCCGGCGATGATCCTCATGAAATCCTCCCCTCGATTTCGAGGGGAGGGGGACCATGCGCAGCATGGTGGAGGGGCGCGAGCGAAGCGAGCCGTTCCCTGCAGACGGCGGCTGCGCCGCCGCCCCTCCACCGCACTTTGTGCGGTCCCCCTCCCCTGCAAAGGCAGGGGAGGATCATTTCAGCGTCTTCCGGAACAGGACCAGATCGTGCCGGCGGACCTCGTCCACCGCGCCCGCGGGGAGATCCGCGAGGGAGAAGGGGCCGTAGGCGGTGCGGATCAGGCGCGAGACCTTGAGCCCGAGATGCTCGAGCACGCGGCGGACCTCGCGATTCTTGCCCTCGCGGAGGCGCATCTCGACCCAGGCGTTGCGGCCGGTGCGGCGCTCGAGATTGGCGTCGATCGCGCCGTAGCGGATGCCGTCGATCTCGACGCCCTGGATCAGGGCCTCGAGCCGCGCCTGGCTGACCTCGCCGAACACGCGCGCCCGGTAGGTCCGCTCGACCCCGGTCGCCGGCAGCTCGAGCTGGCGCTTCAATTCCCCGTCGGTGGTCAGCAGCAGCAGCCCTTCCGTGTTGAGGTCGAGCCGCCCCACCGGCATCACCCGCGGCAGGCCCTGGGGCAGGCGGTCGTAGATGGTCGGCCGCCCCTTCGGGTCGCGTTCGGCGGTGAGCAGGCCGGCTGGCTTGTGGTAGCGGAACAGGCGCGCCGGCGCCGGCTCCCTGACCGGCTTTCCATCGACGGTCACGCCGTGCAGCGAGGTCAGCAGGGTCGCCGGCTTGGTGACCGCCTCGCCATCGATCGCGATCCGGCCCTCCGCGATCATCCGCTCGATCTCGCGCCGCGACGCGATGCCGGCGCGGGCGAGCAATTTGGCGATGCGCTGGGGTTCGCGAGGCGGCACGTTTTCAATTCCTGGGCAGTTCGAAACTAATTTGCGTCCTGCGATTGCGGGACGCGGCACAAGAAACCAGATTGCTCGTTACGGGATCGACCAGAATGGGAGGGGTGCGCCCTACATGCTCTTCGGCAAGCGCGAAAGACGGATCAGCCGGATCATGATCGTGGAGGACGAGCCGCTCGTCGCCTTCGACAACGAGCATATGCTGACCGACGCCGGCTATGAGGTCGTCGCCACGGTGGCGAGCCTCGCCGACGCGCGCGCGGTGATCGAGGCCGAGCCGCTCGACCTCGTCCTCACCGACATCAGCCTGAGCGGCGAGGGCGACGGCCTCGACGTGGCGCGCGCGGCCGGCGAGAAGGAGATCCCGGTCCTCTTCGTCACTGCCAATTGCACCGAAAAGGCGAAGAGGCTTGCGCTCGGCTGCCTGTCCAAGCCCTATAGCGAGCGCGTATTGCTGAACGCGCTGAACGCGATCGACGACCATCTCCAGGGGAGGGAGCCGAAGAAGGTGCCGGAACAGCTGGTTCTCTATACCGAGGCAGGGTGAAGCGCGCCCTCCTGCTGCCGCTCGTGCTGGGCCTGGCCGGCCTGGCGGCCTTCGTCGCGTCGGGCCGGCGCGCGCCCGATCCGCCGGCGGCGCCGCGCCAGCATGGGGCGGCGACGCATCCGGTGGTGGTGGAGCTGTTCACCAGCCAGGGATGCTCTTCCTGCCCGCCCGCCGACGCCGCGCTGGACACTTATTCGCGGGACCCGAACATCGTCGCGATCAGCCGCCCGGTCACCTATTGGGACAGCCTCGGCTGGCGCGACACGCTCGCCCGCCCGGCCAACACCGCGCTGCAGAGGGCCTATGCGGCGCGCCAGGGCTCGAACGACGTCTACACGCCCCAGGCGGTCGTCCAGGGCGCGACCCTGCTCGTCGGCGGCCGCACCGGGGCGATCCACCGCGCGGTGGACGAGGCGCTGGCCCGGCCCGGCCCGGCCTTGCGCATAGAAGGTGGCGCCGGCGGCCGCACCCTCGTGCTGGACGGCGCCGCCGCGCGCCCGGCCGAGATCCGCCTGCTCGCGCTGCGTGCCCGCGTGCCGGTCGCGATCGGGCGCGGCGAGAATAGCGGCCGGACAATCGACTATGTGAACGTGGTGGTCGCGGAGGATGTGATCGGCGCCTGGCGCGGCGGCCGTCTCCGTCTGCCGCTGCCCGCAGCCCGGTTCCACGCGCCGGGCGCCGACCGCTATGCGATCATCGTCCAGGAGCTCAATGCCGGGCCGATCCTGGCGGCGTCTTTCCTTTAAGATCCTCCCCGGGACGGGGAGGGGGACCAGCCGCAGGCTGGTGGAGGGGGTTCCGAGCGTAGGGCGCATGACCACGAAGCCCCCTCCACCACGCCGCTTCGCGTCGCGGTCCCCCTCCCCGTCCCGGGGAGGAGCTCAGGACGCCAAAGCCCGCTCGATCTCGTCGTGGAAGGCGCGGATGCCGGTTTCGAGCGTGCCGAGGGTGAGCTCGGCGATCGAGCCCGAGGCGAGGCCGTTCTGGCCGAGCGCGGCGGCGCGATAATCCTCGGCGCCGAACACGCCTTCATCGAGCAGGGCCCAGCTCCGCTCCCAATGGTCGAGCGCCTCGGCATCCTGCGGCGGCTCGGGGATCAGCATGAAATCCTCGACCAGGGTTTGCCCCTCGCTCTGCGGCATCAGCACCATAAGGTTCACATAATCGGGGCTCATGATCATGATCGTGGCCGGGAAGAGCTGATAGGCGAAGGTGATCACCGCGCGCAAAGCCGGCCAGTCCTCATGGTCGATGCGTGCGAGATAGTCGGTGCGCCCGACCGCGCTGCGCTGGTGGATGCCGACCCGGTCGGCGACGGTGATGCCGTCGGTGAAGAAGCGGGCGATCGTCTCGGAATGAAGCCGCTGGACGTGATAGCTCTCCAGGAAGGCGTCCATGATCAGCTTCCAGTTGGCGGGCACGTCGTGGATGCGGCGGCGGAAGAGATGGTGGCCTGCAAGGCCGAAGGCGTCGAACTCCGGCGCGAGCGCGTCGGCGTCGCTGAAATCCGCCGCTTCGTCGCGCGCGAACCAGATCAGCCCGCCCGCCTCGCGGCTCGGCAGCGGCTTCAGGTGGTGGTCGGCCTTGTCGAGGCCGGGGAAGGTGTCGGGACGCGGCATCGCCGCGAGGGCGCCGTCGGCCGTATAGGTCCAGGCATGATAGGGACAGGAGATGCGCGGGGCGCGCTGGACCTCGCCCCCCTCGACCAGCCGCGTACCGCGATGGCGGCAGACGTTCCAGAAGACGTGCGCCTCGCCCTTCTTGTCGCGGGTCAGCAGCAAGGGCATGCCGAACCCGTCATGGGCGACCGCCATGTTGGGCTCGGGCAGCAGGGCGGAAGGCGCGATGACCATGGGGAGGCGATCGAACAGGACCGCTTTCTCGGCCGCGAAACGCGCGGGATCGGTATAGACCGAGGCCGGAACCGTGGTGACCCCGGCGCCTTCGCTGCTCCGCCCCTCCGCGATGATGCGGGCGAGATCGAGCTGGCCCTGGGTCGGCCGCTGCCGGATCGGCATGTCCATGACGTGATGGTGCGTCTTTGCAGCCGCCAAGGCAAGCTCGCAAAATGGCTTCCCGGGCGAGCGCTTGTCGTTACAAGGACGACATGAGCGCACCGAGCACGACCGCATCGCCCGACAGGTCCAATCGCTTGTGGGGGGGGCTAAAGCCCTATTTCGAGAAGGCGCCGCTCGCCGCCCTGATGCTCGGAATATCGTCAGGCTTTCCCTATGCGATGATCGGAGCGACGCTGACCACACGCCTCGCGCAGAACGGCATCACCAAATCAACCGTCACCGCGTTCACGCTGGCTTTTCTTGTCTACAATCTCAAATTCCTTTGGGCGTGGATCGTCGACGGCGTCCATATTCCCCTGCTTGGCAGGCTGGGACAGCGCGTCGCCTGGCTGATCTTTGCGGGCTTTCTGGTCATGGCGGCGGTCGCAAATCTTGCGTTGCAGGATCCGGCCGCGAACATTTTCCAGGCCGCGATCGCGGCGATCCTGGTCGGTGCCGCTGGCGCGACGTTCGATATCGTCATCGACGCCTACCGGATCGAATTGCTGGAGCCGCGCCAGCTCGGCGTCGGTTCGGGCATGTCGCAATATGGTTGGCGGATCGGTTCGGTCGCGGCCGGCGCGTTGGCGCTGGTGCTCGCGGCTCGGGTGGGTTGGGAGGTAGCCTATTTGGCCTGCGCAGCCTTCGCGCTGCCGGCGATGCTGACCGGCCTCGTGGTCGGCGAGCCGCCGCGGCACCGCCCACCCGGGGAGCGCAAGGGCGTGTCCGAGGCGTGGACGGCCGTTATCGGACCGTTCAGCGAGTTCTTCATGCGTAAGGGCGCCCTGCTCGTCCTGCTCTTCATCCTGCTCCACAAGATCGGCGACACGCTCGGCCAGCTCGTGCTTCGGCTGCTGCTCGACGACAATGGCTATACCAACGATCAGATCGCCATTTACGACGTCGGCGTCGGCTTCTGGGCCTATCTCATTGGCATTTTCGTCGGCGGCCTGCTCTATGCCTCGATCGGCATGAAGCGATCGGTGCTGGTCAGCCTGATTCTGATGGGCGTCTCCAACGCCAGCTTCGCATTGCTCGCCGCCGCAGGCCACACCAATTTGGGCCTCGCTGGCGCGATAGGCTTCGAGAATTTCGCGAGCGGAATCGGCGGCGTCACCGTCGTCGCCTATTTCTCGGCTCTGACCGACCTGCGCTTCACTGCCGCCCAATATGCATTGATCTCCGCAGCAGCGAGCATCGTCGGACGGGTCCTTACCGGCACAACTGCGGGCGCCCTCGTCGAAGCGGTGGGCTTCGTGAACTATTATTGGCTGACCACGGTGGCGGCTTTGCCCGGGATCGTGCTGTTCTGGCTGATGATGCGCGCGGGCCTTATCGACGCGTCGATCGGCACGGCCGGCAAGGATGGCGAGGGCGACGCTAGGGCGGATCCGCCACCGCCCGGCTGACACCATGCCGATCTTCCTCGCCTCGATCCTGGTCCAGATCGCGTGCGCGGTTCATTGCGTGCGCAACGGGCGCAACCAGATGTGGCTGATGGTGATCATCTTCCTCTCGCTGCCCGGCTGCCTCGCTTATTTCATCTTCGAGATATTGCCCGGGCTGAGCGGCAGCCGCGAGGCGCGCGCGGTGAAGCGCGCCGCGGTCAGGGTGATGGACCCGGAGCGCGACATCAGGCTCGCCCGCGAGGCCGTGGAGACCGCGGACACCGCCGCCAACCGCATCGCGCTCGGCGACGCGCTCGCCGCCCATGGCCGCTGGAACGAGGCGATTCCGCATTACGACATCGCCGAAGGCAAGGCGCCGGGAGTCGACCGGCCGACCCGGTTCAAGCTCGCTCTGGCCTGCTTCGAGGCGGGGAAGGGCGATCGCGCCCGTACGCTGCTCGAGGCGCTGCCGCCCTCGGGCTCGACGAGCGAGAACGACCGCGCCGCCTTGCTGCTCGCCCGCCTGCTCGAGGAGGATGGCGAGGAGGAGCGCGCGCTCGCCATCTATGCCGACGTCGGCGAACGCATGCCGGGCGCCGAGGCGCAATGCCGCCAGGCGGCCTTGCTGATGAAGCTCGGCCGCCGCTCACAGGCATTGCGCCCGCTCGCCGAGGCCGAGCGGCGGGCCAAGCGGATGGACCGGCACGAGCGCGCCAAGCACTCCGACATGTACGACTGGGCCGCCGACAGCCTCGCCGAGCTTCGGGCGGAGCAGCTTTAGGGGACTTTCAATCCTCCCCTCGATTTCGAAGGGAGGGGGACCGCGCGTAGCGCGGTGGAGGGGCGCGAGCGAAGCGAGCGTTTCTTTCGGAGGCGCAGATACGGCGCTGTCGCGCCGCCCCTCCACCATCCTTCGGATGGTCCCCCTCCCCTGCAAAGGCAGGGGAGGATTGCGTTGAGTCAAACGCAAACCCCATCTTAACCATGGCGGCCGCATAGCGGCGGGATGGATTTCGGCCGCCGTCCGCTGAGGGCTGCTGCCGCCTTCGTTGCGGCCGCGCTGGCGCTCGCCTGGAGCGCGCCGGCTCTGGCCGATCCGCCGCATCTCGACATGCCCGCCAATCTCAGCGCGGTGATCGATTTCCGCGTGGTGCTGACCGACGGCGAGCGCTCTTTCACCGACGGCGGCTTCGGCAAGTCGCGGTTCGGCGGGGGCGGGGAGGATTTCGACGTCCATGCGGTGCCGGCCGCGGCGGAGCTGGTCTGGCACGGTCCGATCGCCTGGAACGTGGCTGGGACGGTGGCGGTCGCCTGGCAGGACGAGCAGGACCAGCCGGTCGACCTCATCCAGGCCTTCGCCACCTGGCGGCCGGTGCCGCGCGGGGCCACGCGTTTCTCGGTTCGCGCAGGCCTCTACTGGCCCGAAATCTCGCTCGAGCATCACGGGCCGGCCTGGCAGGTCTCGGACATGATCACTCCTTCGGCGATCAACTCCTGGGTCGGCGAGGAGGTGAAGGTTGTCGGGGTCGAGGGCAGCGCGAGCCGCGCGCTCGCCGGCGGCCGGCTCTCCGCGACCCTGGGCCTGTTCGGCTTCAACGACACGGCCGGCACCCTGCTCGCCTTTCGCGGCTGGGCGCTGCACGACCAGCAGGCGGGCGCCTTCAGCCGCACGCCTTTGCCGCCGCTCGGCCCCGACATTGCGGGCGCGCAGCCGCAATGGACCACGCCGACGGTCGAGGTCGATCACCGGATCGGCTTCTATGGCCGGCTCGAATATCAGTTCATCGCGCCGGTCACGCTTTCGGCTTTCTATTACGACAATCGCGGCGATCCCGCCGCCTTCACCAGCAACCTGCAATGGGGCTGGCGGACCCGGTTCCTCAATGTCGGCGCGCGCGTCGATCTCGGCCCGCGCACCCGCCTGCTCGCCCAGGCGATGACCGGCTCCACCTTGATGGGCCGGGAGGAGGACGAGCCGGACGAGAGCTGGGTCGATACGCGCTTCCGCTCCGCCTTCCTGCGCCTCACCCAGGAGATCGGCCCCGTGGCGCTCAGCGGACGGTTCGACTGGTTCGACACGCGCCAGCGCGGCGAATATGTCCATTCGGACGACGACGAGAATGGCTGGGCGCTGACGGGCGCCGCCGACTGGCGCGTCACCGACCAGGCGCAGTTCATCCTCGAATGGCTGCACGTGGAGAGCGAGCGGCTGTCGCGGCTGCGGCTCGGCCTCCCCGCGCAGCAGAACCAGAATGTGGTCCAGGCCTCGGTGCGGCTTTCACTCTAGGCCCAAAACTCAAAAGCTTACGGGATTTTCACCTTCTGCGCGCATAGGCGCCACATGCGCGCGCTCGCATGGATTCTGCCGGCCCTGATGCTGGCGGCCGCTCCGGCGGCCGCTGGCGATCTCGTCGTGCAGGTGCGCACCGCCGCCGGCGCGGCCGTGCCAAACGCGGTGGTGACCCTTTATCCGGGCGGCCGGCCCTCGCCTCTCGGGCCGGCGGGCAGCTACCAGATCGCCCAGCGCGATCTCCAATTCTCGCCCTTCGTGCTGGTCGTGCCGGTCGGGGCGGACGTCTCCTTCCCCAATTTCGACAATGTCCGCCACCACGTCTATTCCTTCTCGCCGGTCCGCCGCTTCGAGCTCCGGCTCTACGCGCGCGAGCAGACGCGCAGCGTCCATTTCGACCGGCCCGGGATCGTGCCATTGGGCTGCAACATCCACGACAATATGATCGCCTTCATCAACGTCGTGGACACCGCTTTCGCGGCGCGCACCGACGGCTCGGGCGTTGCGCGCTTCACCGCCATTCCCGGAAGTCAGGTGCTGGTGCGGATCTGGCATCCCTATCTGCGCGCCCCGGCCAACCAGCTCGAGCTGAGGGTGGCCGTGCCCGATCACGGCACGGTCTCGCAGGCGGTGCCGGTCAATCTGAGGCCGCCGCCGCGCCCCGGCAGCGCTTACTGAGCCGGCAATGTTCACGCGTATCCGCACAAAACTCGCCATCCTCTATGCGGGGCTGTTCGCGCTCGCGCTCGGCCTGGTCGCGGTCGCGCTCTATATCGTCATCGCGACGACCTCCGAGCGGCAGGTACGCGACGAGCTCGTCGCCAGCGCCACCGTGTTCGACCGCCTGCTCGAATCGCGCACCCGCGAGCTCAGCAACGCCGCCGGCCTGCTGGCGCGCGATTTCGGCTTCCGCGCCGCGGTCGCCACCGGCGATCCCGGCACAGCGCTCTCGGCGCTCGACAATCTCAAAGGACGGCTTGGCCTGAGGACCGCGTTCATCCTTGGCATGGACGGCCATGTCGCCGGCCTTGCCGATGCAGGTCAGCGCGCCGATGCCGCCGCCCTGTGGACCGCGCTCGACGCGGGCCGGACCAGCGGCATCACCAGCCTCGGCGGAGTCCCGACCCACGTCGTCGCCGCGCCGATCATGGCGCCGAACCTGGTCGGCTGGGTGGTGTTCGCCAACGATCTCGGCCCGGACCAGATGCAGCGGCTCGAGCAGCTCTCGGCCATCCCGATCAATGCGCGGGTGCTGGTGCGCGGGCAGGGCCGGGGCTGGACGAGCGGCGAGCGCAGCCCCGACGATGCCGCGATCGCCGGCTTCGTCGACGCGCGGATCGGCGACGGCGCACCGGCGCGGCTCGACGAGGATGGCGGCACCGCCGTCGCTCTGGCGCGGCCGCTGCAGGGGATGAAGGAGGGCGAATCCGCGGCGCTCCTGATCCGCTATCCGCTTGCGGAGGCGCTTGCACCCTATCTGCCGCTGCAGATCGCGATGGGGCTGACCGGCCTGCTCGGTCTGATCCTGGTCGTGTTCGGCTCCTGGCGCCTGTCGCTGACCCTGACTCGGCCGATCTCCCTGCTCGATCAGGCGGCGCAGCGCATGGAGGAGGGGGAGACGGTCGAGGTCAAAGTCGAGACCAGGGACGAGATCGGGCGGCTCGCGCAGAGCTTCAACCGCATGGCGGGCGGGATAGCCGAGCGCGAGAAGCGGATCACCCAGCTCGCCTTCAACGACAGCCTCACCGGCCTTCCGAACCGCGCCTTCTTCCGTCAGCATCTCGATCTCGAGCTGAGGCAGGCGGAGCGGCGCGGCGGCCGCGCCCTGGCCCTGCTCTGCGTCGACCTCGACAATTTCAAGGCGGTCAACGACACGCTCGGCCACCCGGTCGGCGACGAATTGCTGCGCGCGGTCGCGGCCCGGCTCGGCGCAAGCGTCGGCGACGCCATGATCGCGCGGCTTGGCGGCGACGAATTCATCATCATCCTCTCCCGCCGCGACGCCCACGAAGCCGCGGGCCAGGTCGCGGCCCGGCTGATCGCCGCTTTGGCCGAGCCGTTCGAGGTGCGCGGCAACGAGCTCACGGCCGGCGCCAGCATCGGAATCGCGATGGCGCCCGGCGACGGCGCGGATGCCGACACCCTGCTCAAGCATGCCGATCTCGCGCTCTACCAGGCGAAAGGCGAGGGCGGCGGCACCTATCGTTTCTTCGAGGACGAGATGAACGCGCGCGCCCAGTCGCGGCACCGGCTCGAGGCCGATCTCCGGCGCGCGATCGCCGGCGGCGAGTTCGAGCTGTATTTTCAGCCCCTGTTCGACCTCGAGACCAACCGGATCGGCTCGTTCGAGGCCTTGATCCGCTGGAACCACCCGACCCGCGGGCTGGTCGCGCCCGACGAGTTCATCCCGCTCGCCGAGGAGACCGGGCTGATCGTGCCGATTGGCACCTGGGTGATCCAGGAGGCCTGCCGCCAGGCGGTGAAATGGCCCGAGGACGTGCGCGTCGCGGTCAACGTCTCCTCCGTCCAGTTCCGCAAGCCAGGCCTGGCCAACGTACTCATGCAGGCGCTGGCGGCGAGCGGGCTCGATCCGAAACGGCTCGAGGTCGAGATCACCGAATCCATCTTCCTGGAGAGCTCGGAGGCCCTGATCGCGGTGCTCCATTCGCTGCGCACTATGGGCATCCGCATCGCGCTCGACGATTTCGGGACCGGCTATTCGAGCCTCTCCTATCTGCAGAGCTTTCCGTTCGACAAGATCAAGATCGACCGCTCCTTCATCCAGCAGATGTTGAGCCGCTCGGGCTCGACCGCGATCGTCCACGCGATCACCGATCTCGCCCGCGCGCTCGGCATGGAGACGACGGCGGAGGGGGTGGAGAATCCCGAGCAGCTCGCCGAGCTGCGCCTCCACGGCTGCTCCTCGGTCCAGGGCTATCTGTTCAGCCGCCCGGTCAATGCCGCAAGCGTGTTCGAGGCGCTTGAAGCCGCCAATCCGCAGCGGGACGTGGCCTGAGGCTCCATCTCGCGCCCAGCTGTGCACGTCATCCCGGCGAAGGCCGGGATCTCCGGGTCGATAGGGCTCGGCCTTATCTCCACGAGACCCCGGCCTTCGGCGGGGTGACGGTGGCTTCCAAGAAAAAAGGCCCCGCCGGCATTCCGGCGAGGCCCTTTCTCGGAAATCGGTTGGCTTAAGCCGTGAACTCGACCTCGGTCGTCTCGCAGAGGTTGACCCCGCGCAGATCGTTGTTGGTGCCGTCGTCATAGGTCACCTTGATGTCCCACGAGCACTGGTCCTCGTTGCGATCGAAGGTGACTGCGGCCTGCTCGCCATCGCCGAGCGTGTCGCGGCCCAGGATGTCGGGGCCCCAATGATCGTCGCTGTGCGGCGAGACGTTGAGCGTGACGATCGTGTGGCCGGTATGGTTGGTGATCGTGAAATCCTGCTGGGCCGCAAAGGCTGCAGTGGCCGTGGCGGCCGCCCAAAGGGCGCCCGCAATCATGAACTTACGCATTGAATATACTCCCCATTCCCTGAAAGGTCCCCCAGAATTCCGGACCTAGGGGTGATGCCGCAGCTTGGCAATCCGATATTTGTCGGGGTGTGGACGATTCGCGGAGGCGCCCTATAGCCGGGCCATGACCAGCGACGTCCTCATCATCGGCGCGGGGCACAATGCCCTGGTCTGCGCCTTCTACCTCGCCGAGCGTGGGCTGAAGGTGAGGATGATCGAAAGCCGGAGCGTGGTCGGCGGCGCGGCGGTGACCGAGGAATTCCATCCCGGCTTCCGCAACTCCACGGCGAGCTACACGGTCAGCCTGCTCAACCCGAAGATCATCCGCGACCTCCGGCTCTACCAGCACGGGCTGAAGGTCGTGCTTCGCAAGATCGACAATTTCCTCCCGACGGAGGGCGGCGATTATCTCCTTTCGGGACGGGGCGGCCTCACCCGGCGCGAGATCGCGCGACATTCGTCCGCTGACGCCGAGGGTTATGATGCCTATTCGGCGGCGCTCGAGTCCGTGGTCGGCCTGCTCAGGCAATGGCTGCTGCGCGCGCCGCCCAATGCCGGCGGCGGCCTCTCCGACCTCGCCGCTTTGCTCAAGCTCGGCGCGGGGGTGAACCGGCTCGGCCTCGAGGAGCAGCGCCAGCTCGTCGATTTCTTCACCAAGTCGGCGGCCGACATCCTCGAGCGCTATTTCTCGCACGATCTGGTCCAGGCCCTGTTCGGCTTCGACGCGGTCGTCGGCCATTATGCGAGCCCTTATGCGCCGGGCAGCGCCTATGTCCTCCTCCACCATGTCTTCGGGGAGGCGGCGGGCGTCGCCGGCGCCTGGGGCCATGCGATTGGCGGGATGGGCGCGATCACCCAGGCGATGGCCAAGGCGGCGCGCGAGGCGGGCGTCGAGATCCTGCTCGACACGCCGGTCGAGGAGGTGATCGTCGAGCGGGGCAAGGCGGCCGGCTTGGTCGCCGGCGGCAAGACGTATGGAGCCAAAGCGGTGGTCGCGGGCGTCCATCCCAAGAGGCTGTTCACCGAACTGCTTCCCGAGGGCGCGGTCCCGGCCGCGGCCGCGGGGCGCATGGCTCATTGGGCGAGCGAATCCGCGACCTTCCGGATGAACGTCGCACTCTCCGAGCTGCCGCGCTTCACCGCGCTGCCCGAGCCGGGCGATCATCTGACCGCGGGGATCATCGTCGCGCCGTCGCTCGCCTATATGGACCGCGCCTATCTGACCGCGCGCACCGAGGGCTTCTCCAAGGAGCCGATCGTCGAGATGCTGATCCCCTCGACGCTCGACGACAGCCTCGCCCCCGAAGGCGCTCATGTCGCCAGCCTGTTCTGCCAGCATTTCCCCTATGAGGTGGAGGGCGGCTGGGATGCGCGGCGCGACGAGGCGGCGGACGCGATCATCGCCCATGTCGACCGCTACGCGCCGGGGTTCAAGGCCTCGGTGATCGGCCGGCTTGCGCTCAGCCCGCTCGACCTCGAGCGCCGCTTCGGCCTGATCGGCGGCGACATCTTCCACGGCAAGATGGGCCTCGACCAGCTCTTCTCGAACCGGCCCATGCTCGGCCATGCGGATTATCGGATGCCGCTCAAGGGCCTCTATCTCTGCGGCGCCGGCGCCCATCCCGGCGGCGGCGTCACCGGCGCGCCCGGGCACAATGCGGCGCACGCGGTGCTGAAGGATCGGCGGCGGCTGGGAATCTAGGTCTCAAAATCCTCCCCTCGATTTCGAGGGGAGGGGGACCGCGCGAAGCGCGGTGGAGGGGCGCGAGCAAAGCGAGCGTTCTTCGTCCGAAGCGGTAGGAACGGCGCTGTCGCGCCGCCCCTCCACCAGCCTGCGGCTGGTCCCCCTCCCCCGCAAAAGCAGGGGAGGATTTGCGGAAGCCTTAGCTCGGCGAGCGATAGGTGTCGTGGCAGTCGGAGCAGGTCTGGCGGACCGCGGCCCAGCGGGTGAGGAAGACGGCGCGGTCGCCCGATTGGGCCGCTTCGGTCAGAGCGGTCGCGGCCGCCGCATAGGCCGCGGCGCGGGCCTCGAAGCCCGCACGATCGCTCCACACCGGCGGGAGTGCCTTGCTGTTCGGCAGGTTCGTCCCCGCCGGGAACATGGTCGGCAGGGTCCGCGCCCAGCGCGCCAGCGTGCGGGAGGGGAAGGCGAGCGTGTGGACGTCCACGCCGGCCTCGGCCTGCGCCTTCAGCTGGACGAAATTGGCGGCCGACAAAGCATAGGCCGATTGGCGCGCGGCGACGATCTGCTCGGGCGTGAGCGCGGTCTGGGCGGCGGCGGTGATCGGGATCGCGGCCAGGGCCGCGGCGAGCAACATCTTCTGTGTCATCTGGCCTCCACTCCCACTGCGGCCAGCCTAGCCGCCTTCCGCGGGCGCAACAATGCCGCCGTGCCGCTCGAAAAGATCGAGAATCGGGCGCTGGCTGGGGAGGATCTTCTCGCGCGCTTCGGCGAGCCCGAACCAGGACGCGCGGTCGATCTCGGGATGGACCTCGTATCGCCCGCTCCGCGGCGGCCATTCCACCCGGAAGCCGTTGCTGACGATGGCGTCCGCGTCGAGATCCCCTTCGAGCGCGAACGCCTCCACCCATTTGCCGCCTTTCTGGCGAATGCGGCCGAGCGGGGTGAGCGCGCCCTCCGGCCTGACCCCGAGCTCCTCCTCGAACTCGCGGCGCGCGCAGGCTTCGAGCGTCTCGCCGGGCTCGACCAGCCCCTTGGGGATCGCCCAGGCGCCGGCGTCGCGCTTCGCCCAGAACGGGCCGCCGAAATGGCCGAGCAGCAGCTCGACGCCGTTCGCGCCGCGGCGCCACATCAGGATTCCCGCGCTGAGCTGGGCCATGCTGTGCCAATAACGTCATGCTGAACTTGATTCAGCAGCCATGAACACGGATGGTGGGGTTTCGCGCGCTCCGTGTTCATGGATCCCGACTTTCGTCGGGATGACGAGCAGGGGCGTCGCGGCGGCCTCGTGCGGCTTTCGGTGGAAACGGGCTGGGGAGGGGATGATGACCCGGGACCAGAAGATCGTAGCCCTGGGCGCCGCGAGCGGGGTCGCGGCCATGGCGCTGGCGATGTGGCTGCTGCCCGCCGCACTGCCGGCGCCCGCCGACGTGAGGACGCTCGCAGGCCGGCTCGCTTATGCCCTGCGCTGGGACGCGCTTGCGGCGCTGCCCCTGGTCGCGATGATCGCTGCGATCGGCAACGCGCGCGCGCTCGGCCCGGCGATCGACCCCACGCGCGGCGCGGAGAGCCGGACGATGCTGATCAACGGCCGGGTCGCCGACAACAGCCTGCAGCAATTCGTGCTGTTCCTCGCAGGCTCGTCCGCGCTCGCGGCCGGCCTGCCCGCCGACGACATGCGCGCGATCGGCGCCGCGGCGATCGTCTTCGTCGCCGCCCGGCTGCTGTTCTGGATCGGCTACAGGATCGATCCGCTCTACCGCGCCTTCGGGTTCGCGGCGACCATGTACCTCAATCTCGGCCTGCTCGCCGCCGCCCTCTGGTTCGCGTTGCGCGGCCCCTGATGCTGGTCACCGAGCTCATCCGGCGCGGCGCGCTTCACCATGGCGAACGGATCGCGATCCGTTTCGGTGACGAGAGCCGCACGTTCCGCGAGGTCGACCGGCTCTCGAACCGGATCGCGAACACGTTGATCCACGGCCTCGGCCTCGCCAGGGGCAGCCCGGTCGCGATGCTGCTCGACAACGGGCTCGATTCGGTGCCCTGCGATTTCGGCGGCGCCAAGGCCGGGTTGGTGCGCACCCCGCTCAACGGCCGGCTCTCGCTGGACGAGCACAAGGCGATGATCGGGAAGATCGGCGCCGGGCTGATGATCCACGGGCCGAGCCAGGCGGAGCGCGCCGCAGCGCTCCAGGCGGCCTTGCCCGAGCTTCGCGTGGTCGGTCTTGGCGACGCCTCGGTGGGACGCGATCTGCTCGCGCTCGCGCGCGATGCCTCCGACGCCGATCCCCGGCTGCAGCAGGAGCCCGACGACGTCATCCTCGCTCTGTTCACCTCCGGAACGACCGGCGTGCTCAAGGCGGCGCAGCACACCCACCGGAGCTACTGCGCCAGCGTCCGCAACGTGCTCCTCAACCTGATCGACCCCGCGCCCGGCGAGACGATGCTCCATGCGGCCTCGATGATCCACGCCAGCGGCTGCTTCGTCATGCCCTATTGGCTGCGCGGCGGCACTGCGGCGATCCTGCCCGGCTTCTCGCCCGCCTCCTATGTCGAGGCGATCGAGCGCTGGCGGCCGAACGCGCTCAACCTGGTGCCGACCATGCTCCAGATGCTGTTCCAGACGAGCGGCATCGAAGGCGCCGACCTCTCCTCGGTCGAGACCATCGTCTATGGGGCGTCGCCGATGCCGCGGCCGGTGCTCGAGCGCGGGCTGGGCCTGTGGGGACCGATCTTCGTCCAATATTACGGCCAGACCGAAGCGCCGCTCGCCATCTGCAACCTCGGGAAAGCGGAGCATGTGGGCGCGCCGGCCGAGCGCCTGCTTTCCTGCGGGCGGCCGAGCCTGGATTGCGAACTCAGGCTCGTCGACGAGGCGGGCGAGGACGCGTCGCCGGGCGAGGCCGGCGAGATCGTGCTGCGCGCCCCGTTCGCGATGAAAGGCTATAGCGATCCGGCGCTGGACGAGGCGGCTTGGCTTCCGGGCCGCTGGCTCAGGACCCGGGACGTCGGCCGCTTCGACGAGGAGGGCTATCTGACCCTGGTCGACCGCACCTCGGACATGATCGTAACCGGCGGCTACAACGTCTATCCGCGCGAGGTGGAGGATGCGCTCGCCGGCCATCCCGCGGTCGCGCAGGCCGCGGTGGTTGGCCTGCCCGACGAGATCTGGGGCGAGGCGGTGACCGCGTTCGTGGTGCTGCGCGCCGGCGAGGCCGGCGACGAGGCCGGCCTGATCGCACATACGCACCGGCTGCCCGCCGGCTACAAGGCGCCCAAATCGATACGCTTCGTCGAATCGATTCCCTTGAGCCCGGTCGGAAAGCCGTTGCGGCGCGCGCTGCGTGAGCCGTTCTGGCGGGGGAGGGAGCGCCGCATATGAGCGTGCAGATCGAAAGCGCCGGTCCCGTCGTCACCATGGTCATCGACCGTCCGGAGCGGCGCAACGCCGTCGATACCGCGACCGCGCAGAAGCTGCGCGAGGCGTTCGACGCGTTCGAAGCGGATGAGTCCGCCCAGGTCGCGGTGCTCACCGGCGCCGGCGGCCATTTCTGCGCAGGCTTCGATCTCAAGGCCTTCGCCGAGGCGGGTGGCGATTACGATCCGCAGGGCGAGGGGCCGATGGGCCCGACCCGGCGGCTGCTTTCGAAGCCGGTCCTCGCCGCGGTCGAAGGCTATGCGGTGGCGGGCGGGATGGAGCTCGCTTTGTGGTGCGACATGCGGATCGTCGCCGAGAGCGCGACCTTCGGCATCTTCTGCCGGCGTTGGGGCGTGCCGCTGATCGACGGCGGCACCGCGAGGCTGCCGCGGATCGTCGGCCTGGGGCGGGCGCTCGACCTGATCCTGACCGGCCGGCCGGTCGGCGCGGAGGAGGCGCTGGCGATCGGTCTCGCCAACCGCGTCGTGCCGGAAGGACGGGCGCGGGCAACAGCGGAAGCGCTCGCCGCCGAGATCGCGCGCTTCCCCGCGCTCTGCATGCGCACCGACCGCGCCTCGGCCTATGCGGCATTCGACGCCGAGCTCGCCCGGGCGCTCGTCGCCGAGGCCGTGGCCGGGGCGGCGCCGCTCGCCGAGGGCGCGCGTGACGGCGCCGCCCGCTTCGCCGGCGGCCATGGGCGGCGCGGAGACTTCGACGATATTTGAAGGCCTTGAACGCAGGAACGAAATGGCGGACTGATGCGGCAGGGGAAGGGGGCCCGTCTCATGGAATGGATGCTGTTGCCGCTGAAGCGCTACGCCGATTTTACCGGCCGCTCGCAGCGGCAGGAATATTGGCTGTTCCTCCTCTTCTATTATCTGCTGTTCCTGGCGGCCATCGTGCTGCTGTTCGCTTTGACGGGGTTTTCGGAGATGAATGCGGCGTCCGGAAAGGGGCCGCCGCCGCCGGGCTTCTTCATCGGCATCCTGCTCATCCTTCTGCTCTATCTCGCCCTGTACATCCCGCTCCTTGCGGTGAAGGCGCGCCGCTTTCACGATCAGGACCTCAGCGGCTGGTTCGTCCTGCTCGGCTTCATCCCCTATCTCGGCGGGCTGATCACGTTCATCTTCATGTGCATCGACGGGACTGCGGGGCCGAACCGGTTCGGCCCCGATCCCAAGGGACGCGGCGGCAGCATGCATGCCGAGATTTTCGCCTGAGCCGGCAGGTCGACCCCGCGCTTGAAATCGCGGACATTATGGCCGACGCTCCACGCGTTCGACGCGCGCCTAGCGCGCTCTAATTTGGGGGATTCGCGATGCATTGGATGATGATGCCGCTGAAGCGCTACGCGGAATTTTCGGGCCGCTCGCGCCGCATGGAATTCTGGATGTGGCAGGTCTTCAAGTTTCTGGTGGGCTGCGTGTTCATGATCGTCATGTTCATCATCTTCGGCGCGACCTTCGCCACGATGGGCGCGGCCAAGGATCCGAACCAGGTGCTGGCTGCCGCGGGCGGCCTGATCCTGGTCTGGATGGTCTACATGCTGTTCGGGCTCGCGATCCTCGTCCCCGACATCGCGGTGATGGTGCGGCGGCTGCACGACACCAACCGCAGCGGCTGGTGGATCCTCGCGCCGATCGGCTGCTACTTCATCGGCGTGATGGTCGCCGTCGTCGCGGCCGGAGCGGGCGTCGGCATGGGGCCGGACACCCAAGCCGGCACGGGCCTGATCGCCACCGGCGGCATCATCGGGCTGATCGCCTTCCTCGCCGCCCTGGTGTTCGCGATCGTTCTCCTGGTCTTCTGGTTCCTGGACGGGACGCCGGGCCCCAACAAATACGGCCCCGATCCCAAGGGCCGCGACGCGAGCCAGGTCTTCGCCTGAGCGCCCCTCGTTTGCCTGATCCGGCACGGGACGGCCGGGCGCGATTCCCGCGCTTGATTAGCGGGCCGAAATGACCCACCCTGCCGCGCCGTCGTGGGGGCGGCGCTCGATCCGGAGGGGGATTCACACATGGGTTACATGTTTCTGCCGCTGAAGCGGTTCTTCGATTTTTCGGGCCGCTCGCGGCGCATGGAATATTGGATGTTCGCCGTGCTGATCGTCATCGGCATGATCATCGCAGGCATACTCGACGTCCAGCTCGGGCTCGGCGGCAGCACCGCGAGCAGCACGGAGTTCACCGACAGCGGCGTATCGGCGAATGCCAGCTTCAGCGGCGGCATCCTGACGCTGGTCTGGGCGCTGATCGTCTTCATTCCCGGCCTCGCAGTGTCGGTTCGCCGGATGCACGACCAGGACAAATCGGGCTGGTGGATCCTGGTCCCGATCGCGGGCGCGATCATGGTCATGTTCATCGGTGGCACGGCGGGGCCGAATCGCTTCGGCCCCGATCCCAAGGCGGAGCCCGCCGCGGCCCAGGCCTGATCGACGACAAGGCGCGGGCGGGGGCGGTTGCTCCCCGCCCGCCGCCGGGCCCTCCTTTTTGCCGCATTTTCCCGGGCCGTCGGGCGTTGCCGCCCGCCTAGAAAATGCTCTAGGGAGGCGTCCCTTTTTCGTGCCCCTGTGGCGGAATTGGTAGACGCGCTCGACTCAAAATCGAGTTCCGCAAGGAGTGCCCGTTCGAGTCGGGCCAGGGGCACCAACTCTTCGCTTCTCAGCGCCGTCTGCGTCGGGCATGATCGGCGGCGATGAACGACGTGCCCAAGACCGCGCCAACCGAGCCCCATGGCGGGGTCGAGCTGGAGATCGAGGATAGCGCCTACCGGCGCGACCGGCTGCTCGCCTCGCTTGCGCTGATCATGGGCGGGGGCTTCCTGCTCGCCTTGCCCTTCGCGCTCCGCGCGGGCGCCGAATTTTTCCTTCCGGTGACCGCGGCCCTGGTGATCGCGATCGCGCTCGTGCCGGTGCTCGAATGGCTCGAGCGGCGGCGCGTGCCCTCGCCGCTTGCCGCCTTCATCTGCGTCATCGTGTTTCTTGCCGTCGCCAATGCCGCGGTCGCAGCGATCATCTTCCCGGCGAGCGAATGGGTGCGCCAGCTGCCCGAGAGGATCGGCCGGATCCGCCAGACGCTCGGTCCGCTGTTCGACGTCTATACCGACCTGCAGAGGTTCATCGACGACGTCGCGCGCCAGTTCGGCCGGAGCAGCGGCCTCGCCCACCAGACGGTGACCGTCGAGACTCCCAATTCACTGCTCCAGATCATCGCCACCTCGGCGCCGTTCGCGGTGATCCAGATGTTCTTCGCGGTGCTGGTCGTCTATTTCTTCCTCGCCGGCTGGACGCGGATGCGCAAGCGCACGATCATCGGCCGATCGAGCTTCGACGGGGCGATGACCACGGCGCGGGTGATCCAGCAGGTGGTCGATGCGACCTCGACCTATCTCGGCACGATCACCATCGTGAATCTCGGCATGGGTGCGGTGGTCGCCCTGATCCTCTATCTGCTCGGCATGCCGACGCCGCTGATGTGGGGCGGGATCGTCGCAGTGCTCAACTACATCCCCTATCTCGGGCCGATCGCTTCGGCGGTGGTGCTCGCCGTCGGGGGGCTGATGACCTTCAACCACGTCTCCTACGCCTTCCTGCCGGCGATCTGCTTCGTCGGAGTCCATCTGGTCGAGGCCAATATCGTGACTCCGACCGTGGTCGGCCGGCGGCTCACCATCAACCCGCTGATGATCCTGCTCGCGCTCAGCTTCTGGGCCTGGGTATGGGGGACGACCGGCGCGCTGCTGGCTGTGCCGCTGCTGATCATCTTCCGGACGATCTTCGACGCCGCCGGCAAGCCCGACATTGCCGGCTTCCTGTTCGAGGAAGGGACCCTGGTCCAGGAGCCAGACGAGCCGCCGCGGGCGCCTGCCGCGGGCGGTTGAAGCCGGCCGGATCGGTCCGCCGAAATCTTGCCGGCGGCTTGCTTGACAGCCCCGGGAGCCTCCACTACCTCGCCCGCCTGCCATCCACGCGGGTGTAGCTCAGTTGGTTAGAGCGCCGGCCTGTCACGCCGGAGGTCGCGGGTTCAAGTCCCGTCACTCGCGCCATTTTCCGTCATTCCACGCGCCACTCCAGGACGCTTATCGTCGCGCAGGAGGGGGTGCCGTCCGCGGCCGTGCCCGAGACCGTCCCGACGAGCCGCTTGCCGCCGATCGCGGCCTCGACCAACGGCGCCGGGATATCGTGGACGTCGATCTTCATGCGCCGGCTCCAGGGTGAGCTCGCGGCACCGGCCTGGCATCCCACCGCGATATAGACGAAGCGCCGCTCCGGCCCCTCGCTCCTCACCTGCTCGCCATAATATTTGGGGCCCGGACCGATCCGCACCGGGAAGTCGAACCGGAGCGGCTCGCCGGCCGCCGAAATCTTCGGGTCGACCGGTCGGCTCTTCTTGTCCTCGAGGCTGTGCTCGACGCCCGTCACCGGATCCTCGACGATAAGGCGCATGCGGATTTCGGTTTGCGGAAGGCGGGCCATGCGAAGATCCTCGTTCAAGAGCGCCAGCGCCCGGTTTCCATCCAGCGCAGCAGCGGGCGGAGCGGCAGGACCCAGACGATTCCGGCGGCAAGATAATAGAGGACGTGCAGCCAGCGCGGCGCGGCGTCGATCCAGGAGGCGCCGCTTGCGACCAGGACGGCCCAGCCCGCGATCAGCGCCAGAATCAGGAAAATGCCGACCGGTTGGCGCCAGCTCGGCTCTAGGCGCATTGGATCCACTCCTTGGGCGTGGCAATGGCGTCGAGCTTCATGTCCCAGGGATCGGCGGCGATCGGGCCGCCGACGATCTGGCTGTCCCAGCCGAGGCCGATGGTGAAGACGGGATTGGCTTCGCGAAGGTGCGAGAGCGCACGGTCGTAATGGCCCTTGCCGTGGCCGATGCGGGTGCCGCTGCGGTCGGCGAGGACGAGGGGGACCAGCACGATATCGGGGGCCAGCGCCTCGGCCTCGGGGGGCGGCTGCAGCACCCCCCAGGGGCTCGGCTCGCGCGCGGGCGCCTCGCGCCAGATCATGCGCGCGTCGCGGTGGGCGAACCAGGGCAGCGCCGCGCGCTGCCCTTCGCCAAGCCCGACGAGGATCGGATAGGGGCTGATCTCGTCGCGGAGCGGATGATAGGCGGCGACCACGCGCGCCGCGATGAGATGGGGGAGGACGCGCTCGGCGAGCGCCGCCTCCAGCTCCGAACGCAGCTCCGGGGTCAGGCTGCGCGCGAAGTCGCGGCGCAGGCTCAGGCCCTCGGCGCGAAGCGCGCTCTTGGTCTCGGTAGGGGAGGGTGACGGGACCGCCATAGCCGTTTGCTCAGAATATCCTCTGACGCCTCAACGTCAGGTGGGGACCATGTGCGTCGGACCAGGGCCCGGGCAGGGACAGCCCCCAAGGATGTGATATCGCCTCAGGGATGTTCGTGACAGCTCGTACGAGGCAGTACCCGTCAGCCTCTATCTAGGGATTCTAGGCGCTGCGCTCAAGGCTGTCAGCGAGCGATTCGACCCGCGCGGCGAGTCGCTCCAGCGCTTCGGCCACCGCCGGGTCGGGCGGGGGCGGGACCGGATCGGGGATGCCGGCGCCGGCGCGCATCTCCTTGATGTCGTCGGCGATGAGCAAAGCGGCGAAGAGGAGCTGGCGGGTCTCGGTGAGGCTGCCGAGCGCGGCGGCGGCGTCCTGCGCGCGGCGGTCGACCTCGGCCGCGACCGAATGGAGATGGGCCTCCTCGCCGTCGCGGCAGGCGACGTTGTAACGGCGGCCGGCGACCTCGATGTCGATATTGGCCATCAGATCGCCTCCGCGTCGAGCAGCCGGTCGATCTGGCCGATCGCGCCTTCGACCTTGGCACGCAACGCCTGGTGGACGTCGCGCAGCTGGCGCAGATCCTCGGAATCGGCCGCGGGAGCGGGTCTCGGCCGGGAAGCGGCCGCTTCGATTCGGGCCAGCGCCTGCTCGATGCGGCGTATGGCGGCCAGGGCGCGTTCGTCAGCCATGGCCGAGGCATAGCACGAGTCTCGCGCCCGGCAAGCGGCCACGGTGGCGCCCGAGGTTGACCGCGCCGCTCTCCCGGATAAAGGAACCGCGAGCGCCGCCCGGCGCGTCCCCGAAGGAACAGGCATGGCCCTCGAGACCCGAACGCTCGCCAACGCGATCCGCGCGCTCGCGATGGACGCGGTGGAAGCGGCGAACAGCGGCCATCCCGGCATGCCGATGGGCATGGCCGACGCTGCGACCGTGCTCTGGACCGAATATCTGAAGCACGATCCCGCCGACCCGAAATGGCCGGACCGCGACCGCTTCGTGCTCTCGGCCGGCCACGGCTCGATGCTGATCTACGCTCTGCTCCATCTCACCGGCTACGAGCGGCCGACGATCGAGGACATTGCCCGCTTCCGCCAGCTCGGCTCGCCCTGCGCCGGCCATCCGGAGAATTTCCTGCTCGACGGCGTCGAGGCGACGACCGGGCCGTTGGGGCAGGGCGTCGCCATGGCGGTCGGCATGGCGATCGCCGAACGCCATCTCAATGCGGAATATGGCGACGATCTCGTCGATCATCGCACCTGGGTGGTGGCGGGCGACGGCTGCCTGATGGAGGGGGTCAATCATGAGGCGGCTGGCCTGGCGGGCCATCTCGGGCTCGGCCGGCTGATCGTCCTCTGGGACGACAATCGGATCACCATCGACGGGGCGACCTCGCTGTCCACCTCCGAGGATATCGAGGCGCGCTACGCGGCCTATGGCTGGCATGTCGGCCGCTGCGACGGCCTCGACGCGGCCGACGTGCGCCGCGCGCTCGACGAGGCGATCGCCGATCCGCGCCCCTCGCTGATCGCCTGCCGCACGATCATCGGCTTCGGCGCGCCCAACAAGCAGGGAACCGCCGCGACCCACGGCGCCGCGCTCGGCGCCGACGAGGTCGCAGCGGCGCGCGCGGCGCTCGGCTGGGACTCCGCGCCGTTCGAGATTCCGGCCGAGATCGCCGGCGCGTGGCGCGAGGCCGGGACCCGCAGCCGGGGCGCACATGAAGCGTGGCGCGAGCGCCTCGCCGCCAGCCCAGACCGCGCCGAGTTCCTGCGCCGGATGGAGGGGCGGCTGCCCGACAAGACGAACCGCGAAGCCTATCTCGACTGGCTGGCGGCCAACCCGCAGAACGTCGCGAGCCGCAAGGCCTCCGAGCTCGCGCTCGAGCGGATCACGGAGGTTCTGCCCGAGACATTGGGCGGCTCGGCGGATCTCACCGGCTCCAACAATACCAAAACAAAGGCGCAGAAGCCTTTGACGAAGGACGATTATTCGGGCCGCTACATCTATTACGGGATCCGCGAGTTCGGGATGGCGGCGGCGATGAACGGGATGGCGCTGCACGGCGGGATCATTCCTTATGGCGGCACCTTCCTGATCTTCTCCGATTATTGTCGGCCCGCGATCCGGCTCTCGGCGCTGCAGCAGGTCCGCGTCATCTATGTGATGACCCACGATTCGATCGGCCTCGGCGAGGATGGCCCGACCCACCAGCCGGTCGAGCAGCTCGCGGGCCTCAGGGCGATCCCCAATCTCGCCGTGTTCCGCCCGGCCGACGCGGTCGAGACCGCCGAATGCTGGTCGCTGGCGCTGCGCCGGCAGGAGGGGCCGAGCCTGATCGCGCTCAGCCGCCAGAACCTGCCCCAGCTCCGCCTCGAGCGCTCGGCGGAAAATCTCTGCGCGCGCGGCGCCTATACGCTCCGTGCCGCGGCCGCGGAGCGCCGGGTGGTGCTGATCGCGACCGGGTCCGAGGTCCAGGTTGCGATGAATGTGGCGGATGCGCTGGAGGAACAGGGGATCGGCGCCGACGTCGTCTCCATGCCCTGCTGGAGCCTGTTCGACGCAGAGGACCCGGTCTATCGCGGCGACATCCTTCCGGGCGGCTGCCTGCTCGTCTCGATCGAGGCCGGATCGACGCTCGGCTGGGAGCGCTATACCGGCCGCTACGGCCTCAATTTCGGCCTCGACCGGTTCGGCGCCTCCGCGCCGGCCGGCGACCTCTTCAAGCGCTTCGGCTTCACCGCCGAAACGATCGTGCCGCACATCGTGGCGGCGCTGGAATCTTAAGGAGATCAATGTCATGGCAGCCAGAGTTGCGATCAACGGCTTCGGGCGGATCGGGCGTCTCGTCGCCCGCGCGATCCTCGAGAATCGCGAGAGTGGGCTCGAGCTGGTCGCGATCAACGATCTCGCCGATGCCGAATCCAACGCCTTGCTGTTCAAGCGCGATTCGGTCCACGGCGCCTGGCCGGGCGAGGTCCGGGCCGACGGCAACGATTTGATCGTCGACGGACGGCGGATCAAGGTCACCGCCGAGCGCGATCCCGGCAAGCTGCCGCACGGGGCGGACGGGATCGACATCGCGCTCGAATGCACCGGATTCTTCACGGATCGTGACAAGGCCGGCGCGCATCTCACTGCAGGCGCCAGGAAAGTCCTGATCTCGGCGCCGGCCAAGGGGGTCGATCTCACCGTGGTCTATGGCGTGAACCACGAAAAGCTGTCGGCCGATCACACGATCGTGTCCAACGCCTCCTGCACGACCAACTGCCTCGCTCCGGTCGCCAAGGTGATGAACGATGCGATCGGGATCGAGCGTGGGCTGATGACCACGGTACATTCCTACACCAACGACCAGAAGATCCTCGACCAGATCCACTCGGACAAGCGCCGCGCCCGCGCCGCCGCAATGTCGATGATCCCGACCACGACCGGCGCCGCCCGCGCGGTCGGCGAGGTGCTGCCCGAGCTCAAGGGCAAGCTCGACGGCTCGGCGATCCGCGTGCCGACTCCCAATGTCAGCATCGTCGACCTTACCTTCACGCCGAAGCGCGACACCTCGCTCGACGAGGTGAACGGAGCGCTCAAGGCGGCCGCCGAGACCGGCCCGCTCGCCGGCATCCTCGCCTATAGCGACGAGCCCCTCGTCTCGATCGACTATAACCACAACAAGGCGAGCTCGACCGTGGACAGCCTCGAGACTGCGGTGCTCGAGGGCAAGCTGGTCCGCATCCTCTCCTGGTACGACAATGAATGGGGCTTCTCGAACCGGATGGTCGACACCGCAGCGGCGATGGCCCGGCTGATCTGACGTCATGACGTCAGCGGAAAGGCGCATTTGCATTTCCTCCCCTCCCTGTTTCCAGGGAGGGGAAGGGTGAGCTTCAAAACCCTCGACGATCTCGGCGACGTCCGAGGCAAGCGCGTGCTGGTGCGCGTCGACCTCAACGTGCCCATGCAGGACGGCGCGGTCAGCGACGACACGCGGCTTCGCGCGACCTTGCCGACGGTCACCGAGCTCGCCGACAAGGGCGCGATCGTCCTTCTGCTTGCCCATTTCGGCCGGCCCAAGGGTGCGCGCCGTCCGGACATGTCTCTGGCCCTGGTCACCAGGCCCTATGAGCAGGTCCTCGGCCGCCCGGTGCGTTTCATCGACGATTGCTGCGGCGACGGCGCCCGGGATGCGGTCGCGACCCTCGCGCCCGGGGATGTGGCCATTCTGGAAAATACGCGCTTCCATGCGGGCGAAGAGGAAAACGATCCGAACCTTGCCGCGGCCATGGCCGCGCTCGGCGATCTCTATGTCGACGACGCCTTCTCGGCCGCGCACCGCGCCCATGCCTCGACCGAGGGCCTTGCCCATCTGCTCCCCGCTTATGCAGGCCGGGCGATGGAGGCTGAGCTCAAGGCACTGGAAGCGGCGCTCGGCAATCCCGAGCGTCCGGTCGCGGCCGTGGTGGGCGGGGCCAAGGTCTCGACCAAGCTCGAGGTGCTGCGGCACCTGGTCGGCAAGGTCGATCATCTGATCATCGGCGGCGGCATGGCCAACACCTTCCTCGCCGCCCGCGGCGTCGCCGTGGGGAAGAGCCTTGCCGAGCACGACCTGGCCTCGACCGGGGAGGAGATACTGGCCGCCGCGGAGAAAGCGGGCTGCACCGTTCACCTGCCTTATGACGTGGTCGTCGCGAAGGAATTCGCCGCCAACCCGCCCAGCCTGCGCACCTGCAACGTCCACGAGGTGGCGAGCGACGAGATGATCCTCGACATCGGCCCGGCCGCAGTCGAGGCGCTTGCCGACGTGCTCAAGACCTGCCGCACCCTGGTCTGGAACGGCCCGCTCGGTGCGTTCGAAACGCCGCCCTTCGATGCCGCCACCGTCGCGCTCGCCCGCACCGCGGCCGCGCTCACCCAGGAAGGCAGCCTGGTCTCGGTCGCCGGCGGCGGCGACACGGTCGCCGCGCTCAACCAGGCCGGCGTGACCGACGATTTCACCTTCGTCTCGACCGCGGGCGGCGCCTTCCTCGAATGGATGGAGGGCAAGGAGCTGCCGGGCGTGAAGGCACTCGAGCGATGAGGATCCGCCGGGCGGCCGACGCCGACCGGGCCGCCATCGCCCGTCTCCACGCCGCGAGCTGGCGCGACACCTATCGCGCGATCCTGCCCGCCTCGCTGCTCGACGGGACGATCGATGGGATCATGGCCGAGCGCTGGGCCGGCCAGGCGATCAGGCTCGAAGATGCGGTGCTGGTCGCCGAGGCGGACGGCGAGCTGCTCGGCTTCGCTGCGACCTGGCAAGGCGAGCCTCCCTATATCGACAATCTTCACGTTGCCGCAGCGGCGCGCTCGCGCGGCATCGGCCGCCTCCTGCTCGCCGAGACCGCGCGCCATTTCCTCGCGTTCGGCGCGACCCGCGCCTTGCTCCACGTCGTCGTCGGCAACGACCGCGCCCGCGCGCTCTATCTGGCGCTGGGCGGCGAGCCCGACGGAATCGAGGAGAAGGACCTTTACGGGACGATGGTGCCGAACGAGCGGATCGCCTGGCCGGATCTTCGGGTGCTGCTGGAGCGCGCCTCGGCCGGCTGAATTGTACCTTGGGCGCGGCTGCGATACGGACGCCGCGATCACGCGAATCATGGGAGCAGCAGATGGCGATCACGCCGGCGGTCAAAGCCATTCTCGACAAATATGAAGGCGTCACTCCGGGCGTGAAGGCCAACCTCGCCCGCATCCTGATGCAGGGGCGGCTCGGCGGCACCGGCAAGATGATCATCCTGCCGGTCGACCAGGGCTTCGAGCATGGCCCGGGGCGCAGCTTCGCGGTCAACCCGCCCGCCTACGATCCGCATTATCATTATCAGCTCGCGATCGACGCCGGGCTCAGCGCCTATGCGGCGCCGCTCGGCGCGCTCGAGGCGGGGGCGGACACGTTCGCCGGGCAGATCCCGACCATCCTCAAGATCAATTCTTCCTACAGCTGGTCGACCACCAAGGACCAGGCGGTGACCGGCGGGGTGGACGATGCGCTGAGGCTCGGCTGCTCGGCGATCGGCTTCACCACCTATCCGGGCTCCGAGCATAATCTCGAGCTGATCGAGGAGATTCGCGAGCTTTCCGCCGAGGCCAAATCGGTCGGCATCGCCACGGTGATCTGGGCTTATCCGCGCGGCGGCGACGTCTCGAAGGACGGCGAGCTCGCGCTCGACGTCACCTCCTACGGCGCTCACATGGCCGCCCTGCTCGGCGCGCACATCATCAAGGTGAAGCTGCCTTCGGCCCATATCGAGCAGAAGGACGCGCAAAAGGCCTATGAGGGCGACTGGTCGAACCAGGCCGACCGGGTCCGCCACGTCGTCAAATGCTGCTTCGACGGGCGCCGCATGGTGGTCTTCTCGGGCGGTGCGGCCAAGGGCGCCGACGCGGTGTTCCAGGACGCGCGCGACATCAGGGACGGCGGCGGCAACGGCTCGATCATCGGCCGCAACGCCTTCCAGCGCCCTCGCGAGGAAGCGATGGCGATGTTCGACAAGATGATCCGCATCTACAAGGGCGAGGAATAGATTGGTCGATCGATCCCTGCCGCTCGATCCGGCCTGGGCGGCGGTCGACGACTATATCGCCGATCATCTGCTCGGCGAGGATACGGTGCTCGCTGGCGCGCTGGCCGCCAACGCCGCCGCGGGGCTTCCCGATATCGACGTGTCGCCGGCGCAGGGGCGGATGCTCCAGCTGATGGCGCGGATGATGGACGCGCGGCGCATCCTCGAGATCGGCACGCTCGGCGGCTATGATCTGCTTCGCCCGGGCGCTGCCCGCGGACGGCCGCCTGGTCACGCTCGAGATCGATCCGCACCGGGCCGAGGTCGCGCGGGCCAATCTCGCGCAGGCCGGCGTGGCCGAGAAGGTCGAGCTGATCGTCGGCCCCGCGGTCGATTCGCTCGCCAGGCTCGAGGGCTCGTTCGACTTCGTCTTCATCGACGCCGACAAGAAATCGAACAGCGCCTATCTGAGGGAGGCGATCCGCCTGTCACGGCCCGGCACCGCGATCCTCGTCGACAATGTGGTGCGCGAAGGCGCGGTGCTCGATGCCGGGAGCGAGGACGAGCTCGTCATGGGCACGCGCGCCTTGTTCGAGGCCGTTGCCGCGGAGCCGCGCCTCACCGCCACCGCCGTGCAGACGGTCGGGATGAAGAAGTGGGACGGCTTCCTCCTCGCTCTCGTCGACGTTTGAGCCTCAATCCTCCTCGGCGAGCAGGTCGCCGAGCCGGTCGAGGCGGCGCTCCCAGCGCGAGCGGCATTCTTCGGCCAGCGCCGGCTTGACGCACGCGCGTCGACGCGGGAAGGGCCGCCATGGTCGAGGGACTTGAGGATGCGGACGAAGTCGGGCTCGATCCCGGCTTCGCAGGCCGGTTCGATCGGCCCGATCGCCGGCCGCCCTGCCAGCTCTATCTGGTCTCTCCGCTCGACGTGAGCGGCGACTTTCCCGACCGGCTTGCCGAAGCGCTCGACGCCGGGCCGGCCGCAGCCTTCCAGTTCCGGGTGAAGGGCGTCGACCAGCATGAGGCGGCGCGGCTGGCGGAACCGCTGCAAAAGCTTTGCGCCGCGCGCGACGTCGCCTTCATCGTCAACGACTCCATGGCGCTCGCCAAGCGGCTCGGCGCCGACGGCGTCCATCTCGGCCAGGACGACGGCGACCCGCGCGAGGCGCGCCTGCTGCTCGGCCCCGCCGCGCAGATCGGCGTGACCTGCCACGACAGCCGCCACCTCGCAATGGAGGCGGGCGAGGCGGGCGCGGATTATGTTGCCTTCGGCGCCTTCTTCCCGACCGAGACCAAGGACGTGCGCCATCGGCCGGACCCGAGCATCCTCTCCTGGTGGGCGGCTTTGTTCGAGCTCCCGTGCGTCGCGATCGGCGGGATCAATCCGGAGAACGGGCGGGCTCTGGCCGAGGCGGGGGCCGATTTCCTCGCCGTCTGCGGCGCGGTGTGGAATCATGAGCATGGGCCGGGCGCCGCGGTGAAGGCATTCGAGGAAATTTTCGCGCCTCGATAGATCGTCATCCCGGCGAAGGCCGGGATCTCAGGACAAGAAGTCTCGTGAACCTCCACCAGATCCCGGCCTTCGCCGGGATGACGTATTTCAGCGCGCCGCTTGCGCGACCATCGCCTTCAGCGTCTGCGCGTCGTGGATGGCGTGGGCGTGGGTGTCGTTGTTGAAATAGGCCCAGACCGGCCGCCCGGCCCGGACCTGCTCAGTCATCCAGTCGGTCCAGGAAAGCAGGACCTCGTCCGGATAGCGGCCCCAATATTTGCCGCCGGCGCCGTGAAAGCGGACATAGGCGACCGGCCCGACCGCGGTCCGTTCGCTCGCCGATCCCGCCATGTCGTGCGTGCAGAAGGAGGCGCCGTAGCGCTCGAGCAGTGCGAAGGTCTCGGGCACGTGCCAGCTCGGCTCGCGAAACTCGAAGACGTTCGTGGCGTCTCTGGGCGCGAGCTTCAGGAAGTCCTCGAGCCGCTCGAGGTTGATCCGGAAGCGTGGCGGGAGCTGGTAGAGGATCGGCCCGAGCCGGTCGCCGAGCGCGCGGAAGGGGGCCATCATCCGCTGCAGCGGTTCCTCGCAATCCTTGAGCTTCTTCGCCTGGGTCAGGAAGCGGTTGGCCTTGACCGCATAGCGGAAGCCGGGCGGCGCGGCCGCGCGCCACGCCTCGAACGTTTCGGCTTTGGGCAGCCGGTAGAAGCTGTTGTTGATCTCGACCGTGTCGAAATGCTCGGCATAGAAAGCGAACCAGCGCTTCTGCGGCAGGCCCTTCGGATAGAAGAGCCCGCGCCAATGATTGTAGTTCCAGCCCGAGCAGCCGATCCTGATCCGCGCCATCGAGCCGGAACGATGCGGCGGGCCGGCCGGTTTCCTTTCCATGCGAAGGCTGGCGCTCATCCTGGTCGCTCTTATGATCGCGGCGGTGATCCTGTTCCTCGCCGCGATGATCTGGCTGGGTCCGGTCCAGGACGGGCCGGCGCCGACGCCTGCCGAGGTGCAGGCGGCGCTGCATCCGGCGCCGCCGACGCCGCCCGTGGTCGCGCCCTCCGGGCTCGCCATCCCGGTGATCGGGGTCGGTCCCGGCCAGCTCAGCGACACCTTCACCCAGGCGCGGGCCGGGGGGCGGCCGCACGATGCGATCGACATCATGGCGCCGCGCGGCACGCTGGTGATCGCCGCCGCGGACGGGAGTGTGGAGAAGCTGTTCTTCAGCCATGGCGGTGGCGGGATCACCGCCTATGTCCGCTCGCCCGACCGCGCCTGGACTTATTATTACGCCCATCTCGACCGCTACGCGCCCGGTCTCGCCGAAGGGCAGCAGGTCCGCCGCGGCGACCCGATCGGCTTCGTCGGCTTCACCGGCAATGCGAACCCCGCCGGGCCGCACCTCCATTTCGCGATCAACCGGATGAATCCCACGGACCGCTGGTGGCAGGGGACACCGATCAATCCCTACCCGCTCCTTGCCGGGCGCGGCCCGCCCCGCTAAAGCGCCCGCCGATCCCGTTCAAAATCCAGCGAGCATCTCATGAAGATCAGCGGCGTGGACATTCGTCCCGGCAACATCATCGAATATGAAGGCGGCATCTGGCGCGCGGTGAAGATCCAGCACACCCAGCCCGGCAAGGGCGGGGCCTATATGCAGGTCGAGATGAAGAACCTCATCGACGGCCGGAAGAACAATGTCCGCTTCCGCTCGGCCGAGACGGTGGAGCGCGTCCGGCTCGACACCAAGGACTTCCAGTTCCTGTTCAAGGACGGCGATAGCCTGACCTTCATGGACAAGGAGAATTACGAGCAGATCACGCTGCCGACCGACCTGCTCGGCGACGCCGCCGCCTTCCTGCAGGACGGGATGGACGTGGTCATGGAGCTCTACAACGAGCGCCCGATCTCGGTGCAGCTCCCCGACACGATCGAGGCCGAGATCGTCGAGGCGGACGCCGTGGTGAAGGGCCAGACCGCCTCCTCTTCATACAAGCCCGCGATCCTCGACAATGGCGTCCGAGTCATGGTTCCGCCCCACATCAGTGCCGGCACCCGCATCGTGGTGGACGTGTACGAGCAGACCTATGTGAGGCGCGCGGACTAGATTTCTCCCCTCCCTTCCAGGGAGGGGACGGGGGTGGGTGGCGAGCGAAGCGAGTCCCCTGCTTCCGAGTTTCGGGCGATCCAGACGGCATCGAGCCGTCCGGACCGCGACCCACCCCCAGCCCCTCCCTTGCAGGGAGGGGGGAGTTGCAGATGGTATCCCATTCCGGCCTGATCACGGTGATGACGCGCGCGGCGCGCAAGGCGGCGCCGCGGCTGAGGCGGGATTTCGGCGAGGTCGAGCAGCTCCAGGTCAGCCGCAAGGGGCCGGCCGACTTCGTCTCCATGGCCGACAGGCAGGCCGAGGCGACCCTGGTCGAGGAATTGCGCCATGCGCGGCCCGATTGGGGGCTGCTGCTCGAGGAGGGCGGCACGGTCGCCGGCGACCCCGCGAAGCCGCGCTGGATCGTCGATCCGGTCGACGGCACCTCCAACTTCATCCACGGCATTCCCCATTTCGCCATCTCGATCGCGGTGCAGGAGCCGAAGCCGGGCGGCCAGGGCTGGGGCGAGATCAGCCAGGGGCTGGTCTACAATCCGCTGACCGACGAGAGCTTCTGGGCGGAGAAGGGCAGGGGCGCCTGGCTCAACGAGCGGCGCCTCCGCGTCTCGGCGCGGCGCGACCTTTCCGAGGCTTTGATCGCGACCGGCATCCCCTACAAGGCGCATGGCGATCTCGCCCGCTTCGACCGGATCCTCGATGCGATCTCGCCCGAAGTGGCCGGAATCCGCCGCTTCGGCTCGGCCGCGCTCGATCTCGCCTGGGTCGCGGCAGGGCGGTTCGACGGCTTCTGGGAGGAGGACCTCCAGCTCTGGGACATCGCGGCGGGCATCATCCTGGTGCGCGAGGCGGGCGGCTACGTCACCGATTATCGCGGCGGCGAGGCGGGGGTGACGAACGGCCAGGTCCTGGCCGGCAACGACCAGCTCCACAACCGGCTTCACAAGCTGGTCGCGGGAGCGCTGCGCAAGGCCTAGAGCGGCCCGAAATCGGGTCTTTCAAAGCCTTGCCTCAGGGCGGGCGCGGTCCTAAAGCCGGCCCCATCCACGGGTCCCCGGAGTTTCCTGATGGCGTCCGTCGCCGCCGATTATCTGCCGATCCTGCTCTTCCTCGGCGTGGCGCTGGGCCTCAGCTTCGCCTTCGTGGTGCTGCCGATCCTGGTCGCCAAGCTGACCGGCGCGGAGAATCCCTATCCCGACAAGCTCACGGAATATGAGTGCGGCTTCCCGGCCTTCGAGGACAGCCGCGCCCAGTTCGACGTGCGCTTCTACCTGGTCGCGATCCTGTTCATCGTGTTCGACATCGAGGCGGCCTTTCTCTTCCCCTGGGCGGTCAGCCTGTTCAGCCTCGGCTGGACCGCCTGGTTCGCGATGATGCTCTTCCTGGTCGAGCTTGCTTTGGGCTTCGCTTATGCCTGGAAGAAGGGGGCGCTCGAATGGGAGTGATCCTCGATCCGCGCGAGGAGAATCCGCGCCCGTCCGATCTCCAGCAGCCCGACCCCTACATCTTCAGCCAGATCCAGTCCGAGGTCAGCGACAAGGGCTTCCTCGTCACCACCACCGAGGACCTGTTCCAATGGGCGCGGACCGGCTCGCTCTGGTGGATGACCTTCGGCCTCGCCTGCTGCGCGGTCGAGATGATCCATGTGAACATGCCGCGCTACGATCTCGAGCGGTTCGGCGCGGCGCCGCGCGCGAGCCCGCGCCAGAGCGACGTCATGATCGTCGCGGGCACGCTCTGCAACAAGATGGCGCCGGCCTTGCGCCGGGTCTACGACCAGATGTCGGAGCCGCGCTACGTGATCTCGATGGGCAGCTGCGCGAACGGCGGCGGCTATTATCATTATTCCTATTCGGTGGTGCGCGGCTGCGACCGGATCGTTCCGGTCGACATCTACGTCCCGGGCTGCCCGCCGACTGCTGAGGCCCTGCTCTACGGGATCATGCAGCTGCAGCGGAAGATCCGCCGCGAAGGCACGATCGAGCGCTGAGCGTGGCGAGCCCAGCCCCCCTGATCAAGGCCCGCGAGGGCATTGTCGATGCGGTGCGCGAGGCGATCGGCGCGGCCTTCCTGTCGGCGAAGGACGAGGTGGGCGAGGTTTCGATCGACGTGCGGCGCGAAAGCATTGCGGATGTGCTCCGGACCCTGCGCGACCGCTTCGATTACCAGCAGCTCATGGAGATTGCCGGGGTGGATTATCCGGGCCGCGCGGAGCGGTTCGAAGTGGTCTATCATCTGCTCTCGATCACGAAGAACCATCGCCTTCGCATCCGCGTCTCGACCGACGAGGAGCAGCCGGTGCCTACCGTGACCGACGTCTACCCGGTCGCCGGCTGGCTCGAGCGCGAGGTGTTCGACATGTACGGGGTCGTCTTCGCGGGCAATCCGGACCTCCGGCGCATCCTCACCGCTTTCCAGCACATTGGGATCCTAAGCTTAGAATTCCACGTGGACAAGTTGTCGCGGCCGCTTCTATAGTGTCACCTAAATACTAGTGACTCCAGCGTAACTGGACTGGCCACAGTTAGGCCGCAAATGTAATCACACTGGCTCACCTTCGGGTGGGCCTTTCTGCGTTCGCGAGTGGACCCGATAAGCTCATGGAGCGGCGTAACCGTCGCACAGGAAGGACAGAGAAAGCGCGGATCTGGGAAGTGACGGACAGAACGGTCAGGACCTGGATTGGGGAGGCGGTTGCCGCCGCTGCTGCTGACGGTGTGACGTTCTCTGTTCCGGTCACACCACATACGTTCCGCC
>JADMIO011398552.1_pt1 | contig 144304 bp, 101 predicted proteins | sample 8958161 | NCBI WGS metagenome assembly JADMIO01 (sample SAMN16585339, study PRJNA669376) | soil metagenome | isolation source: Crop rotation soil | place: USA: Cullars Rotation, Alabama | collected 2011 | reverse complement strand
GCCGCGACTTCAAGTCACGTGAATTCCAAGCTTCGGATCCCACTGTGCTGGAAAGCGCGCGGCGTATCTGCGCCTCGACCTCGGCCAACTCGGCGAGCGCTCGGCCGACCGTCCGCGCGTAACGCTCCTTGAACTCGCGGAACTCCTCCTGCAAAGCAGACAGCTCCGCCCGCCGCTCTTCCAAGAGCGCCGCCAGACGCTCCGCCTCGCCCGCCGCGTTCTCGTTCGAAGGGATGGTTTGAAGATGAGCAGTCATACTTAAAAGTACTGAGGACTGAGGACTGAGGACTGAGTGTCGTCTCGTTCTTCACTCAGTCCTCAGTACTTTGAGTCTAACACACACTCCGCCGCCCGTCGCGTCGAGCGGGCGCAGTGCGGCCGTGTCGCAGCGATCGTCGGGTCGGTTTGTGCGTGACGTTCAGGCGGGAGAGGGCCGCGCGCGATTCCCTTCAAACCGGGCGGCCTTCGAGGCGCTTATGGCGTGACTTTACCGCTCTTGATGTTGCGCTGCCACGCCTCGAAATTCTTTACGCGCCGCTTGGCCTGTTTACGGGTCAGACGCATCTTGTCGGCCACGAAGTTGATGCGCTCAGTGCGGTCGAGCTTCTTGTTGTGCGGGACGCCGGGGGCCTGGAGGTAGAATTCGTAAGCGCGCTTCCACTCATCCTTCACATCCTCGGTCGCCTGCTTGCCGCGTAACTCTGGCATTGTCTCTTTCGTTCTCCAAAGGGGATTAACTTACCCGGGATTATACTTCACACAATCTTTAATCTACCACATCGGCTTTGTAAAGTTTCGTCAGCGCGTCTCACTCAAGTTGCCATTAAGGTTGCAAAGGGTCTTCGGGCCACGCGTGGCGCGGGTAGCGCCGGCCCAGCTCGCGACGCAGCGCAGGATAATGACGAGACCAGAAACCCGAGAGGTCTGTCGTCACCTGCACGGGCCTCTGATTCGGCGCGAGCAGTTGCAGCACGAGCGGCACGCGCCCGCCCGCGATGCGCGGCCCCTCGCGCATCCCGAAGAAGTCTTGCAGGCGCGAGGCGACCGAAGGTTGTTGTCCTCGTTCATAACGCACGCGCGCCTGTCGCCCGCGCGCGAGCGTGACGCGCTCCGGCGCCATCTGCGCGAGCAGCCGCGACTGTTCGTTTGAGAGTCTGCGCCTTAAGACTTCGACTAAGCCGCCGCCGCGCGCGGCCTCCCTCAACTCGGCGAAGCTGCGCCGGCCTTCGCACAAGTCCGCGAGTCCGACCCGCACGTCTTCATCATTCAACTCGGGGAGCGCCGCTTCGGGAAACGTGCGTGCGACGAACTCCACGCGCGCGAGGAAGCGTTCGACCTCTTCAACATCCGCGAAGGCTTGCACGCCCGCGCCGAGCGCCGCTTCGGCGAGCGCGCGCGAAACCTCTTCGCCTTCCGCGCGCGGCGCGCGCCACTCGTCTATAACGAGTTGGTCGTAGGTCAAACGTCGCAGCAACTCCACGCGCTCGGCCTGCGCGTTCCAGCGCGCCTCGGTCTTCTCTTCGAGCGCTTCGGGGAAGAGGTCGAGCAGCCAGTCGGGCTCGATCTTGCTCGCGAGCCGCACGCTCGTCTTCGCCGCGCGCGCCGTCGTGCGCGCCGCGTCGCCCTTCTCCTCCGCATCAACGGCGACGATGAAATCCGCCGCGCGCACGACGCTCAACGGCGCAAGCTCGGCCGTGCCGCCGCCCGACAGCAGAAGCTCGACGGACGCCCCGTGCTCGCTCGTCCTTGAGCGACGGCGCGCGACGCGGTCGGGGTAACCCGCGAGCGTTGAGATAAGGAGCGCCGTCTCCTTCTCTTCCGACATCTCGACGCCTTCCGCTTTCGAGTTCGGCAGACGGAGTATGCGTCGAAGCTGCCGGCTCACGCGCTCGACGGCGTGCACGGCATTCGGTTCGAGATCGAGCGCGCGCAGACGTTCGGCGTTGAAGCCTCTCTCCTCCGCCCGTGTGAAGAGGTCGAGCAGTTCGAGCAAGTCCGACGAGCCGTGCGTGTCCGCGACGCGCTTCGTTCGCGGGCCTTCATGTACTTTCAGACTAACGCGACCGGCGCGTATGTCGCGTTCGCTGATGAGTGCGGCGATTGTGCAAGCCTCGCGCGCGACGCCGCGCGACTCGGCCTCGACGACGATGCGCGACAGGCGCGGGTGCAAAGGCAGACGCAGCATCGAACGCCCGAGGTTAGTAACATTCCCTTCCCCTCCAACCGCGCCCAGTCTGCGCAGAAGCGTCTCGGCGGCTTCGAGCGCCTCGGGCTGCGGCGCCTCGAACCATCCGAACTTGTGCAGGTCGTCAACTCCCGCCGCGCGCAGCTCAAGCACCGACTCCGCGAGGTCGAGCCTGCGCACCTCCGGCGTCTCGTGTTCGGGCCTCGCGTTGAAATCCTGCGCCGTGTAGAGACGCAGGCAACGCCCCTCGCGCGTGCGGCCCGCGCGGCCCGCGCGCTGCACCGCACTCGCGCGACTCACACGCGACACCACGAGCCGCGGCAGACCAGACCACGGCGAATGCGTCGCCACGCGCGCGAGCCCAGAGTCTACGACCGCCGCCACGCCCTCAATCGTCACCGAAGTCTCCGCGACGTTGGTCGAGAGGATCAGCTTGCGTTGCACAGTCGGCTGCACGGCTGCGTCCTGCTCGGCCGCGGGCAGCTCGCCGTGCAGAGGAAGGATGAGAAGGTCTTGCTCCTCGGCGACGCGCGCGCACTCGCTTTGCGCCTTACGTATCGAAGCCGCGCCCGGCAGGAAGACGAGCACGTGCCCGTCCAGACCTTCCGAGACGAGACGCCGCACGGCCGCCTCAACCTGAACTTCCAAGGGCCGCTCGTCGTGCCGCGCGAGGTGTTCCACCTGCACGTCGTAACGTCTCCCTTCAGACCGGAGCACCGCGCAGTCGTCGAGGTAGCGCGCGACGGGCGCGGCGTCGAGCGTCGCGGACATGGCGACGAGTTTGAGGTCGGGCCTCGTCGTCTTTTGAAGTCTCCGGAGCAGCGCAAGCGCGAGGTCGGCCTGCAAGTGCCTCTCATGAAACTCGTCGAGGACGACGCACCCGACGCCCTTCAACTGCGGGTCTGCGAGCAGCCTTCTCGTCAAAACTCCTTCCGTCAGAAAGCGCAGCCGCGTGGCGCGGCCCGCGACCTCTTCGAACCTGACCTGATAGCCGACCGTCTCTCCCAACTTCTCGCCACGCTCCTCGGCCACGCGGCGCGCGGCCATGCGCGCGGCCAAACGCCGCGGCTCAAGCACGAGCACGTCGCCCGCGCCCGCTACACCCGCGTCGAGCAGAGCGGGCGGCAACCTCGTCGTCTTCCCCGCCCCCGGCGGCGCCTCCACGACGAGGCTCCGCGCGCGCCGCAAGGTCTCGACGGCCGCGGGCAGAATCTCGTCAACGGGAAGCGGCTGCATGAGAGTCTTCGTAACCGAAGCCCACGCGCTTTGGCAAGTGTCATGCTAGAATTGGCCCAAGGAAAAAACCGAGAACAGATTTAATGATGGAAGCGACGAAGCTGGCGAGAAGACTGCCCGTCGGGGCCGAGGTGCTGCCCTCGGGCGGCGTGCATTTTCGCGTGTGGGCGCCGCGCCGTCGGCGGGTCGAGGTCGTCTTCGAAGGCGAAGGCGTGCACGAACCTTTGACGCTCGAAGAGGAGGAGGGCGGTTACTTCTCCGGCCTCGCGGAAGGCTTGAAGGAGGGCGCGCTCTACCGCTTCCGCCTCGACGGGGATGAATATCTATATCCGGACCCGGCCTCGCGCTTTCAACCCGAAGGGCCGCACAAAGCATCTCGGGTCGTAGACCCGACGCGATTCCGCTGGACGGACGACGGATGGCGCGGCGCTTCGCTCAAAGGGCAGGTCGTCTACGAGCTGCACGTCGGCGCCTTCACGCGCGAGGGCACGCTCGCGGCGGCGACGAAGCATTTAAAAGAACTGGCCGCGCTCGGCATCACTTGTGTCGAGTTGATGCCCGTCGCGGAGTTCCCCGGCCGCTTCGGCTGGGGCTACGACGGCGTCTGCCTCTACGCGCCGACGCGCCTCTACGGCGAGCCCGACGACCTTCGTCGCTTCGTCAACGAAGCACACAAACACAACGTCGCGGTCATCCTCGATGTCGTCTACAACCACCTCGGGCCGGACGGCAACTACCTCGCGCAGTTCTCGGAGCACTACTTCACCGAGCGTCATAAGACCGAGTGGGGCGACGGGCTCAACTACGACGGCCGCGACTCCGCGCCCGTGCGCGAGTTCTTCCTCTCGAACGCGCGCTACTGGGTCGAGGAGTTCCACTTCGACGGCCTGCGCCTCGACGCCACGCAGAGCATCAAGGACGACTCAGAGGAGCACTTCCTCGCCGCGCTGACGCGCGAGGTGCGCGACGCCGCACGGGGGCGCGAGACGATCATCGTCGGCGAGAACGAGCCGCAGGAGACGCGGACGATTCAAGCCTTCGGGCTCGACGGTCTCTGGAACGACGACTTTCATCACGCGGCGATGGTCACGCTCACGGGTAGGAGCGAGGCTTACTACTCCGACTATAAAGGCACGCCGCAGGAGTTCGTCTCCGCGGCCAAGTACGGTTTTCTTTATCAAGGCCAGCGCTACAAGTGGCAGCGACACCGGCGCGGCACGCCGACGTTTGGTATCGCGCCGCACGCCTTCGTCAACTTCATACAGAATCACGATCAGGTGGCGAACTCCGCGCGTGGCTTGCGCGCGCATCGGCTGACGAGCCCCGGAAGGTTGCGAGCGATGACGGCGCTGCTGCTGCTCGCGCCCTCGACGCCGATGCTCTTCATGGGTCAGGAGTTCGGCTCTTCGGCCCCATTCCACTACTTCGCCGACCACGAGGACGACGAGTTGGCCGGGAAGGTTCGGAAGGGACGCGCCGAATTCCTCGCGCAGTTCCGCAGCATCGCCACGCGCGAGACGCGCACGAAGCTCCCAAACCCGAGCGCGCTTGAGACCTTCGAGCGCTGCAAGCTCGATCATGCGGAACGTGATTCTCATCAAGAAATTTATGAGCTGCACCGCGACCTGCTCCGTCTGCGGCGCGAGGACGCGGTCTTCTCTGCGCAGGAGCCGCGCGCGCTCGACGGCGCGGTGCTCGGCTCGGAGGCTTTCGTGCTGCGCTACTTCGGCGACGGAGGGGATGACCGTTTGCTCGTCGTCAACTTCGGCTCCGACCTGAACCTCAACCCCGCGCCGGAGCCTCTGCTCGCGCCGCCGGCGGGGAAGGTCTGGCGGGCGGTCTGGTCGAGTGAGGACTATGCATACGGCGGGACGGGGACGCCGCCACTTGAGACGAAGGAGAACTGGTGCCTCCCCGGCGAGACGGCGGTCGCGCTCGCGCCGGCCGACCCCGAAGAGGTCGGCGACCCCGCGCACGGCCTCGACGGCCCGAGCGAGGAGGAGGAAGTGCGGAACGAGGCTTTGCGTGAGTGGGAAGAGGAGAGTTGAGAACGTCTAACAGACGAAAAGAATTCTGTAGGGGCAGGGCTTGTCCCTGCCCGGCGATTCGCGAAAGGCACGGGCAGGGACAAGCCCTGCCCCTACAGTTTTTCTGACATGCATGTAAGTAATGAGCAGAGGGGTGTGGGAAGGATGAAGGAACCGATTCGCAAGCTGACATTCGGTGAGGACGATACGCACGACGCGGAGTTGATGCTCGGGCGCGAGTGGCTGGTGACGAACGGGCTGGGTGGCTTCGCGTCGGGGACTTTGGCGGGCGTGCCGACGCGGAGGTATCACGGGCTGCTCATCGCGGCGCTCCCCACCCCGCTCGGGCGCACGGTGATGTTCAACCACCTCTCGGAGTGGCTGCGGCTGCCGTCGGGCGAGCGTCACCAAATCGGCGGTCAGGAGCGGACGGGCGGCCAACTCGAATGGCCCGGCGCGAAGCACCTGCGCGAGTTCCGTTTGGAAGCGGGGCTGCCCGTCTGGCGCTACGAGTTGGACGGCCACGTCGTCGAGAAGCGCGTGCTGATGGTGCACAGCCAGAACACCGTCCACGTCACATACAAACTCGTCGAGGGCGAAGGCCCGCTCCGGCTCAAGCTGAGGCCGGCGCTTCAGTTCCGCCCGCTCGAAGAGGCCGTCCACGGCCGGGCCGACGAGCCCTACACCGTCACCTCGATTGAAGACCGTCTGGAACTCTGCACGGGGCACAACAAGTACCCGCCGCTGCGCCTGAAGATTTTTGGCTTGAGCGCGACGTTCGCGCTCGACGGCGGCAGGATGCAGAACGTGCACTACAGGCTTGAGGAGCGGCGCGGCTACGACTTCACGGGCGAGCTTTGGAGCCCCGGCTACTTCAGCGTGGACGTGACGAAGGACGTGACCGCCACGCTCATCGGCTCGACCGAATCCTGGGAGCTGATTCGCGCGCTCTCGCCCGAGGACGCGCAAGGAGCCGAGAACGAGAGGCGCGAGCGTCTGCTTGCCTCCGCGGCGCCCACGGCGCAAGCAGGCGTCGCGGCTGAACTTGTCTTAGCCGCAGACCAGTTCGTCATCACGCCCTCGGGCCGTCAGGAGGACGCCGCGCGCGCGCACGCCGCGGGCGAGGAAGTAAGAAGCGTCATCGCCGGTTACCACTGGTTCACGGACTGGGGCCGCGACACGATGATAAGTTTGGAGGGCCTGACCTGCACCACGGGACGGCACCGCGAGGCGGGTTGGATTCTGCGCACCTTTGGGCAGTACATACGCGACGGCCTCATCCCGAACATGTTCCCCGACGGCGCGAACGAAGGGCTCTATCACACGGCCGACGCGACGCTCTGGTTCTTCCACGCGCTCGGACGTTACCTGAAGGCGAGCGCCGACACGGTCACGCTCGAAGTCCTCCTGCCGAAGATGCAGGACGTGGTGAGACATCATCTCGAAGGCACGCGCTTCGGCATCCACGTAGACCAAAGTGACGGGCTGCTCGTGCAGGGCGAAGAGGGTTATCAACTGACTTGGATGGACGCGAAGTGCGACGGCTGGGTCGTCACGCCGCGGCGCGGCAAGGCCGTCGAGATCAACGCGCTCTGGTACAACGCGCTCTGTCTCTTGGAAGGTTGGACGCGCGCGGCCGGCGACGACGCGAAGGCCGACGAGTTGAAGCAGCACGCCGAGCGCTGCCGCCGCTCCTTCAACGAGCGCTTCTGGTACGAGGAGGGCGGGCACCTCTTCGACGTGGTCGAGAGTTGGGACATGAAGGGCGAGAACGACCCGGCGTGCCGCCCGAATCAACTCTTCGCCATCTCGCTCGAACATCCGGTGTTGGAGCGCGAGCGTTGGGAGCCGGTCTTAAACGTCGTCAGAGAGAAACTGCTGACGCCGGTCGGGCTGCGTTCGCTCGCGCCCGACCATCCGGATTTTAAGCCGACCTACCACGGCGACCTGAAGACGCGCGACGCGGCCTATCATCAGGGCACGGTCTGGGGCTGGCTCATCGGGCCGTACATCGACGCGTGGCTCAAAGCCTACCCGGCCGACCGCACGGGCGCGCGCAAACTTCTGGACGGCTTCATCCCACATCTGGACGAGGCGTGCGTCGGCTCCATCAGCGAAGTCTTCGACGCCGTCCCGCCCTACACCCCGCGCGGCTGCATCGCGCAGGCTTGGAGCGTGGCCGAGGTCTTGAGGTGCTGGGTGCTGACTTCAGATGGGAATGAGGGTTGACGGCGTTCGAAGAAGCTGAGAAGGTCGGCGCCCTGCTCCGAGACTTAGACTGCGAGTGGTACGTCTGCGGCGGCTGGGCGCTCGACCTCTTCCTCGGGCGCGTGACGCGCGAGCACAAGGACGTTGACATCGCCGTCGCGCGGCGCGACCAGTTGGAGGTGCAGGGCTACCTGCGACGCCGCGGGTGGAGGCTTGAGAAAGCCGCTGACGGAAGGTTGAGCCCGTGGGAAGAGGGCGAGCGTTTGACGCCGCCGCTCCACGCCGTCTGGTGCCGTAACGAAGCGCACGTCCCAGACTTCTTCGAACTGCTGCTCAACGAGATCGGCGACGAGCTGTTCAGGTTCAGGCGCGACCCGACGGTGACGCTGCCGCGTGCGCGGGTGTCGTTCGAGTCGCGGGAGGGACTGCCCGTGCTCGCGCCCGAGGTCGTGCTGCTCTACAAGTCGAACAACGCCGAAGAGTACGGCGATGATTTTCGCAACGCGGCCCCGGCTCTCTCGGAAGAGGCGCGCGCGTGGCTGAAGGGCGCGCTCGACAAGGTCTCGCCGGGACATGCCTGGGCGGACGAGTTGTAAGACAACCGGGTCAGAACCACCTCCGGTAGCGAGTGGTTCTGACTGCTATGCAGAGGGACGAATGAAACTTAAAAGATCAAGCGGGATTCTGCTTCACCCCACAAGCTTGCCCGGTCGCTTCGGCATCGGGGACTTGGGCGGCGAGGCTTACAGGTTCGTGGACTGGCTCGCGGCGGCGGGTCAGGCTTACTGGCAGATCATGCCGCTCGGGCCGACCGGCTACGGCGACTCGCCCTACTCGGCCTTCTCCGCCTTCGCCGGCAACACGAACCTCGTCAGCCCCGAGAAGCTGGTCGAGTCGGGCCTGCTCGAAGCCTCCGACATCGAACACGCGCCCGCCTCCTCGGCCGAGCGCGTCGAGTACGGCAAGGTCATCGAGTACAAGCGCGGCCTGCTTGAGAAGGCCTTCCGGAACTTCACGCGCAAGCTCAAAGAGGATGAAGGACTTCGGCGCGACTATGAGGGCTTTGAAGAGTTCGCTTCCGCGTGGCTCGACGACTGGGCGCTCTTCGCGGCGCTGAAGGACGAGTATGAGGGGCAGCCGTGGAACACATGGTCGCCGGGGCTCGCGCGGCGCGAGCGGGCGGCGGTCGAGGCCGCGCGCCAGTCCTTCGCCGAGCGCGTCGAGGCGCACAAGTTCGCGCAGTACGTCTTCTTCCACCAGTGGCTCAAGCTGAAGCGCTACGCCAACGAGCGCGGCGTGCGCGTCGTCGGCGACATGCCCATCTTCGTCGCGCACAACTCCTCGGACGTGTGGTCGAAGCCCGACCTCTTCAAGCTCAAGGAGGACGGCTCGCCTTCGGTCGTCGCGGGCGTGCCGCCCGACGCCTTCAGCGCGACGGGCCAGCTCTGGGGCAACCCGATTTACGACTGGGACAGGATGCGCGGAGACAACTTCTCTTGGTGGGTCGCGCGCGTGCGCGAGACTTTGAAGATCGTGGACGTGGTGCGGCTCGACCACTTCCGAGGCTTCGCGGCCTTCTGGGAAGTGCCGGCCGAGCACGAGACGGCCGAGCACGGTCGCTGGGTTAATGCGCCCGGCCGCGAGGTCTTCAACGCCATGAAGGAGGCTCTGGGCGAAGAGCTGCCCATCGTCGCCGAAGACCTCGGCACCATCACGCCCGACGTACATCAACTCCGCGACGAGTTCCAGTTCCCAGGGATGCGCGTCCTACAGTTCGCCTTCGGCGGCGACCCGCACGACACGCACCTCCCGCACGAGTACGTCCACAACACCGTCGCCTACACGGGCACGCACGACAACGACACCGTCGTCGGCTGGTTCCGACAACGCTCACGCGAGGACGCCCCCGAAGGGGAGAAGCGCGAACGTCAACTCTGTCTGAAGTACCTCGGCACGGACGGCGCCGAGATCAACTGGGACTTCATCCGCGCCGCGCAGATGTCGGTCGCCGTCCTCTCCGTCGCGCAGCTACAGGACGTGCTCGGCCTCGGCTCGGAAGCGCGCATGAACACGCCCGCCAGCACCGAAGGCAACTGGCACTGGCGCCACCAACACGGCGCCCTCACCGACGAACTCGCCCACAGGCTCCGCGAGCTGACCTTCATCTACGGCCGCCTCGGTTGACAGTTGCGTGTGACCAAGAACTTCACCACAGAGACACGGAGGCACAGCTTGAAGACTTATAACTTCAAAGCTGTGCCTCCGTGTCTCTGTGGTGAAATTTTCTGCGCGGCCGCGCGGCTCCGCTTTAATCCTCATCCCCTTCTTCAACGCTCTCATCCGGCGCTTCTGTTTCGGGGCGGCCGGTCGTGTCGTAGTCGAGGGGCTTGAGCATGTCGGGCGTAACGGGGCGGTGGATGCCGTCGCCTTCGGAGACCTGGCGGCTGCACGCGCGGCAGAAGCCGTTGTCGAGCGGGACGATGGTGCCCGCGTTGGCGCAGTAGACGGACTCGACCGGCGGCTCCTCGTCGTAGAGCGCGGGCGTTTCGGGGAGGGCGGGCGCTGCCTCTTCGACCCTCTTCGACTCCCCTTCGGTTAAGTCGCCCGGCTCAAGGCGGAAGAGCGCGAGCGAGCGCGCCTCGACGCGGTACGTGCTGCCGCCGCGCGTCGTCCTGGTGCGCGTGCGGCGCCGGCCGAAACTCTCGCGCGTGTCGAGCAACTGCTCCCAACTGTCGCCCGCGCGGTGCGCAGGCAAAGTGAAGGAGACGGCGCGGTGGTGAGCGTTGAGTAAGAGAAGCAGCGTGTCGTCCGTCACGCGCCGGCCGCGCTCGTCCACTTCGTCGATAGCGTCGCCCGCGAGGCGCACGGCCAAGCTTCGAGCCTGATCGTTGCGCCAGTCCTGGTCGGTCATCTCCTGTCCGTCGGGGCGGAACCACGAGATGTCTTTTATCTCCGCGCCGCGCACGGGGCGACCCTGAAAAAATTTGCGGCGGCGCAGGACGGGGTGCTGGTGGAAGATGCGTATCAGTTGCCGCGTGAACTCAAGCAGGTCGCGCCCCTGCTCGTCCCACTCCCAGTCCAACCACGAAATCTCGTTGTCCTGACACCACGCGTTATTGTTGCCGCCCTGCGTGCGCCCGTGCTCGTCGCCCGCGACGAGCATCGGCACGCCCTGCGAGAGCAGGAGCGTGGCGAGGAAGTTGCGCTGCTGGCGCGCGCGCATGGCGTTGACTTCCGCGTCGTCCGAAGGGCCTTCGACGCTACAGTTCCAACTGATGTTGTGGTCGTGGCCGTCGCGGTTCTCCTCCCGGTTGGCCTCGTTGTGCTTCTCGTTGTAGCTGACGAGGTCGCGCAGCGTGAAGCCGTCGTGCGCGGTGACGAAGTTGACGCTGGCGTAAGGCCGCCGGCCGCTCCGTTCATATAAATCACTGCTGCCCGTCAGTCTGAAAGCGAGGTCGTCAAGCTGCCCCGGGTCGCCGCGCCAGAACGAGCGCACGTTGTCACGATACACGCCGTTCCACTCGGCCCAAAGGACGGGGAAGTTGCCGACCTGATAGCCGCCTTCGCCTAAGTCCCAGGGCTCCGCGATGAGCTTCACCTGCGAGAGCACGGGGTCTTGATGAATGATGTCGAAGAAGGAGCCGAGCCGGTCAACGTCGTGCAGCTCGCGCGCCAGGGCGGAAGCGAGGTCGAAGCGAAAGCCGTCCACGTGCATCTCAAGCACCCAGTAACGCAAGCTGTCCATGATGATTTGCAGCGTGCGCGGGTGCACCATGTTGAGCGTATTGCCGCAGCCGGTGAAGTCCATGTAGTAGCGCTGCTGGCCGGGGACGAGTCGGTAGTACGCGGCGTTATCAATCCCCCTGAACGAGAGCGTCGGGCCGAAGTGGTTGCCCTCGCCGGTGTGGTTGTAGACGACATCGAGGATGACTTCGATGCCTTCGCGGTGGAGCGTCTTGACCATCGTCTTGAACTCGGAGACCTGCTGCCCGCGCGTCCCCGTCGAAGAGTAGCGCACGTCGGGCGCGAAGAAGCCGATGGAGTTGTAGCCCCAGTAGTTCGTGAGCCCCCTGTCCTGTATGAACTTGTCTGAGACGAACTGGTGGACGGGCATCAGCTCGACGGCCGAGACGTTCAGGGAGTGCAGGTACTCTATGACGGAAGGGTGCGCGAGCCCCGCGTAGGTGCCGCGCAGTTCCTCGGGCACGTCGGGGTGTCGTTTGGTAAAACCCTTGACGTGCAGTTCGTAGATGAGCGTCTTGTGCCACGGCGTCCGAGGCCGCGTGTCGTCGCCCCAACTGAAGGCGGGGTCTACGACGACGCACTTCGGAACGAAGGGCGCGCTGTCGCGCTCGTCGAAGGAGAGGTCGCCTTCCTCGCTCCCGATGGTGTAGCCGAAGACCGCGTCGTCCCACGCGACGGTCGAGGCGATGGCCTTGCCGTATGGGTCTATCAGGAGCTTGTGCGGGTTGAAGCGGTGGCCCGACTGCGGCTCGTAAGGGCCTTGCACGCGGTAGCCGTAGAGTTGTCCGGGCCGCGCCTCGGGCAGGTATGCGTGCCAGACGAGGTCTGTGCGCTCCGTCAACTGGATGCGCGCCGTCTCGCGCTCGGGTTCTTCGGCGTCGAAGAGGCAGAGTTCGACGGCGGTCGCGTGCTCGGAGAAGAGCGCGAAGTTGACGCCCGCGCCGTCCCACGTCGCGCCCAGAGGGTACGGCTGCCCGGGCCAGACTTGCATTCAGTTCTCCTGAAAAGAAGTGATAAGTAATGCGCCGCGTCAGCGGCGTCTGAGTTTAGCCCGGCCTTTCAAGGCCGGGTTAGCGTGGCGATAAATTCGCGCGTCGCGTCAGCGACGCTTGAACACATCCGGCCCGTTCAGGCGTCGCTGACGCGACGCTCTCACGTTTTACTCAACCTCAACCCGGCCTTGAAAGGCCGGGCTACATTCAGACGCCGCTCCGCGGCGCTTTACGTACTCGCTTCGTCTATGTAAACGGCGGCGCTCCAACCGGCGAGTTCAATCGCCTGTTCGCCTTCGACGTAGGCGGGCGGCGCGGGCCGCAGGGCGTCGCCGTAGCGCGCGTCTCCGCTCCAGACGGTGAGGCGCCAGGCGCCTTCCGTGGAAGGCACGGGCTGAGCTTCGGGTGAGAGGTTGCAGAAGAGGATAGCACGCGCGCCGGACTCGTCGCCGCGCTCGACCGTGAGCCAGCGGCGCCCTTCGTCGAAGCGGACGCGCGTGCGCGTCTTGTCGCAGTTCGAGAGTTGCGGGTGCTCGCGGCGAAGCCGTAGCAGGTCGCGGTAGAAGGCGAGCATCCCCGCGTGCGGCTGCTGGTCGAGACAGTCCCAGTCGAGCTTCGAGCGGATGAACGTTATCTCCGACTGCGGGTCGGAGAAGCCGCCGATGGTGGATTCCGTCTCGCCCTCGCCGCGGACGAAGGCGTTGTACTCCTCCTCGCGCCCGGCGCGCACGGCGCGGCCGAGTTCCGGGTCGGTGTGGCTCGTGAAGTAGAGGAACGGCGCGCGCTCGCTCCACTCCTCGCCCATGAAGAGCATCGGGACGTTGGGCGCGCCCGCGAGCAGAATCGCGGCGGCCGCGCGCTGCTGCTCGGGCCGCAGCAGACGCGACAGGCGGTCGCCCCAGTAGCCGTTGGCGATCTGGTCGTGGTTCTGTATGCAGACGACGAACTGCTCGCCCGGCCTTTCGCCCGAGTTCGTGCCGTGGCACTTGCCGCGGAAGCGCGACTGCTGCCCGCAGTAGACGAAGCCCTCGCCGATGGCCTTCGCCAAATCCGAGACCTTCCCGAAGTCCATGAAGTAACCGCGGTCGGCCTTCGTCACGATGGCGTGAAGTGAATGGTGAAAGTCGTCGCTCCACTGCGCGTCGATGCCGTAGCCTTCTTCTGAAGAAGGCTTGATGACGACCACGTCGTTGAGGTCGCTCTCGGCGATGAGGTGCGCGCGGCGACCTAAGCGCCGGGCCTGCGCGTGGAACTCTTCGGCGAGTTGTTCGAGCAGGTGCTTCTCGGACGTGTCCACGATGGCGTGGACGGCGTCGAGGCGCAGTCCGTCCACGTGATACTCGGTCAGCCAGTAGAGCGCGTTCTCGACGAAGTAGCGGCGGACGCCCTCCGATTCTTCGCCGTCGAAGTTGAGCCCCGCGCCCCACGGCGACTTGTGCGCCTCGTTGTAGAGCGACATGTACTCGCCCGCGTAGTTGCCCTCGGGGCCGAGATGGTTGTAGACGACATCCAAGATGAACGCGAGCCCTTCGCGGTGGCACGCGTCGATCAACTTCTTCAAGCCTTCCGGCCCGCCGTACGTTGACTGCGGCGCGTAGAGGTGCGCGCCGTCATAGCCCCAGTTGCGCGCGCCCGGAAACTCCGCGACCGGCATCAACTCGACCGCCGTCACGCCGAGCGACTTCAGGTGCGCGAGCTTCGGGATGACGGCCTCGAACGTTCCTTCAGGTGTGAACGTACCCGTGTGCAGTTCGTAGACGACGCAGTCCTTGAGCGCGATTCCCTTCCAGCCTTCATCCGTCCACTTAAAACCATCCGGCTCGACGACGCGCGAAGGGCCGTGCACGCCCGCGGGCTGGAAGCGCGAAACCGGGTCGGGCCGCTCGTTCCCTCTGACGACGTAGAAGTAGTCCGCGCCCGCCGCAACGTCAGGCACGCGCGCTTCGAAGACGCCTTCGCCGATCTCCTTCATCGAAAACGTGCGCGGCCCTTCGCACAGGATTTTCACCTCAAGGCTCTCAACCCTCGGCGCCCACACGCGGAACACACTGCTCCCGTCCGCCTGTGGCCGCGCGCCGAAGCGCAGCTCCCACGCCGATGCTTTCGCTTCCCTCACCAACGTCATCATAAACCCCTTGTTCATATTGGCACGACGCCATAGCGGTCAGAACCACCCGCGGTAGCGGGTGGCCCGTTGAGATACGGATGCCTCGTGTCGCAAAGGGCCACCCGCTACCGCGGGTGGTTCTGACCCGGTTACTGCCTCAAAGCCTTTGAAGTAGTGCGACGGGCAGCGGCGACAGAATCTCTCCGACCGGCAGCGCGCCGTCGCGCGTGTCGAACTCGCGCCCCGTCAGCACGTCGCGGAAGCGTGTGCCCTCGACGCCTTCGAGTTGAAGAACGGTGTCGCCCCACGCCTCACGTTTGAGGCCGAGCGCACCCTCGCGCCCGACGCCGAGGCGCGTGAAGAAGCGCGAGGCGACCGTCACGCAGGCGTCGCCGTCGAGCGAGCGCGCGAACGCGACGACGTTCGCGGCGCGTCTTCCCTCCGCGCGCAGAGACACGTACTCGCCGCGCGCGAACAGGGCCGCGCGCTCGCGCCGGAAGTTGAGCGCGCGCGTTGTCACGTACAACTTCACGCGGCCGTCTCCGGGCTGTTCGAGCAAACCTCCGACGAACTCCGAAACGTCGCCCTCGCCTACTTGCAAAGACGCGAGGAGTGAACGGCGCAACTCGTAATCCACCGGCCGCCGGTTGTCCGGGTCAACCAAAGTGAAGGCCCAAAGCTCCGTCCCTTGATAGAAGTCGGGTACGCCGGGCGCGGTCGTCTTGAGTAACGTTTGCGAAAGAGAGTTGAGCAGGCCCGCGCGCGTCGAGAGCTTCTGGAACTCTTCGAAGTCGCGGACGAACTCGCCGCTGACGGAAGGGTCAAGAACGGAGGCGACGAACTCCGAGACGGCACGCTCGTAATCCTCGTTCGGGTTGATCCAGCTCGTGTGCAGCTTCGCCTCCTTCAGGGCCTTCTGCATGTACTCCTGTAGACGGCGCACGTAGTCCTCGCGGTTCTCATCCGTCACGCCTTCGAGCGGCCAAGTCCCGACGAGCGTCTGGTAGACCAGATATTCCTCGTTCGCGTCCGGCGCCCCGGAGCCTTCAACGGAACTCTTCCGCCGGCGGTTCAACTCGCGCCAGCGGTGGAGCGCGCGGTTCCACTCCTCTGGAATCTCCGAGAGGACGTTGATGCGCGCGCGCGTGTCCTCGCCGCGCTTGGTGTCGTGGGTGGAGGTGGCCGAGAGCGTGTGCGGCCAAGTCTCTTGACGGTCGCGGTTGCGTTCGTGGAACCGTTTGAGCGGGACGCCGATGAGCGCCGGCTCGCCGCCGACTTCGTTGAGCGAGGCGAGCGGGTAGAAACGATAGAACGCCGTGTCCTCAAGCCCCTTCGCCGTGACCGGGCTCGTCAACTGCTGGAAGCGGAGCGCGAAGTCGCGCCGCTCGGCCCGCTCGTGCGCCGTCGTGCCCTTCGGGTCTTCGAGGAGCAGGAGCGAGGCGATGAAGTCGAAGATCGAAGTGTCCTCGGCCTGGTTGCGCCGCTTGGCCGCGCGGACGGCGGCGTTGACGTTGAGCCGGTCGTCGGGGCTCACGTTCCCCTTCGACTGCGTGCGGCGGATGTACGTGCGGTAGACGGGGAAGCAGGCGATGGTCTCGGTCAGCGCGTGGTGCAAACTGTTCTGCGTGAAGTCGCGCGTGTAACGACTCCGCTCGGCGATGCGCGTCAGGCGCCGCGAAAGCACGTACAGCTCCGAAGACATCGCGGCTTTCAAGATGAGCCGCTTGCACTCGTAGAGCAGTTCGTCGAAGCGCACGCGCGCCCCCGTGAAGTCGGCGTACAGCTCGCGCAGAGCCTGCCCGTTCTCGGCATCCACGAAGACGCCGTTCAAAAGATTCATGAACTCGTACCCGGTCGTCCCGTGCACGGGCCACTCGCGCCGCAGAAGCTCGTCGTGCCCGAGTATCTTCTCGACGACGACGTAGAAAGGGCGTGCCCCGTCCTCTTCATCATTCTCTTCTTCGTCGGCCTGCGCCTCCGTGCGTGCGACGCGCGCGGCGCCCGCGGCCGATTCGCGTTGCAGGTCTTTGAGGTACTTGAAAGGGTCGAGCAGACCGTCCACGTGATCTACGCGGAGGCCCGTGATGAGCCCCTGCCGGACGAGGCGGAGGACGACTTCGTGTATGGCCGTGAAGACGGGACGCTCTTCGACGCGGAGCGCGGCCAGCTCGTTCACGTCGAAGAAGCGTCGGTAGTTGATCTCGTCGGCCGCCACGCGCCAGAAGCTCAGGCGGTATGCCTGTTGACTGACGAGTTCTTCCAGAGCGTCGAAGCTCTCGGGACTTCCCTGCGCTCCGTTCAAACGCGCGAGCGCGTCGTGGACGGCGGCGCGTATCTCGTTGCTCTCCTTGACGAGCGTCGAAAGACGGCGGCGGATAACGTCCTTCTCACGCCGCCGCTCGCGCAGGCGCGCCTGGTCTGTCTCCGTGCGCGGCGGAAGGTGTTCGAGCGCGGTGATGATGCTCTCCAACTCAAGCGCGTTCGGGTCGGACTCTTCGAGCCGCGCGCGCGCCGCTTCGAGTGCGAGCCGCAGGACGAGCGTCGAGGTGCGCGCCGCGACGGGCAGTTGCGTCTCCCAGTAGTTGAGGAAGAAGGCGCCGTCGCGGTACGCGACGCGCAACTCCTGACGTTCGAGCACGTGGCCGAACTGTTCGCCGAGGATGGGCAGCAGCACTCGATTCTTGAGCGTCGGGTTCGGAGGGTTCCAGTCGATGTCGAAGTAGCGCGCGTAAGAAGAACTGGGGCCGTTGTCGAGCACGTCCTGCCACCACTCGTTTTTAGCCTCGGCGATGGACATGTGATTCGGCACCACGTCCACGAGGAAGCCCATCCCCTCTTCACGCAGAGCGCGGAGGAGTTCCGACAGTTGCTCTTCGCCGCCAAGCTCGGGGTTGACCTGCGTGTGGTCTACGATGTCGTAGCCGTGCGCGCTTCCGGGCCGCGCCTTGAGGATGGGCGAAGAGTAGAAGTCCGTGACGCCCAGCTCGCGGAAGTATTCGGCGAGCGCGCGGGCCTGCCCGAACGTGAACTCTCGGTTGAACTGAAGCCTGTAGGTCGAGACGGGAATGCGCGCCTGCACGTTTCTTTCTATTCCCTAACCGTGTGAAGTCTCTGAAGAAACACCTCGGCCCGCGCACGCGGGGAGAGGTTCTCTTAAAGAGATGATGTTAAACGAACACCTTGTCGAATGTGTCCCGCAATCATAACGCGTCGCTTCGGCGCTTCGTCAAGACTCGCCAAGAGGCACCGCGGGCGCGGCCCGTAGGCTTCGCGCAACGTCGCGGTGCCTCTCGCAGCGGGTAGCCATTTGCGGCACGCCGGACTAAAATTTCGCCACAGGGGAAGCCGCGATTTTACTTGGAGCAGACTACACGGGCAGTTCGAAAACGTACTGTCGGGACGCGGCCGTATCTGTCCGAAGCGGGACAGAATCTCCGTGGGCGCGCGCCCTACACTGGCGCGCGCAAGTCAGCTCACGAAATCAAACGACAAGGGATAGGAGAAGAACCTGATGGCTGAAGGCGATAGCACCAACAACGACGCGACCGCGGGCGGCGGCGCTTACGAAGGCGGCGCGGAAGAGCAGCCCACCTCCGGCTCCGAGGCCGCCGGCGCAGACCCCGCGGGCTCCGAGTCCTCCGGCATCGGCGACCCACAACAGAGCGGCGGCGGCGCAGAGACCCGCCCCGGCGACTGGAACCCCGGCGAACAGAGCGGCAGCGGCGGAGAGCTATACTGAAAGCAATAGGCAGTAGCCAGTAGACAGTAGAAAAGAACAGGCGGCGCGTTTCAGCCTTCGGGCCGGACGCGCCGCCTCTGTTTTTCTACTGTCTACTGGCTACTGTCTACTGTTCCGATGCGGCGCGGATGGCTTCGTAGACGGCGCGCACGGTGGCGCGGTCTAGTTCCTTGGCGGGCTCGGAGAGTTGTTCGTACGGCACCATCAACTCCTCGCCCGACTCGCTCTTGCGCGAGGTGACTCCGGCCTGGCGCTTCGAGTCCATCCAGGCTTCGTGCACCTTCGCGGAGACGACCTCGATGTCCGGCAACTGCGGCGCTCCCATCACGCGCCCCCCGCGGCCTGTCCGGCCGCCGCGCTGCCGTCGCGCTTCTCCGTCGGCACGTAGTCGCGCGTGCGTTGGCCGAGGTAAATCTGACGCGGCCGCGCGATCTTCTGCTCGGGGTCGTTCAGAAGCTCGACCCACTGCGCGAGCCAGCCCGACGTGCGCGGGATGGCGAAGAGGACGGGGAACATGTCTACGGGGAAGCGCATCGCGCGGTAGATGATCCCCGAGTAGAAGTCCACGTTCGGGTAGAGACGGCGCTTGACGAAGTACTCGTCTTCGAGCGCGATGCGTTCGAGTTCTAAAGCGAGGTCGAGCAGCGGGTCGCGCCCGGTCACCTCGAAGACCTCGTAGGCGATCTGCTTGATGATGCGCGCGCGCGGGTCGTAGTTCTTGTAGACGCGGTGCCCGAAGCCCATGAGTCTAAACTCGCCGGCCTTCACACGCTTCACGTATTCCGGCACGTGGTCAATCGAGCCGATCTCGTTGAGCATCCTCAAAACGGCCTCGTTCGCGCCGCCGTGCAGAGGGCCGTAGAGCGCGGCCGCGGCGCCCGCGAGCGCGGAGTAAGGGTCGGTCTCGGCCGAGCCGATGCTGCGCATCGTGTTGGTCGAGCAGTTCTGCTCGTGGTCGGCGTGAAGGATGAAGAGGACGCTCAGAGCCTTCTCAAGCACCGGGTCGGGCTTGTACTTCAATTCCGTCGTCTTGAACATCATGTTGAGGAAGTTGCCCTCATAAGAGAGATCGTTGTCGGGGTAAGAGATGGGCAGGCCCACCCGGTGGCGGTAGGCGAAGGCGGCGATGGTCGGCACCTTCGCGATGAGGCGGTGAATCTGCTTGCGGCGGCACGCCTCGTCGCGGATGTTCTTCGACTCGGGGTAGAAGGTCGAGAGCGCCGCGACCATCGCCTCGAACATCCCCATCGGGTGCGCGTTGTAGTGGAAGCCGTCCAAGACCTTCCGTATGTTCTCGTTGATGAAGGTGTGGTGCGTGATGTCCCACGTCCACTGCTTCATCTCTTCCGCCGTCGGCAACTCGCCGTGGAGCAGGAGGTACGCGACTTCCAGGTAGCTGCTCTGCTCGGCCAACTGTTCGATGGGGTAGCCGCGGTATTCGAGGATGCCGCGGTCGCCGTCGATGTACGTGATGGTGCTCTTGCAGGACGCCGTGTTCATGAAGGCCGGGTCGTAGGTCATGAGCCCGAAGTCCTCGGCGTCGTCCGTTTTAATCTGGCGCAAGTCCATCGCACGGACGGTGCCGTCCTTGATCGGCACCTCGTACTGCTTGCCCGTGCGGTTGTCGGTGATGGTCAGGGTCTCTTTGCTGCTGTTGTCGCTCGTGGCGCTCATGGCAAATCCTTCCCCTCCAAAGTGGGTTGTCGTCCGAGTTGTCTAAAAGGGTTTCAGAACTGACATAGTAGTGCCTTTTTCAAATTTGCTCAAACGGGTCGGCGCAGGTCTCTTGCCCGGGGGCACTGCGCGTTTGGGCGGCCAAAGTTTGACTTCAGAGGTTGTCACCGTGCTGCAAATCTTGCAGCAAAAGATAAATCCAACAAATTCGCTCTAAGCTTTTTTCAGGCGGCCGATATTTCTATTGCGGCCGGGCGTTGCGGGGCTTACTCTCTAGCGCCTGGACGCCTCCTCGTCGGCTTCTCTAATCCCCGGCAAATCGGCGTCCGACCGTAGCTCGATTTAAACACACGTATACCGCGCCGCCACCATAAGCTTTCGGCGGCGGCTGAAACAGCAGTAACCCGGCAGTTTCGAATGTAGGGGCGGGTACCCTGCGGGCCGCGTGACTAGAGCATCACGCAAGCCCCGGCGGTAAGAGTCTCCCCCGCCCCTACTCCCGGTTCACGGCGGACTTACAGCAATGACAAAACGCCCTGCAACAAACTCAGCGCGCCCGCCACCACCGCATCCCCCGCGGTCGCCTCGTCACTGTTCCCGGTGTGCATGTCGCCGTTACGGCCAATCTCTATCTGGCCTTCAGCAGTGACTGGCGTCGGGTCGGGCGGTGGCGTAGGAGCGGTCGTATGCATATCGCCTGCAGACGACGCGACGGCAATCGTCAGAGTCAATACGATTACCGCGAAGAGCTGGCGTAAAGTCTTCATGATGTTCTCCTGTGATGTGAAGTTGTAGGTTGTGACGTACGGCATGGTGGAGTCACCACCGCACCGTCATAGACGTGTTGCGATGATGTATCTTAACATCCTACGACATTGCGTTGCGCGTCCGCAGAATCGCCGATGCTTCTCCTATCGGCTACACATGGAAAGGTGCGCCTCACATGGCTTCTATAAATGAGTTGCTTCATCAGATAGCTGATTCAACCCTAACTCACGACGAGAGGGCACAGCGGCGCTGTCAACTGGCTAAGGAATTCGAAGATATCGGCAACTACGAAGCAGCGCGCGAGGCTATGGGCGAAATATGGTCACGCGTCGGCGACTCTCCAGTGCTGGCTGATCTTCAGCCGGCAACAGCAGCAGAAGTACTTTTGCGGACTGGAGTCCTGACGGGATGGATTGGCAGTGTTAAGCAACTTGAAGGGTCGCAGGAAGCGGCAAAGAACTTACTGACTGTGAGCGTTACAAGGTTCGAGGAACTGGGAAACGACAAGAAAAAAGCAGAAGCGCAGATGGAGCTTGGTCACTGCTACTGGCGCCAAGGTGGGTTTGACGACGCACGCGTACTGTTAAATGAAGCTTTGTGCCAGTTTGAAGATTCAGACAATGACCTGAAAGCAGTAACTTTGCTGCGCCTTGCAACTGTCGAAGAAGTTACTTTCAGATTATGCGAAGCGTTGCGCTTACTTATTGAGGCTGCACCACTGTTTGAGTCAAGCAACAATCACACAATCATAGGCAGGTTTCATAACGAGTTCGGCACGGTGCTAAAAAATCTCGGTGCCGTAGAAGAACGTAGCGATTACATAGACCGGGCGCTCATTGAGTACACGGCTGCTAGTTATCACTTCCAGCAGGCGGGAAACAGACGCTATCAGGGATGCGTTGAAAACAATCTGGGCTTTCTCTTTAGCACTATCGGTAAGGTTAACGAAGCGCACGAGCATCTTGATCGTGGGCAGGCTCTGTTTACGAGTTTGAAGGATGTGTCGCGGCTGGCCGGGGTGGATGAGACGCGGGCGAGGGTGTTTTTGGCGGAGGGGAGGGTGGCGGATGCGGAGAAGTTGGCGCGGGCGGCGGTGGGGGTTTTGGAGCGGGGTGGGGAGCAGTCTCTGTTAGCTGAAGCTCTGACGACGCTGGGGACGGCGCTGGCGAGGGGCGGGCAGTTTGAGCAGGCGGGGGAGGTCTTGCTGCGCGCGGCCGACGTGGCCGAGGCGGCGGGCGATGTGGAGGGCGCGGGGCAGGCGACGCTGACGCTCATCGAGGAGTTGGGCGTGCGGCTCGCGCTGAAAGACTTAGGTGAAGCTTTCGAACGCGCGGACGTGCTGCTCGCAAAATCGCGCCACCCGGGAAACCGCAACCGCCTGTACGCGTGCGCGCGTCTGGTGCTCTCGGTCGTCGGCGTCCTGCCGGAGCCGGACACCTGGGAGGGTTTCTCCTTCCGAGAGGCCGTCCGGCGCTACGAGGGGCGCCTGATAGAGGGGGCGCTCAGAGACTCATACGGCGTCGTCTCGCGCGCGGCGCAGTTGCTCGGGCTCACGCGGCAGAGTCTCGACTCGATGCTCCATCGGCGCCACCGGAGGCTTCTGCACCTGCGCACGCCGGCCGAGCCGCGCCGCAAAAGTCTCATGTTCCGAGAGCCGCACGAGGCGTCGGAGACGCGCGGCGTACACATACTCCACGCGGAGGACGACGCGCTCGTCGCCTCGGCCGTGCGCGAGGCTTTGCGGGGCGAGGGCTGGCGCGTCTCGACCTACGCGGACGGCCCCTCCGCGCTCGAAGAGATAGAAGGGCCGGAGCCTTACGACCTCCTCATCATAGACAAGCAACTGCCGGGCGCGGACGGGCTGGAACTGGTCGCACGCGCGCGCGAACTGCCGCACAGGCAGAACGTCCCCGTCATCGTGCTCTCGGCCAGCGGCGAGGCGAGGCGCGAGGCGCGACGCGCGGGCGCCAGCGCCTTCCTGCGCAAGCCCGAGGACATGCCCGCGCTCGTCGAGACCATCGCCCGCCTGCTCGCGCGCAAGAGTAAGCAGGGCTCGGGCGGGTCGCCTGAAGAGTCTTAAAGGTTTTAGTCAGGGGAGTGTCGCGGAATTGAGATCCGGGGCGGAGCAGGGAAGCACCGCCCCGGCGCGCCGGCCGTCTGTCGGGACGGCTTGGACGGCGCGGGGCCGCGGGCGATGGCGGTCGCTACGCGGCCCGTACGCACGCCGTCCGGCGGAGGGGTGGCAATTCTTAAAAGCCCCCGCCGGGCGGCGTCGGTTCACTTGTCAAAGACGTGCGCGGGCAGTCGCCACGCGGCGCGCAGTTGTGTGTACTCCGCCTCGGGAAGCTGCACGAGTAGAGGCTCCTTCTTCGGGTCGAGCCAGCGGAGTAGTTCCGTCAGGCTTCCCTCCTCCATGGCGGTGCAACCGGCCGTCCCCTTGCCCGGCCCGGCCCAGACGTGCAGGAAGATGCAGGAGCCGCGGCCCGCGACCGTGGGCGTGGAGTTGTGTTTGACGACCATGCCCCAGCGGTAGCCTTCGACCGAGCGCATGTGTTCCGAGCTGTTCCAGTCAACTTGGCCGGCTGCGAGCCTGTCAACAATCAGGTTGTACTTGCGCGAGGCCGTGTCGTCAACACATTCGACCGAAGGCGTGAGTTGTATGTAAGGGAAGCGCAGCCATGCGGCATCCTGCAAAGTCGCGAAGCCGAAGGCGGAGCCCAGCGCGAAGACGCCCGCAGGCGCCTTGCCGTCGCCCTCCTTTTTCTGAGGGCCGGTCTCCGCGCTCGTCTCGACTAAACCGGCGCCCCAACCCAGACCGTTCCTGCCGACGGCCACGGGCACGTCCGCGCCCACTTGTGTCCAGACGCCTTGCCTCCCCTTCCTTTCAAACCGACGAAGGACGCCGGGTACTTCGTCCCAGCCGCGCGTCGTCACGACGACCAACTGTCGCGCGCGTGCGAGCGGCGCGTTCGGCTTAGCCTGCGCGGCCTGCGCGCAGGCGAGCAGAAGGCAGACGGTGATGAGTATCGCTTTACGCATGAGTTCGCGGACGCCTCAACTTCCCTTCTGCTTCAGGTGCGAGTCGAGCCAGTCGAGGACGGTCGTGTGCCAGAAGAGAGAGTTGCCGGGCTTGAGAATCCAGTGACCCTCGTCTGGGAAGACGACGAGTTTCGACTCGACGCCCTGACGCTGTAAATAAGTGAAGAGCTGTAAGCCCTGATCCAGCGGCACGCGGAAGTCCAGCTCGCCGTGCGTGACGAGCGTCGGCGTCTTGAAGTTTTTGGCGAAGCGGTGGGGCGACCACTTCGCGTAAAGCTCGGGCGCGTCCCAGGGCGTGCCTTTGAATTCCCATTCGGGGAACCAGAGTTCTTCGGTCGCGCCGTACATGCTTTCGAGGTTGAAGACGCCCGCGTGCGCGACGAGCGTCTTGAACTTCACGGCCGGGTGGTCGTTGTGCCCGAGAATCCACTCGACCATGTAGCCGCCGTAAGAGGCGCCGGCCGCGGCCACGTTCTGCTTATCCACGAAGGGCATCGAGACGACCTGCGCGACGCCGTTCATGATGTCGGTATAAGCCTTGCCGCCCCAGTCGCCGGAGATTTCGTTGGTGAACTGTTGTCCGTAGCCGGTCGAGCCGCGCGGGTTCGGCAGGAAGGCGACGTAGCCTGCGCCCGCGTAGACCTGCGGGTTCCAGCGGTAGCCCCAACTGTTGTTCCATGTGCCCTGCGGCCCGCCGTGGATGAGGACGACGAGCGGGTACTTCTTATTGGCGTCGAAGTCGGGCGGGCGGACGAGCCACCCGGCGACTTTCGTCCCGCCCGCGCCCGTCCAAGTCAGCTCTTCCGCCGGCCGGAGCGCGAACTGCTTCATGAAAGTGTCGTTGGTGTGCGTCAAAGGCGCGGCCTGATTCGCCGAGCCGTTCAAGGGCGCGACGCCGTCCATGCGCGCCGTATAAATCTCCGCGGGCGCGTTGGCCGTCGAGCGCGTGAAGACGAGGAAGCGCGAGTCCTTCGAGACCTGCACGTCGCCGTTGTAGCCGCCCACGAGTTTCCGCACGGAGCCGTCGGCCAAGCTTGCGTTGAAGATCGGCTCCTCGCCGCGCTCGCCCGAGGCGAAGTAGACGGAGTTGCCGTCGGGCGCGAACGTGAAGTCCTCGACGTACGCGTCGAACTTCGGCAGCACCTCGCGCGTCCGGTTCGTCTGCCGGTCGTAGAGCATCAGGCGCCAGCGGTCGCTCTCGAACATCGGCGTCGCCTGCGAGCGGTAGGCGATGTAGCGCCCGTCCGGCGAGTAGCGCGGCGTGCGGTCGGCGCCCTTGTTGTCGCCGGTCAGTCTACGGGGCTCGCCGCCCGCGACCGCGACGACGAAGATGTCCCCGTTGGTCGAGGTCGCCTCCAACTGATCCGTGTTGCGCGCGTAGGCCAGCTCTTTCGAGTCGGGCGAGAAGGCGTAGTCAACGGGGTCGCCCAGAGAGAAGGGCGGCGCGTCCCAGTCGCCGGGCGTCAGGTCGCGCGCCGTGCCGCCTTCGGCAGAAACGACGAAGACGTGCGAGCGCTTCGGCCCCTTCCAGTCCGTCCAGTGACGGACGAAGAGGTGCGTGGTGACGTGCGGCTTGACGGGGTTCTTCTCGGCCTCCTCGTCGCGCCGCTTGTTGCAGGCGTCGTCGGCGCAGTCGGGGTAGACCTCCGAGGCGAAGGCTATCAGCTTGCCGTCGGGCGACCAGACGGGGTCGCCCGCGCCGGTCGAGATGTTCGTCAACTGTTTACGGTCGGAGCCGTCGGGCTTCATCGTCCAGACCTGTCCGCCGGTCGTGAAGGCGAGCGAGCCGCCGTCGGGCGACCAGCGCGGCGTCGTGCTCGAAGCGCCGTTCGTCAACTGCTTCGACTCGCCGCCCGCCGCCGGTATCACATAAATCTGTGTGCGGTTGCGGTTGGCCGCAACGTCCGGCACGGAGATCTGGTACGCGACCCAGCGGCCGTCGGGCGAGAGCTGCGGGTCTGCGACGCGCTGAATCTTCAACATCTCCTGAACGGTGAAGCGTGCCGCGGGACTTTGAGCCTGAACGAAGGCTGCGGACGTGAGCGTGAGCGCCAACGCGCACGCGCGTGTGAAGAGACTTTTCATGAGTTCCCTCCTACGAAACATCTCCGGCATGAAAGGTTGGCAGGTTCGCAGGCGAAATGTAGCACAGGTCGCCGCCGGCCTCTAACCCGACGGCGCCGCCCGGGCGAGTTCGAGATTCAGGCGGAGGGGCGCGCGGGGCGGGCGGCGACCTCGGCGAGCGAAGCAGTGGGAGACGCGTCACGCCCCGGCCGCGGCAACGCGTCGGCGGACGCGAGGAGACTTTTAAGAAGCGGCCCCAACTCCTCCTCCTTCACGACGCTCAAACGCTCGGAGGGCCGGAGGCCGCCTTCGCCGAAGAGCCTTTCGAGGAGCGGGCACGCGCCGTCGTCCTCGCTCACGAAGAGCGCCTTGTGCGCGCCGCCCGCGTCCAGCACCGCGCGCGCCTCGAAGAGCAGCGCGCCCGTGCAGGCCCGTGCGTCAACGACGACGACTGGCGCCAACTCGATCAACTCCCGCGCCCCCTCCCGCCACTCGACCGCGTCCGAAGTGCGCAGCACGTCCGTCAAGGTGCCCGACCTGCCGAGCATCACGGAGAGGAAGTCGCCGGGGCGCGGCCTGACCGACACGTGCCCCGTATCGAGCATCGAGATGACGCGCCGCCCGGCCGTGAACCGCTTGAGCGTCATGACCCAGCGCAGACGCCGGTCGGTGGAGTTGGAGAAGACGAGCACCGCGGGCGGGACGAGGAGCAGCGCCGCGTAGCACGCGCCGATGAGCGCCAGCGCGCCCCAGGGCACGCGGGCCGCGACTCCCGCGCCGAAGCCGGACGCGCTCATCAGCGGCACCGCCAAAAGGGGCAGCAGGATGGCGACGAGCACCTCGCGCACGGGGGCGGCGCGGCAGGAGAGGCGGAAGATTCGCGGGCAGCGGCGCAGAGAGGCGGGGCCGAGCGTACGCAGGGTCGCGAGCCACACGCCGCAGACCATCAGGGCGTGCATCGCGGCGACGAACCAGGCCAGCCCGCGCAAGAGCCGCCACCCCGAGAAGGGCGACGACGGGTCGAGCAGCGACAGGCAGGTTCGGGTCAAGGCAGTCTTCTCCGAGACGCGTCGGCGAAGGCCCGGCGGTGCTTCAAGGCGTCGGCGCGACGGCGGGGCCGGGCGGCGCGGCGCTCGGCGGAGGCGGGACGCTCGGCGGAGGCGGGACGCTCGGCAAGGGCGCGGAGAAGCCCGACGCCGGCACCCCGTGCGCCGAAGGGCTCACGGAGGCGCGCGAGAAAGGCGGCGCGGGGAACGGCATCGGGGTGCCGTTCGGCCGGCTGAGCTGTGCGGCCTTCCACGCGGCGAGCCGCAGCCGGAAGACCTCGGTCTGCGCGTCCTGCATCTCCGTGCGCAGCGAGGCCCAGGTGTTCTGGTAGATGACTTGTTCTTCGGCGAGGCGGATGGCGTTCATCTGCTTGTTCAGGGCGACCTCGGTGTTGATCCGGTCGTTCTCGTCCGAGGTTCTCTGCAACTGCCGCGCGTAGACCTCGTGCTCGATGGCGTCGAGGTAGTCGTCGTAAGGCCCGCGCGAGGAGAAGAGCTTGACGAGGATGGGCGCCGTCTCCAGCGAGATGAAGAGGAACATGATGAAGAGGCTCGCGACGAGGACGGACGTGTGCTGCCACATCATCGTGCCCAGCGCGTCCATCTGCTTGAGCAGCCCGGCCGACTGATCTACCGTCCCCTTGGCGGCGGCGATGCGCGCGTCCCGCTCCTGCTTCCGCTGCCCGATGGTAAGGTCGTTGGCCGCAATCGTCGCGTCGTTCTGCTGCTTGAAGATGTCGAGCTCGCCCTGCGCCTCTTTCAAATCCGCTGTCCGCTCCGCGTACCTCGGCCCCGGCCCGGCTACCCTTGTGCCGGAGAAGCCTTCAAGCTCGCCCGTCCGTGCCTTCACCCTCCGGTTAACCTCGTTCTGAAGCTCCGTCAGGCGCTCCTTCAGCCTCCCGTTATCCTGTTCGAGCCGGTCGAGGTCGGCGTACTCGTCCCTGATGCGCTGCTCCACGCCCGCGCGCTCGGCGGTCAGGTCGATCGTGAGTTGCCCCTGAATCTCCGACTGGAAGAGGCGCAGTTCCAGCGGGTGCGTGATGACGATTGAGATGAAGACGGCGAGGACGAGGCGGGGCGCGGCCTTGCCCGCTTCCTTCGACCATATCGAGATTCGCTTCAGGAGCGGGAGGTTCGCCGGCACCTTCCTCTTCCTGATGGAAGAGACGATGAAACGGTCGAGGTTGAAGATGATGAGTCCCCAGAGCGCCCCGAACGAGTAGGCCAGGGCCGCCTCGCCGAAGACCCTGTACATCGCGTAGCCGCCCGAGAGCGTCGCCAGCACGGCGGTGAAGAAGATCGTGGCGCCGATGCCCGCGTACTTCCCGTGCTCGACGTGGCACCCGGGCTCGCGCAGCAGCACCGCGCCGTTGGCGCCCGAGCAGAATATGAAGAATCGCTTGACCGGGTTCGTCATCGTCTCACACCTCCCTGTCGCGGCCGCCCCACTCAGGCCAGCCGCACCAGTGCCCCCTCGTCCAGCCGCACCAAAGCGCCCTCGTCGAGCGCCGCGAAGAGGCCGCCGGCGGCCTGCGGCTGCGGCACGGACGGCGCGGACGGCGCGCCCGCCGTCCCCCAGACAGGAGCCGGCGCGCGCGCGGGGCCGGCCGCGGCCAGCCACTCGGCGGGGCTCGGGCAGTCGTCGAAGCCCCGCGCGTTGAGCGCGCGCTCAAGGAGCGTCGCCGCGGCCGGAAAGGTCTGCCGCAGTTGCGCCAGGATGTGTGCCGTCCCGGGGCCGCCCCGGCCGTAGAGTTCCGCCTGCTCGAACATCCCGCCGTCGTGCGTGTAAAGCGTCCCGGCCTCCATGCAGAGGAACTCCGCGTTGAGGACGGCGAGGCCGAAGCGGTCGGCGCGCGCCCGCCAGGTGACGCGCGCGTCGGGCGCGCCGCCCGACATCACGAACGGCGCGATGTAGCCCTCGGTGCCCCACGTCGTGTTCCGCGGCATCGGGAGCGACGGGTGGAAGAGGCTGTCCCAGTCGATGAGGTGAACGACCGAGTTCTTCAGGTCAACGAAGACGTTCGTGACCGAGAGGTCTCTGTGCGAGAGGTCGTTCGCTTCGAGGAAGCCGACGTTCTCGCTGAGCAACCGGCACAGCAGCAGCCGCTCGTCGGCGGCGAGCGCGGCCGAGCCGCCGCGGATTTTTTCGGCCAGGGACAGCCAGTCGTCGCACACGATGCAGGACATCAGCACCGTATTCTCCAACCACTGCGCGAAGCCCGGGGCGGAGAAGCCCGAGCCCGACACGTCCTTCTTCGAGATGATCTGCCGCCGGCAGCCCGATTGGAAACCCGGGCGGTGCGGCACGAGCGCCCCGATCGCCCTGATGTATGCGCCGTCGGGAAGCCGCGCGGGCAGGAACTTCTTCAGAATCCATTCGAGCCCGTTGTCGTCCGTCAGGTAGAAGGCTTGCGCCTGCCCGCGCACGGTCGAGACGGGGATGCCTTTGAAGGTCGGGCTCTCCACCGGGCGCAGCTTGAGCCCGGCGACCTCGGCCCACTTCCCACTCTTTAACCAGGCCTCGACGATGTCGATCATGAATCCCCTTACGGCTTCAAGAAGCCCCGCCCGTTATCAGGTCTTCCACTTCGCCGAGGCTCGGTGCGGCCGGCGCGGGGGCGGGCGCGGGCGCCGCCGGGACGGACGCCTCTTCGACGCCGCCGAGGTCGGGCGCGGGCGGGGCGGGCGTCGCGGGCGTCGCGGGCGGCTTCAGGGCGCGCGGGTCGAACTCCTCAACGTCGTCGAGGCTCGGGGCCGGGGGGCCAGCCGGGGCGTCGTCGGTGACGAAGCGCGTGCTGAAGTCGGGGACGGGCACATCGTCCAGTGCGGGAGCCGGAGGCGGCGGGGGCACCTGTTGGAGCGTCTGGATGAACTTGATGAAGTCGGCCTGCGGGTCGTACACGTCCTTCAGGCTCGGCGCCGTGACCCCCGCGGCGAGGCCGATCCACTCGCCGGGCTCCGGGCACTGTTCGAAGCGGTCGGCCCGCAGCGCCCGCTCGAAGAGCGCGAGCGCGCCGGGGAAGTCGCGCCGCAGGGCGGCGGCCGTCTGGTCTATCCCGCGCCCGCCGCGCGCGAAAATCTCGTCCTGGTCGAGCAGCCCGCCGTCGCCCGTCACGGGCGAGTTCTGCCCGACGGAGAGGAACTCGGCGTTGAGCACCGCGAGGCTGAAGCGGTCGGCGCCCGGCGCCCAGGTGACGCGCGGGTCTTCCGACCCGGCGGCGCGGACGAAGGGGGCGACGTAGCCGTTCGTGCCGTAGGTGGTGTTGGGCGGGATGGTCAGGCTCGGGTGGAAGAGGCTGTCCCAGTCGATGAGGTGCACCTCCCACGCCGCCGTGTCGATGAAGATGTTCGTGCTCGAAAGGTCTCTGTGCGAGAGGCCGTTCGTTTCGAGCACGCGCACCTTCTCGCTCAGGCTCTTGCAGAGCAGCAGGCGCTGCTCGCGCGAGAGGCTGAGCGCGCCTTCCCGCACGCGGTCGGCGATGTAGGCCCAGTCGCTGCCCCCCACCTGCGGCATCAGGATCGTATTCTCGACCCACGAGTCGAAGTCGGCCGAGGGCGAGGCGGCGACGCTCGCGCGCGCGAGGACGCGGCGCTGGTAGCCGGACTCGAACCCCGGGTGCTGCGGGACGAGGGCGCGGATGGCCCGCACGTACTGCGCGTCGGGCGTGCGGCCCGGCAGGAACTTCTTCAGAATCCAGACCCGTCCCGCGGCGTCCGTCAAATAGAACGCCTGCGCCTGCCCGCGGGCGATGACGAACGGGGTGTCTTTGAAGAACAGGTTGTTCTTCTGCGGCAGGAGGTCGATGCCCTCGATGGAGACGCGCCGCCCGCCCAGCAGCCACGCCTGCGCCACGTCGGTCGGCGGCAGTGTCGTCGGCCTCTTCGCCATAAGTCCTCGCTTTCACGCGCGCGGGGCGCTCACCGCGCGCCGCGCCTGAAGAGATTGAGCAGGCCCGCCAACAGCCTGGCGAGCCAGTTGCGCCTCGGCGGCTCCGGGGTCTTCGGAAGTTCAGGAGTCTCGACGACCCCGGGTTCGTCCGCCGTTTCGTCGGCCGCCTCGTCCGAAACTTCTTCGGCCGAGAACGCCTCGGGCGGCCTCTCCTCCGGCCCTTCCCCCGACGCCTCCTCTTCCCCCGCCGGTCGCGGCAGAGGGTAGAGCCAGACGAAAGAGATGTCGTCGTCGCCCTTCTTCCGGTCGAGGTTGCGGTGCAGCTCGGCCATGTGGGCGGCGCGCGCCTCGGGGTCGTCTAGTTCGGCCCGGCACGCCTTCAGCCAGTCGTGCATCTCCTTGAAGTTCTCGAAGCCGTCGTAGAAGCCGTCGGTGCAGAGCAGGACGTGCACGCCTTCCGGGTACGGCTCGCGTTCGAGGATGACGTGGCCGGCCTCGCCCCCGTACGAGTCTGGGAGCACGGGCGTGAGCGGCGACGTGTGCCTGAACGGGTCGAGCGCGCCGTCGAGGCCGAGGCTGTTGAAGTGCAGCTCGCCCCCTTCGCCGAAGACGAAGAGCGCGGAGTCGCCGCAGCCGACGGCGCTGACCGAGACCTGCCCGTCGCCGCCCCCTTCGTGCCCGAGGCGGACGGCGACGAAGGTCGTCTGGTACGCGCTCTGGTACTTCTGCCGCACGATCTCTTCGAGCATCCCGCGGAGCAGTTCGGAGTGCTCGCCGTCGAGCGCGACGGGCCGCGCGAGCAGTTCGCGCCGCATCCCCAGAAGCGCTTCGGCGGCGCGCCCGACCCCGCCCTCCTCGAAGAGCGCCGCGGCCCGCTCCGCGACGTACTCGGCGGCGGCGGCCGAGAAGGGCGAGGTGGTCGTGCCGTCGCAGACGACGGCGAACTGCCAGCCCGCGCCGTCCGGCGACTCGACGAACGAGGCCCGATCCTGGTTCTTCTCGTCCTCCTCCTCGCGGCCGGGCGAGACGGCGCGCACGGCCGCGTGCGTGGGCCGACGCTCCTCTGCGCGCGCGGGCGCGGCGGTCTCTGTCGAAGGCGTGTTAGGCAAGGCTCGGCTCCTCGTCTGCTCCGCGGGGGTTCGCAGCGCGGTCGGGCTTTAGCGCGCGAGGCGGCTCCCGCCCGAGCCGACCACCTGGATGACGTGCTTGAGCATTTCGCGCGTGCGCACGTCGAAGAAGAGGCGCGCGTTCTGGCGGATGGCCGGGAAGATGCCGTCGTTGACCAGGTTCTCGCGCATGGTGTCGGGGATCACGCTGCTCATGCGGAACAGGCGCAGGTTGTCCTCGCTCGGCCCGACCTCCGACTCGTCGAGGTAGCCGGGGAAGTCGTTCGGGTCTTTGTAGTTGAGCTGCGTGCTCGTGCCGATGTAGCCGTTGACGACGAGGACGTTGCCGTCGCTCGACGCGAGGCTCATGATCTGTCTGGCGGTGGGCTCGGCGTCGGTGTGGCTCTCGCCGTCGGTGAGGTGGAAGACGATGGGCGGGAACGAGTCCTTGAACCGCTCCTTCTGAAGCGACTTCTCGATGCGCTGGAGCGCGAACTTGAAGGCCGAGGCCGTGTCGGTGCCGCCGAGCTTCCCGCCCAGGCCGAGCGAGCCGGTGTCGGTGAACTTCTTGGCGGCCTGGCCGATGTCCAACGCCTCGTCGCCCTCGGCCCCGTTCTGCCACGTCTCGACGCTGCTGCCGTACTTGACGACATCGAGGTAGTAGCGGGGCCTGACGGTCGGGGTGCCCCCGGCCATCTCCATGCTGCGCGCCAGCAGCTCCTTGAGGATGATGCCCGAGTACCGCTCGACCCACTGGAAGCGCGTGTCGCTGGTGCCCGGCAGGCTGCCCACCATGCTCCCCGAGTCGTCCAAGATCATCACGATGAGGGCGGGGTGGGCGCGCTCGACTTTTCTCTGATAGGTCATCTGATTTTCTCCTCGCGCGGTCTCTGAAGTTGTCCGGGCCGGAGCCGCGTCTGCGCGCCGGCCTCTGGACGACTATGGAGTGCGGAGGCGAAACGTTACGGAGGAGGGTTCGTGAGGGGGAAGGTGGGGCGGCCCTTCAGGCCGCCTTCACGCAGAGCCCGGCGACGGTGAGGAAGAGGTCGTCGCGCACGCGCCATTCGAACTCGCGCACCTCTTCGTAATCGACGGCGAGGGCGAGCGGCGCGATGCGCTCGCGGAACTCAAGCAGCCTGAGGCGCTGCTCCAAAGCCTCGCGGCCGAGCAGCGAGGGGCGCTGGCAGAAGTAGACCATGACCTGCGGCCGGCGCGTCCGGCGCCAGAGTTCGAGGGCGCGCAGCACCTCGCCCTCCGTGCCGGTCGTGCCGTCGGGGGCCGGCGTCCCGAAGCGGTTCCAGAAGATGACGAGGACGACATCGGCCTCGTCGAGTTCGAGGTCGATGGGCGGCTGCGGCGGGCCGGCCGCGGGCGGCGTGTCGGCCTCCCAGCGCCAGAGATCGACCCGCACGCCGAGCAGCTTCCCCAACGTGCGGTTCAAACTCTCGACGACCTTCGGCATCAGCGCGCGCTCTTCTTTCACGTCCGACGGCGAGGCCACGAAGACGCGGAAGGTCTGTTTAGACTTGCCGCCCTCTCCCGTCGCGCTCTTGGCGCTGCCGTCGCCGCCGCCCTTCTTACGCGGCTCATCCTCTTCTTCCTCTTCCGGCTGCACCCTGCGCTTGAAGAACGCGCTCAGGTTATTCTCAAAGATGTCTTGAAACTCTCCCGGCGAGTGGATGCGCCGGAAGCCTCCCGCCGCGCCGAGTCGGAGCCTCACGCCGGACGGGCTCGAACTCAGATCGAACATCAAGCGCGGGATGCCGTGCTTCCTCGCGAGGTCGCGCTCCAACTCATCGATTTCCGAGACCGGGCCGTCGCCGAGGATTGAGACATAAGCGTCTGCCTTGTCGAGCAGGCCGAGTGCCGTTTCGAGCGCGGCGGGCTGGCCGTCCGGCGGGCGCTCCATCAACACCGGGATGACGTTGAACTTGAGGCAGACCTTGAGCGCTTCGCTGAGGTACTCGGGCAGCGCGCGGGCGCCGCTGCCGATGACGACGACGGGTCGTTTGACTCTTTCGCTCATGGTTCGTTGTTGACGGTGCGCGTCAAGGGGTTGAGGTGGATGACGGGCTTGCGCGCGCGGCGCGCGTAGTCGGCGATGTCGCCGGTGCCGCCGAGGCCGGCGGCGGGCCGGCCGTCCCAGACAAGGACGACGAGGTCGGAGAGGTCTGCGACCCTGCGCCCCGCGGCGTAGTACGCCTCCTCGTCCGAGCCCGCGTGCCCGAGCACTTCGACCCGCGCGGCGCGGCCGAGCAGTCGCAGGTACTCTTCACGCTCGCGCCCCGCGGCGAACTTCTCCTCGTAGCCTTCGAAGGGCACGACGACTTCGAGCGCGCCGCCCGCTTCGAGCACCGTCTCGGCAAAGAGCGTGTCGGCGCCGACGGCGAGCGAGGTGACGCCGACAACCGAAGGCGCGAGCGCGACGAGGCGTGAGCGCAACTCCCGCCGCACCCACTCCCAATCGGCCGACTCGCGCAGTTCCCGGTGCCCGCTGGCGCCTACTCTCATTCTTAGACGCGCTTCCCCTTCACCAATCGCCAATACTCGCGCCCTCTCAACGTCAGTTCTACCGTACCGCCGTACTTCGCAACCCAGAAGAGCTGCCGGCCGTCCGTGGACTTCAACAGGCCCGCGTCGCGATAGTCCTTGAAGAGAGTGGCGAGCGCCACCTTGTCTTGGTTCACCGGCCCCACGAAGTTCCCGTGCTCGTCCTCCTCCGGCTCATAACCGGGGTCAAGTTGGAACTTGTGGTCGGGCGTCGGGAAGTGCTCGACAATCTGGTGGAGCTTGAGCCAGGCGATGAGCGGCGCGCAGCGGCGGATGACGGTCAGCTCGGTCGCGTGCGACTTGTAGACGGGGCGCTGCACCCAGCCGCCGAAGCCGCGTTCGACGTAGGCGTAGATGGACTGCGCCGTGACCCAGCCGACGTGGTCGGCCGCCCCGCCGTCGAGCGCGTCGAGCAGCGCGGCGGTGAACATGCCGTGCTCGCCCTGCTCGACCGCCGACTCGCTGCTGCGGGACGCGGCGATGATCGTCAGGTTCTCGCGCACGGCGGCGAGGGGGTTGCGCTCGCCGGGCCGGTTCAGCAGCGCGGCGTTGCCGGCCGCCCCGGCGTGGCAGCAGTCGAGCATGATGAGAATGTCCCGCGCCGGCGAGGCCGTCGCCAGGTCGATGACCTCCTGCATGGGGATGCCCCAGTCGTCGGCCCGCGACTCGCACGTCGCGAGGTAGCCGCCGACCTGCGTCAGCGCACCGTGCCCCGAAAAGTAGAAGAGTACGTCACCGGTGTAATCGAACAGCTCGCGACACGCCGCCCGCAGACGCGGGCGCGTTACCTTCGGCGTGCCGCCCGCGGAGCCGTAGGCCATCAGGCGGCAACTGTAGTTCGGACTGCCGTCGGCGTCCCTCTCAAGCAGCTTCTCCATAGCGGCGGCATCCGCGACACAGGTCGTGAGGTCGTTGAAAACGTCGTAGGTGTCGATACCCACCAGCAGGGCGCGTCGGGCCATTGTCGTCACTCCTTTCGAAGGCTCGTCCCGGCTCGCTACGTCACGAGGTTGAAGACCGCGGCGGCGAAGCCCGGCGAGCTGATTTGACTGAGGTAGGAGAAGAGCTTGATCTCTATGCCGAGGCCGAACGTCCCGCCGGGCGACTGCCACTCGGGCTCGCTCAGGAGCGCGTCCACCTCCGAGCGGCGTGCCACACGCGCCGCCCCGAGGGCGCGCACCAAATCTCTGCGACGCCCCTCCGGCTCCGGCGTGGAGAGGTGCTGCAAGGCCCGCAGCACCTCGGCGCGCTGCGGAGCATAGCGCATCATCTCGACGACGCGCGAGAGGAAACGTCCGGCGTCGCCCACGTCGCCTTCGAGCGAGCGCAGGTTCAACTCGTAGGCGAGTTGGACGAGCGCGGGGTGGCCCGAGGCACGGAACTGTTGGAGGAGCGCGAACGCCTCCGCCGGCACGAGCGCGTGCGCGTCGGCTAGCACGCGCAGCAACTCCTGCCCGGAGCCCTGCGGCTCGGGCCGCGCCAGCGCCGCGAGCGCTTCGGCCGTGGCGCGCTCCGGCCCGCCGGGCGCGAGCCCTTCGGCGGCCGCCGCGACGAAGGCCGGCGGGTCGTGCAGAAGGCAACGCAGCCCCTCGCGTCGCACCTCGACCGAGAGCGGTTCGAAGAGCGCCGGGGCTATCGCTTCGAGTCGCGCCAGCGCGTCGTCGAGCGCCGGACGCTCGACCGCGAAGCAGCCCACGAGCGAACGCACCGCTTCGTCCCACTGCCCCCACGGCTCCGGCCTCAACAACGCCGCGAGCGCCTGATAAATCTCGGCCGACATGCCTTCGACCCGCAGTTCCTTGCGGAGGTCTGCGACGAACTCCGCCGGCGCCGGGAGCATCCGCCGCCAGCGCTCGGCCCTGACCTCGACGGCGAGGCCGCTCAGCTCCGCCTCTTCGGCGGCGCGGAGCAGAGGCATCAAGCGCGCCTCCACGCCCGCCTGCGACAGCGCGGCGAGCCCCGCGACGAGAGCGGCCCTCGTCGCCCCGTCCGTCGCGCGCGCGAGTTGGAGGAGGCACTTCTCGAAGATCTTCGTCCTCGCGTACTTGCTGTTGACCAGCTCGACCAGCACGGAGGCGGTCGTCTCGGGGTCGCGCGCCAGGAACTCCGCGGCGACGCGGACGCGCTCGTCCTGCCGCTGCCGGCGCCAGAGCAGGAGGCTACAGATCGCGGCCCAGCGGCAGTCGGCTTCGTCGCCCGCGGCCCATTCGCGGACGAGCGCTTCGGCCTCGCCGCGGCCGCGCTGCTCGTCGGCGGCGCGCGCCTCGTTGAGCGCCTCCCCGACGTTGATGCGGGTCGAGGCTTTGCTGTCTCCCGCGACCGCGCGCAGCAGCGCGGCGAGTCCGACCGGCGAGTCGTCCTCGGCGAGCGGCAGTTTGCGCGCGGCCTTCTTCAGCGCGATGGAGACGTAGCCCCTGAGCCCCTTGTACGCGGCCAGCCGGCGGAGGAGCGCGAGCGCCCGCTCGCGGGTCTCGCCCCCGGCCGCGTTGGCCGCCGCGACCGAGGCGAGCGCCGAGGAGGCGGCCGCCGCCCGGTAGAACGTCTTCTGGTTGCCGGAGGCGACGTTGCACCAGCCTTCCAGCAGGCCGAGCGCGTGCCCCGCGCCGGCCCTCTCCCTCGCCGCCTGTTCGAGCGCGACGGCCACCGCCTCGCGCACCTGGAACGCGGGGTCTTCCCCCCAGAAGGCGAGCAGGCCGCGGAACTGCTCTTCGAGCCCGCGCCGGCCCGCCCTGCCCAACAGGCGCGCGACCGCCGTCCTGACCTCGCGCCCCCCGTCGGCGGGGACGAACCTCGCCTCCTTGAGGAGCGGCACCAGCTCGACCAGGTACTCGCGGAAGCTGTCGGTCACCTCGCGCTGGACGGCGTCGGCGATGCGCGCGTCCACGAAGTGGAGCTGCCCCTCGGTCGTGACGTAAGGGGCGGCGCGCTGGCGACAGATGCCGAGCGGCCAGAGCGCGAGCCGCGCGTCCAAAGACCGCAGGTGGCCGACGACCAGCTTGTACTTCTCCCACAACTGTTCGGCGCCGAGCCCCGACAGCATCGCCAGCGTGAGGATGAAGCAGCGGGCCGAGTCGTCGAGCCCGACGAACCACGCGTGAATTTCGTCGTCGAGGTCGGCGTTGCGCTGAAGCAGGCGGAGCACGTCGCCCTCGCGCCGCGCGTCGCGCAGGTGGCGCGTGACGAAGCGTTCGAGGTCGGAGGGCGACCACTTCCTGACGACCGCGCGGAAGGTCTCGCGCGCCTCCGCGTCTTCGAGCAGCCGGCGCGCCCAGCGGTGCTGCCTGTGCGTGATGTCGCCCGCGTCCAGCGAGAACTTCAGCAGGCGGCCGAAGATGTCGAGCTTCGCCGGCTCGCCGTAGAAGTCGCGGCCGACGTTGACGCGCCCGCCGCCCGCGAACTCGCGGTTGCGCATCTCCTGCTCGATCTCGTCGTAGGACTCTTCCGAGGCCGTGAGGATGACGAGGTTGCGCTCGGCCAACCGCCGGAGGCTCTTCAACTCGTCGCGGGAGGACTCCTCGTCGAAGAGCGCCGAGGGCGTCACGTCGTTGAAGACGAGAACGGCGCCGCCGACGAGCGTGTCGTCGGCCTTCGACCAGCCCAGAGACCTCGTGACCTCGTAGACGTGCGGCCCCTTCCCCTGCTCGCGCGCGGCCGCGGCCTCGCGGTCGTGCTCCCTGACGGCGAGCGCGCGGGCGAAGTGGTTCCGCACGCCGGGGTCGCCGACGACCCACAGCAGTTGGTTCGTGCAGAGCGACGCGCACGCGCGGCGCAGCTCGGCCGAGTCGGGGCTCGCCGCGCGCGTGAGGCTCTTGCGGTACTCGCCGACCTCGAAGCCTTCGAGGCTGGCGACCGAAAGGTCGATGGGAGGCAGGCCGCCCTCGATGACGGCCTGCACCTGCGCGAGGAGGCCGGCGTAGTCGGCCGGGTCTGCCCGCCACGGGTTGAAGCCGGCGACGGCGGCGCCGATGCGGTTCGACAGGTCGTCGATGCCGAGACCGAGGAGGACGGGGATGACGACCGGGCGCTGCTTCGTCCGCTTGAAGCGCAACGCCGCGCGCGTGAGTTCCCAGCGCACCCACTCGCTCTCGTTCGACTGCCGGCTGAGCAGCGCGATGACGAAGTCGGCGCGGTTGAGCCAGCCCGTGATCTCCTCGTCGAAGCGCTCGCCCTTGAGGCGGGTCGTGTTGACGTACACGTCGCTGTAGGGGCTCAGGTCGCGGTACAGGCTGAGCGCGATGGTGCGGTCGGGCTCGACCTCGCAACTGTGGCTGACGAAGATCGAGAGCTTCCCCGAAGTTCCCCCGGCGTCGGCCTCTTCGTCGTCGAACGGCGACGCGTCGAACGGCTCTTCCAACGGCAACCCCTGCGGGCCGTCATCGAACTGGTCTTCTTCAACTGGCAGCACCTTGAAGCCTCCTCGCGGGCGGCCCGCCCGGCGCCGCGCGCGGGCTCGGGGGGGCATTCTAGTTCTTCTATGCGGGTGGCCGCCGAAGCGTTACATTTGCGTGGCGTGAGGCCGCGCGTGATTATTTGCGCCGGGCAGTGTAACACTTCGACCGGCGGCATCATGTTATGTTGGGCGCGGGAAACCGGGGCCGCACCAGACGAGGCTAAGAGAAGAAGAGGAGGAGGAGAACGCACCATGACTACCAACGACGAACTGACCGGGACAGACCCGGAGGAGCCACGCAAGAAGGGCGGGGGCGACGGCAGCGCCAAGAGCGCGACCGGGGAGGGCGGGTCGGCCGAGGCGCCCGAAGAAGGGCGGGCGCCCGGCGACGACGAGGAGGCCGGCGCACACAGCCGCAAGATCACCACGCCTCGCGGCTGAAGCGCCCGCGGCGTGCGAGCCACTTCACCCCAGAGTCCTCACCCACACGGGGAGGGGGCCGCGGTCGGCGCCTCCTCCCCACCCTATGTCTGGACGTTTGTCTCCGCCGGCGGAATGATTTGACACGGCCCCCCTCGCATGTACAATAGCGCGCCTCGGGGGCGGCCGAATCGTCCAAGCTTCGGGAGAGCGTCACGCCTCGCGCCCCGCCCCGTGTCATCAACTCGCCCCGACCGACAGACCCGCAAGCCCCCTCTGCGGGCCGTGACCCACGTCATGCGTAGCGTCGAAGGAGTTTACCCGCTGGCGTCCCGGCTCATACGCCGTCGCAAGTGCGCGCGCCGAGCGACGCTGCTGCTGGCCGCCGCACTCCTCCTCTGCGCCCGGACGGGCACGCGTCAGCACGCCGCAGGGCCGGAGCCCGCGCGCGAGGTCGCCCCGGGCGCGCCGGCCGCAGGCGACCTCGGCGGCGCCGACTCACACCTTTTCAAGATCGACTCGGCCGCCGGCCACTTCGTGCGCGTCGCGGTTGACAAGCGAGACTTCCAACTCTCCGCGACGCTCGTCTCCGAAGACGGACGAACTATCTCCGAGCACGTCAGCCGGCGCTACGGCACGCTCCGCCTCTCCTTCGTCAACGTCGAAGGCGGCGCCGCGTACCTGCGCCTGCGCTCTCTGGAATCGGACGGCGCGCCGCGTCGTTACGAGTTGCGGGTCGAGGAGGAGCGCCCCGCCGCGGGCGCGGACTCGGAGCGCGCGGCAGCCTCCGACTCCTACGCGCGGGCGGAGGCGCTGCGCGAGAGGTGGGACAGGGATTCGCTGCTCGCCGCCGTCGAGGCGTACGCGGACTCGTCGGCGCGCGCGGCCCGGGCCGGCGACCTCGCGGCCGAGGCCGAGGCCGAGCGGGGCGCGGGCGAGTGCCGCTTCATCATGAGCGAGTACCGCGAAGCGCTCGCCGCGCACGAGAAGGCGCTCGACATCCTCCGCCGCCTCGGCGACGCGGCCGGAGAAGTTGACGCCCTCAACGATGTCGGGTACGACCTCGCGTACCTCGGCGAGAGCGACGAGGCGCTGCGGCACTTCGAGCGAGCGCTCGCGCTCGACGAAGCGGCGGACGCACAAGACGAGGGAGCGCGCCGCCGCCGCGCGCTCGCGCTCAACAACACGGGCGAGGTCTTCTACTCGCGCGGCGAGCTGCGCGGGGCGCTCGAATACTTCGAACGCTCGCTCGCCGACGCGGCGGGCGACAGGGCCGTCGAGGCGCTGGCCCGCCTCAACCTCGGCTACACGCACACCGACCTCGGCGACCTCAACCGCGCGTCCGAAGACTACGGGCGCGCGCTCGCGCTCTGGCAGTCGGTCGGCGACCGGCGCGGCGAGGCGCTGACGCTCACGGCCGTCGGCGGCCTCGACTCTTTCCGCGGCGAGAAGCAGTCAGCGCTCGACCGGCACGGGCGCGCTCTGCGCGTGCTTCAGGCGCTCGGCAACCGGCAGGGCGAGGCGGCCACGTGGAACGGCATCGCGCAAGTCTACGAAGACCTGGGCGAGCCGCGGGCGGCGCTCAACAGTTACGAGGGCGCGCTGCGGCTCTACGAGGCGGTCGGCAACCGCGAGTTCTCTGCGCTGACGCTCTACTACGTCGGGCGCGCGTGGCAGGCGCTCGCCGCGCCGCAACGCGCGCGCGAATACTACGAGCGCGGCGCGCGTCTGAGCCGCGAGGCCGGCAACCGCGAGTTCGAGGCGCACGCGCTGCGCGGGCTCGGCGCCGTCTACGAATCCGAAGGCGAGTCGCGCCGCGCGCTCGCGAGCTACAGCCGGGCGCTCGGGCTCTACGGGCGCGCGAGCGACCGGCGCTGGCAGGCGCGCACGCTCAACAGCATCGGCTTCGTCCACGACGCGGCGGGCGATAAGGCCGCGGCGCTCGGCTACTACGGCCGCGCCCTTCGGCTCGCGCGCGCGGTCGAGGATCGCCGCGAGGAGGTCTCGACGCTCTACAACATGGCCCGGGCCGAGCGCGACCTCGGCCGCGCGGCCGAAGCCCTCTCGCACGCCGAGCCCGCGGTCGCGCTCGTCGAATCGCTGCGCGCGAAGGTCGCAGGCGAACAGCTCCGCACCTCCTACTTCGCCTCCGCCCACCAACTCTACGAGCTATACATCGACCTGCTCATGCAGGAGCACGCGCGGCGGCCCGGCGTGGGGCTCGCCGCCGCGGCCTTGCAGGCGAGCGAGCGTGCGCGGGCGCGCTCGCTGCTCGAACGGCTCGAACAGCAGGGCGCGGGTCACGGCCCGGCCTCAGACCTGCCCGGGCGCGAGCGCGCCCTCTGGCAGCAGCTCGACTTCAAGCTCGAAGCGCAGACGCGCCTCCTCAACCGGCCGCACACGGACGCGGAGGCCGCCGCCGGGGCCGAGGAGATACGCGCGCTGACCGAAAGCTACCAGCAGGTGCTCGAAGAGGTGCGGCGGCAGAGCCCCGTCTACGCGAGCCTGACGCAGACGCGCCTGCTGCGCGCCGAAGAGATCGGGGCCGAAGTCCCCGAGGGCGCGGTGCTGCTTGAGTACGCCTTGGGCGAGCGGCGGAGTTACGTGTGGGCGGTCACGCCGCGCGGCGTCGAGGGGCACGAGCTGCCGCCGCGTGCGGAAGTCGAAGCGCTGGCCGGGGAGGTCTACGACCTGCTGACCGCGAGGCAGCCTTTGAAGGATGAGTCGGCGGGCGACTACCGCTCCCGCGTCGAGCGCGCGGAGGCGAGCTACCCCGCGCGCGCCGCCGAGCTGAGCCGCGTGCTGCTCGGCCCCGTCGCCGCGCAGATTGAAGGCAAGCGGCTGATCGTCGTCTGCGACGGCGCGCTGCACCGCGTCCCCTTCGACGCACTGCCCGCGCCCGGCGCGGCCCCCGCGTCGCCCGACGACTTCGTGCCGCTCGTCGCGGGGCACGAAGTCGTCGAAGCCCCCTCGGCCGCGGTGCTGTCGGCGCTGCGCGGCGCGCGGCGCGAAGGGCAGACCCCGCCGCGACTCATCGCCGTGCTGGCCGACCCCGTCTTCGACCCGCAAGACCCGCGCGTCGCCGCGCGCGCCGGCGCCCCCGAGCAGAGCGGAGACGACTTAATCATGGCCTTAAGGGACGCGGGCGACGCGGGCGGCGACTCTCCCCTGCCCCGCCTCGGCTCTTCGCTCCGCGAGGCGGAGGCCGTCAAGGAGTTGACGCCCGCGCGCGAGCGACTGATCTCCACGGGCTTCGACGCCAGCCTCGAACGCGTGACCGGGGGCGAGCTGGCCGACTTCCGCATCGTCCACCTCGCGACCCACGGCTTCTTCAACGACGAGCGGCCGGAGCTGTCCGGCCTCGTCTTCTCGCGCGTGGACGAGGCGGGGCGGCGGCGCGAATACTTCCTCAAAGCGGGCGACATCTACGACCTGCGCCTCAACGCAGACCTCGTCGTCCTGAGCGCGTGCCGGACGGGGCTCGGCCGCCACGTCAACGGCGAAGGGCTGCTCGGCATCACCCGCGCCTTCATGTATGCTGGCTCGCGGAGCGTCATCGCGAGCCTGTGGAAGGTCAATGACGAGGCGACGGCCGAGTTGATGAAGCAGTTCTACGGCGCGATGCTGCGGGACGGGCTGCCCCCGTCGGCCGCGCTGCGCAGGGCTAAGGAGGCCGTGCGGAGTCAGGAGCGCTGGCGCTCGCCTTACTTCTGGGCCGGCTTCGTCATGCAGGGCGAGTGCGACCGCGTGCCGGCGGCCCGCACCGAAGCCCTCTGGCGCCGCGCCGCGCCCGCCGCGCTGCCCGCGCTGGCCCTCGCGGCGGGGCTCGCCCTCTGGCTCACGCGGCGGCGCAAACCGCGTCACACTCGCGCCGGATGAAGCATCACGCCCTGACACAAGCCGACTTCGACAGCCTGCTCGGCTGGCTCGACCCCGACCGCCAGCAGGCCGGCGAGAAGTACGAGACGATCCGCAACGGGCTGATTCAAATCTTCCAGTACCGCGGGTGCGCGACCCCCGAGGAGCTGGCCGACGAGACGATCAACCGCGTCGCGCGCCGGGCCGCAGAGGTCAGCAAGTCGTACGACGGCGACCCGGCGCGCTACTTCTACGGCGTGGCCAAGAACGTCCACATGGAGTACCTCAAGAAGAAGCAGCCGGTCGAGCTGCCGGCGGTGCTCGCCGCGCCGTCCGCCGACGACGACGTGGAGCAGCAGTACCAGTGCCTCGACCAGTGCATCGGCCAGCTCACGGCCGGCAACCGCACGCTCATCCTCCAGTACTACCGCGAGCGCAAGCAGGCCAGGATCGACTCGCGCCGCGCCATCCGCAGCGCGCTCGACCTGAAGCCGGGCGCCCTGCGCATCCGCGTCTACCGCATCAGGGAGACGCTGGAGAAGTGCGTCCGCCGCTGCCTCGAACTCGAAGGCTGAAGGGGGGACGGAGGCCCGAAGATGAACCAGACGAGCGACGAACAGGCGCTGCTGCGGGGCTACCTCCTCCGCCGCCTCGACGTGGCGGAGCAGGAGCAGGTCGAAGAGCGCCTTCTGACGGACAAGGAGTTCGGCCGCCGCGTCGCCATCGCGCAGGACGATCTGATCGACGACTACGTGGCGGGCGTGCTCTCGGGGGAGGAGCAGGAGAGCTTCCACGAGCACTACATGACGACGCCCGAGCGCGTCCAGAAGCTGCGCTTCGCCTCCGCGCTCGTCCGCTACGCCGACGAGCGCGACGACGACCCGGGGCTGCTTGAGAAGGTCGCGGCCCTCTTCCGCGCGCAGCCGCTCAAGGCCGGGCTGGCGACGGCGGCGCTCGCCTTAATCGTCGGCGCCGCGGCGCTCCTCCTCGTCTCGCGGCCCGACCTCCGCACCGAGTTCGCGCGCGCCAACGTCCAGCAGGCGGCCAACTCCGCGACGCTCGCGGAACTGCGGCAGAGCACCGCCGACACCGTGGCCCTCGACCTGCGCGAAAACCTCGTGCGCGAGGACGCCGCCGCCAGGCGCGTCGAAGTCGCGGGGGGCATCACGAACATCAGGCTGCTGCTCGAAGTCACCTCCCCCGTCTACGACAGTTACCGCGCGGTGCTGCAAACCGACGACGGGCGAGAGCTGGCCGTCGCCGAAGGCTTGCGCGCGCGGGAGGAGAAGGGCGCGCGGTTCGTCGTCGTCAACGTCCCCACGCGTTTCTTGGGGCGCGGCGCTTATCAGGTGAAGCTCGAAGGAGTCGGCGGCGGCCGCACGGCGGACGCGGGGCTCTACCCCTTCGAGGCCACGACCCGCTAGGCGCGCCGCCGCGGTAACGTCCCGCCCCGAACGCGCATAGGTGTGTGTGAGCGCCGCCGCTTCCACACATCTCGCCGCCTGAGGGACGCCGATGCCCGCACGACTGAAGACCAGCCTCTTCTACGCCGCCAACCCGCAGGGGCGCGCGCTGCGCGACGCCTTCATGGAGACGCTCGCCCGCGAGTTCGCCCTCGCGGTCGAGGTCGTCGAGCAGCCCGGGCACGACGACCTGAGCCGGAGTTGCCAGCACGACGACCTCGCCGTCTTCGACGCCAGCATCGAGGAGGGACACCTCTACGCCGCCGCCCTCCCGCAGGCGATGGCGATGGAGCGCGTGCTGGTCGTGAGCCGCACCTACCTGCCGCTCAACTTTTACGGCCTGCGCGAGGGCGGCGCGCCCGACTTCCCACGCCGCACGACCCAGACCAACGAAGAGATACTCGCGTGGCTGCGCGCGCAACTCATCGACCTCGCCGAGCAGCCCGCGCGCCCCGACGACCGCAAGGGCACCATCGGCTCTTGGCGCCTGATGCGCGAGGCGTGGAAGAAGACCGAGGCGGGCTGGAAGGCCCGGGGCCGCGTTTTCATCAGCTACCGGAGCCGCCACCTCGGCGCGGCGCGCGAGCTGGCGGGCCGCGTCGGGCGCGGCGACTTCCACAGGGGCGAGCCGCGCACCGCCTACATGCTCCCGCCGGGCGAGCTGGTCTACGAGGACGAGATTCTGTCCGAGATGCGCCACTGGCAACTCGCGAGCATGATCGACCGCAAGGTCGGCGCCGCCGACGAGCTTTGGGTCTACGAGACCGACGACTACTACGACTCCTGGTGGACGCGCGCCGAACTGTTCACGGTCGCCTACCGCCGCGCCTGCGGCGTCTACGCCCCGCGGGTGCGCGTCTTCGACCCGGTGCGCGGAGAGGTGCGCGACCTCCCCGAAGGCGCGCTGCCCTCGATGACGAAGAGGCAGGCCAAGCGGATGGCGCGCTGGTACGCCAACACCGACCCCCGCATGATCGCGCCCGAGGCGCTGACGGCCATCCGCTTCTACTCCGGCCTCCCGCTGCTCGGGCGCCTGCCCTACTTCCACGACCACGTGTGGAGCGAGGAGTTCTGGTTCAACAACATCCTGCCCTGCGCGCGCTGCGCCGCCCGGGCGCCGCGCCCAGACCTCCGAGACACTGAAGCCTTCCTCTGGCTGCGTGACCCGAAGATGGTTCGGCTGCCGCAGCGGGAGTTGGAAGAATCGCTCGGCCGCGGCGCCGTCATCTGCCCGGGCTGCCTGACGATCTACCCCGTCAGCAAGTCCCCGCACCTGCGCTACCTCTGGATACCCCTACGCGCGCAGGGCGGCCCTTACGCCACCCACCTGCTCGAACTCCCCATCATCCGCGTCGGGCGGTAGCGGCGCCGCCGCGTGTCTGTGACGGCGGGCACACGTGCCGGTGACGGGTGCGCCTTTTTACTCAGGCGCGTGGGTGAAATTCCGGCGCGGACGAGGTTGAAGATGTCGGAAAGGTCATCCGGCGTGCTGGCACATGCGTTGCCGAAGGGCTGACAAAGGGATTGCGTGCCGCGGCCCTTTAACGTCAGAAGTCCGGAGAGCTTTATGCATTCACCTTACGGTCTGGAAATCGTCGAGCGCTGCGCCGGCTGCCGGCGGCACGAGCCGCGAGCCTTCTGCAATCTCCCCGAGTCATCTTTGCGCGCGCTCGAAGCGTTGAAGTACACGACCCTCTACCCGCGCGGCGCGCTCCTCTTCGTCGAGGGGCAGCCGGGCCGCGGCGTCTACATCCTCTGCTCGGGGCGCGTGAAGCTCTCGGCCACCGCGCGGGACGCGCGCGTCATCATCACGCGCATCGCGCGGGCCGGCGAAATCCTCGGCCTGTGCGCGACGCTCTCGGGCGGGACTTACGAGGTGACGGCCGAGACGCTTGAGCCCTCGCAGGTCAACTTCGTGCGCGCGGCAGACTTCACGCGCTTCCTCTCAACGAACGCCGAGGCATCTTTGCGCGCGGCCGAACAGCTCGCGCGCAACTACAGCGCGGCGCTCGAACAGGTGCGTCTGCTCGGGCTCTCGCACTCGGCGGCGGCCAAGCTCGCGCGCTTCCTCCTCGAAGCGGACGGCGGCGACGGCCACGCCGACCGCCTCCGCCTCGCCCTCACGCACGAAGAGATCGGCCAACTCATCGGCGCCTCGCGCGAGACCGTCACGCGTCTCTTCAGCGAGTTCAAACACGAGAACCTCATCCAGGTCAAAGGCGCCGTCCTCCAACTCAACAACCGCCCCGCCCTCGAAGCCCTCGCCAATTACTGAACATGAGTTAACAGGGATGGAGAGGTTAGAGGTTGGAGGTTACTAGAAGACCGTGTTCTTACTAAGCTCTGGCCGCGAGAATACGCGCACACCTGCCGGGCGCTTGAGGGGGCGGGGCGTTGAATGTAGTCTCGCGCCATGCTCGCGTCGGCCCGAACGTGGTTGGTCTGTGCGCTCATGGGGGCGGTCGCGCTGTCGCCGGTGGCGGTGGGGGCTGTGGGCGTCTTCCCTTACGCGGCGCTCGGGGCCGGCGTCGCGGCCTTCGCGGCGTATGCGTTCGTGCGCGGGCGAGGGCGCGCGGCAAGACGCGTGTCGGTCGTGCTGCTGTCGGCGTGCTTCGGGGTGACGCTGTTCGATCTGGGCGCGCGGCCTGTGCTCCTCTACCTGTCGGGCGCGAGACCTTCCGAGCGTTACATACAACGCTGGCCCCCTCTGCCCTCGCTTCAGCGTTACGCGGCCGGGGTCGAGTTCGACGGCGAGACGTACGGCGACCTCTCGGCCGTCTCGGGCCGCGCGAACTGGCGCGAGTGGCACCGCGTGAGGTTCTTGACCGACGAGCACGGTTTCAGGAACGAGCCTTTGACGGCGGCCGACGCGGCGACGCCCTTCGATGTAATCGTGCTCGGCGACTCGTTCGGCGTCGCGGCCTCGACGACGCAAGGTGAGACCTTGAGCGGCGTGCTCGCGCGCGACTACGGACTCAACGTCTACAACCTTTCGATCTCAAGGGAAGGCCCGCGGCACGAGTACGCCAATCTCCTGCTCGAAGGCCCGCGGTTGAAGACGCGCGAAGGCGCGTGCGTCCTCTGGCTCGTCTTCACAGGCAACGACCTTGATGACGCGTACCCGGCCGAACTCCTCAACCCGAGACCCGCACAACAGGGCTTGTTCGAGCGGCTGACCTTCGCCCTCCAAAACTTCAGGGCGAGTTCGCCCGTGCGACGCATCTTCATCAAAGGCGACGCGCCGCGTGTGCTTGAGCGAAGACTCCCCGACGGACGGCGCGTGCTCTTCCACAAAGATTACGCGGAGCGCAGGAGCCGCACGGCGGAGGAGGTCGCACACCACACGAACTTCGCGCCCCTCAAGGCGACGCTCGAAGCGATGGAGAGGCTAGCCGCCGAGCGTCGCCTGAAAGTTCTCGTGGCACTCGTGCCGTCCAAGGAGGAGATTTACTCTTGGGTGCTCGACGACGCTCCGGCGTGGCCGCACGACTCGGGGCCTTCGGGCTTTGCGGAAGCCCTGCGCGGGCTGTGCGAGCGTGACGGGTTCGGCTTCCTCGACTTGAAGCCCGCGCTGTCGGAAGAGGCGCGGCGCGAGTACGAGCGTTCGGGCGGGCTGCTCTGGTGGCCGGACGACACGCACTGGAACGCTTTGGGGCAGCGCGCCGCCGCGCGCGCCGTCTATCAAAACCTAACTGCCCCTCCGGCACGAGATTGAGAGCGCGTTATGTTCACGGCTGAAATCCGGAAGAGGAGTTAAGAAAATGTCGCTGGTCGAATTCCTTGAGCGGAACGGTTACACGCGGGTGCCCCTGACGCGGAGCGGCCTCGGCCACTTCCACACCGAAGGGGCGCTCGACGGTCGCGCGCTCTCGGTGCTGGTGGACACGGGCGCGATGAGCACGGTCTTCAGCCTCGACATCGCGCGGGAGATGGGGCTCGCGCTGAACAAGCTCGACGCCTACGGCGGCGGCGCGGGCGCGGCCAAGCTTGAGGTCTACCAGATCGACGGCGCGAGCTTCCGCCTCGGCACGCTCGCGCCGCGGACGGCCGCACTGCTCGCGATGGATTTGACGCACGTCAACCAGGCGGCCGCGCAACGCGGCTCCGGCCCCATCGACGCCGTCCTCGGCGCCGACGTGCTCGAAGCGCACTCCGCCGTCATCGATTACGGTTCGAGTTCCCTGTACCTCAAGCTGTAACGAAGTAGGCAGTGCGCCGCTGACGCGGCGACTGCCTACTGCCTGTTCTCCCTCATACTCTCTACCGTGCGGCGGAGGAGGTCGGCGGAGGCGCGGAGGCCGTCGCGCTCGCGTTCGTCGAGGGGGATTTCGATGACGCGCTCCACGCCCTCGCGGCCGACGACGCAGGGCAGGCTGAGGTAGACGCCCTCGATGCCGTACTGCCCGGTCAGCATCGTCGAGACGGGCAGCACCGAGCGCTCGTCGCGCAGCACCGCCTCGCAGATGCGCGCCACGCAGGAGGCGATGGCGTAGGAGGTGTAGCCCTTGCGCTCGATGATGTCGGGCGCCGCGCGGCGCACGCGCCGGAGCAGTTCGTCGAAGTCGGGACACTCTAACCCCGCGCCCTCGCAGAACTCTCGGAGGCCGACGCCCGCCACGCGCGCCGAAGACCACGCGGCGACCTCCGAGTCGCCGTGCTCGCCGATGACGTGCGCGTGGATCGAGCGCGGCTCGACGCCGAGCCGGCGGCCGAGCATCGCGCGCAGACGTGCCGAATCCAGAACCGTCCCCGAACCGATGACGCGCCCGACCGGCAACCCCGAGCACTCCTGCGCGAACTGCGCCAACACGTCCACGGGGTTCGTCGTCATCAGGAGGACGCCTTCGAAGCCGCGGCTCGAAAGGTTCCGCATCACCTCGCGGATGACGACGACGTTGCGACCCAGAAGGTCGAGCCGAGACTCGCCAGGCCGCCCGCCGACGCCCGCCGCGACGACGACAATCGCGGAGCGCGCCGCGTCGTCCCAACTGCCCGCGCGCACCTCGACGGGACGCGCGAGCGCCGCCGCCTGCTCCAAGTCCATCGCCTCGCCTTCGGCGCGTCGCTCGTCAACGTCTAACAGCACGACCTCGCGCGCCAGTCCCCCGAGCATCAGCGCGTACGCGCTCGTCGTCCCGACGTGGCCGCACCCGACCACGCACACGCGCCCCTGCTTCACTTCGACGGAATCGACAGACACGGAATAAGAACCCCCTTCAAGCGGCGTCAGTGCGGACGGACGACGATGTGGTTCGAGACGCGCGCGAGGCCGGCGACGTAGCGCGCGACTTGGAGCGCGCGCCAGCATTGGCCCTCGGTCTCGGCCCGCCCCGTGAGCGTGACGACGCGCCCCTCGACCTTCACGTCGAGGTCTTCGATGCGGAGACGTTCATCCCGCCGCAGTTCATCCAAAACGTCGCGCTGTAGTTCCGCGTCCGATCTCATCGCAAACACCCCGCGACGGCTTTTGGCAACCGCCGTGCCGGGCGCCCCGCCCCGCTTTTCCCGCACACGCGCCCGAACACTTGTGTGGATTTGCGCAGGCCGTGGGAAATTTACGCAACTCAGAAGTATGAACGCTGAACGATGAACTGAAGGCATCAAGCTTTCAGTTCATCGTTCAGCATCCATCGTTCCGACTTATTCACCTCGGCAGACTGGTTAACTCGTTGATGCGCGCGCGGACGGCGCGGGCGAGGAGGCGTGTCTCGGCGGGGGTGTAGTTGGCGGCGCGGAAGATGGCGGCGAGTTGGCCGTCGGTGAGGAGCGAGAGGCGTTCGCCGATCCAGCGTGCGTGGTCGGCGCGCACCTTCTCGAAGAGCCGTTCGTTCTTCCCCGTGAAGTCGAAGTCCACGTAGCCGTCCTTGACCTTGTCGATGAACTTCGCGTTGGCGAAGTCCTCCGGCTCGTTGCGGCTGCGCCGGATGCGCCAGAAGAAGCCGGGGCCGCCGGCCCGGCCGAAGGTCGCCCCGAGGTCGCTGATGGCGTAGCGCAACTCGCCCGAGCCCTTCTCGTGCAGGATGACGTTGTTCTCGTCCTTCAAGTCCCAGTTGTTGATGAGCACCATCAGGACTTTCAAACCGTCTAGCTCGCGCGTGCCCGAGAAGGGGTTGCGCTCCCAAGACCATTCGCCGTGCCGCGTGACGTTCGCGGGCCGCGCCTCGAAGCGCACGTTGTCGAACCAACCCTGCGTCGGGATGTAGACGCGCGGGATGAGGTACGTGATCTCCGTCTCGTAGCCCGCGGCCCACATGAGGCGCGAGGCGGCCGTCTCCGACTGCGCCTCCCGGCTCACCTTCGCCACCCACTCGCGGCCTCGGGCGTCGCGCACGCGGAACTTCTTCGAGTAGCCACCCTTCTCCTCCTCGATGAAGCGCAGACGCCGCGTCGCCGGCCGCATCGAAGTCCCGCCCGGCCCCGCCGAAAGATTCAGGCTCGCCACGTCGCGCTCGCGCCACAACACGGGCGTCCCACGCGGCATCGCCTTCTTCTTCTTCTTGTCCTGCCCGGCCGCCGCCGGCGCCAGCAACAGCAACAGCGCGACACACGCAAACACGGTTCGAGTCATCCCTTTACCAAGCATCATCTTCCGGCGCGCACCCCGGCCCAAGGCCCTGCGCCCGTCCTCCTTAACGTTGATGTAGGGGAAAGTTGATTGATACTACCAAAGGCAAGTAGTCAGTAGCCAGTAGCCAGTTAGGATTGGACAGGTGCGTGTTGTCATTTGCAGGTGCGGATAATAGAGAGGCGTTGAGCACAGAGACACGGAGACACAGAGGCACAGCTTGAAGACTTATGACTTCAAGCTGTGCCTCTGTGTCTCCGTGTCTCTGTGTTGAAATTGTCCCCGCTATTCGGCCCGACCATCAATGGCAGCGACTGCCTACTGTTTCAGCCCCGGCTTGACGGCGCGCTCCTTGCGGGCGGCTTGCTCGTCGGGTGGGAGAAGTGACCAGAGCCAACTGACGGCGCGTTCGAGTTGCTTGCGGTCGCCGGACTGCAAAGCCTGCTGGCCCTGCTCGACCCAGCGCGCGGCCTCCTCTTTATTAACGAACTCGCGGCCCGGTCGCGCGAGGTGATGGTACCAGTCCTCCCAGAACCAATCCTGCGCGTGGAGCACCTGCGTCCGCAGCGAGCGCAACGCCGTGGTCGCCTTCTTCATGCCGCGCACGTCGCCGCGCGCCGTCGCTTCCGTCAGCTCGCGCTTCAAGGCCGCCAGACGCTCGCGCTGCGCGTCCGTGCCGTGAGCGTTGACGGTCTCGGCCACGGACTCCGCGAGCGTGTTCGCGTCCATCACGCCGGAGCCGGCGGGCGTGATGCCCGCGCGACGCTCAAGCTCCGCGATGCGCGCGCGTGCCTCGCGCAGACGCGCAACGATGCGCGCCGCGCGGTCTTGGTCTTCCGCGTCGCCGGCCGCCTGCTGCGCTCCCAGCTCGATGTCGAAGTCTTCCAGCTCGCGGCGCAGGCGCTCGACCTCCGCGCGCCGAGGGTCGCCGGCTGGCTCGGGGTCGCCCCACTTGTGAACGTCTTCGAGGTCTGGCTTGAAGCCGTCGTCGTAGACGACTTCCGGAAAGTCGAAGTCCTCGCCGCTCGCGCCCGACAACATCAACTTCTCCTCGACGCGTTCGAGCCGCGCGAGGCACTGCTCGATTTCGAGGTGCGCGCCCTTGAGCAGTTCGATGTAGTCGGGCTCCTCGTCCTTCGGGATGAAGACGCGATCTGTGAAGTGCTCGTTGAGATAAGGGATGAAGACATCCACGGTGATGAGGCGCGAGGCGTCGATCTTGATGTGAAGCTGCACCTCCGCGCCTTCGGGCACGGGGCGGCGGACGGCCTCGCTGCGGACGTGGAAGTTGCCGACCCAAGTGTTGGCCTGCGGGTCTGTCAGCGCTTCGCCCTCCCAGAGTTTCACCGCGAGCGAAGTGTCGGGCTCGCTCGGCCGCAGGGTGTAGGCGGCGCGGTAGTTGACGGTGCGCTCCGCGGGCAGCAGCGTGCGGCGCGGGAAGACCGGACTCAACTCCGTGCGCCCGTCGGCGTGCGCGACCTCGACCGAGATGGTGTGCGGCAGCGGCGGCGCGTCGAGCGCGAGCCCGTGCCTTATCTGGAACTCGTTCGGCGAGACTTCGAGCGCGCGCCCCTTCGCATCTCTCACGCTCAAGGTGAAGCGGTTGAGCCTGCTCTCCTGAAGGACGAGCGCCGCCTCGAAGAAGCCATCGCGCGCGGGCACCCAACCGCTCGTCCAGAGCCCGCCCTCTTCATCAATCTTCACTTCGAGCCCGGCCTCGCTCCCCTTCCCCGTAAGTTTCCCCGCGACGCGCGCACGTGACTCGGCAGTCAGAGGGTCGTATGCGAGACGCACCGTGAGCGCGTCCGCCTTCGGCTCTGCTTTCACTCCGACAGAGACGGACGCGCTCCGCTCGACGGTCGAGGCGTAGACGGCCGCGCCGCGCGCGACGACGGTCATCGGGTCGAGCGTGGAATCTACGGGCGCGCCGAGGTGCGCGGCCAAGCACGCGCGCACGCGCGGCATCTGCGTCGGGCCACCGACGAGAAGGATGCGGTCTAAATCCAGACCCTTCACGCGCGCGCCCGCGAGCGCTTCGTCCGTCAGGCGCAGGCAGCGCGCGAGGAGTTGTTCCGTCTCGCTCTCAAGACGCGCGCGCGTCAAAGGCAGTTCCGCTTCGATGAGTCGGCCTTCGCGGTCTTCGCCGAGGTCGAGGAGGCTGACGATTGTTTCGTCTGCGGTCGTCAACTCGATCTTCGCGTACTCCGCGAGCAGCGTCAGCTTGCGCATCAGGCGCGCGAGTTCGGCCGCTTCGGCGGCGGCGCGCGGGAGCGCGAACTGCTGCCCGAGGAACGGGACGAAGACGTTCTCGACGAGCGCGCGGTCGATGTCCTTGCCGCCGAGATGATTGTCGCCGCGGTGTTCGAGGACGTTGAGGCGGCCGTCGCGCGTCGAGACGACCGCAACGTCGAGCGTGCCTCCGCCGAGGTCGAAGACGAGCCAGCGCTGGTCGCGCGCGCCGGGCGCCGCGCCGTAGGCGACGGCCGCCGCGATGGGCTCTTGCAGCAAAGGGTACTCTTCGAGCCCCGCGAGTTGAGCCGCGCGCGCCGTCGCTTCACATTGCAAAGCAGTGAACGCCGCGGGCACGGTCACGCACGCCGCACGCACCTCCTCGCCCGTGCGGCGGCGCGCGTCGGCGAGGAGCGACTTCAAGACCTCGGCCGAAATCTCTTCCGGCGACATCGAGCGCCCCGACGCCGGGAAGGTCTTCGCGTAGCGCTGGCCCATCAAACGCTTGACCTCCTGCGCCACGTTGTCCGGGTCTTCGGCCAGGGCGTTGTAAGCGCGCCGCCCGACCAGAAGACTTCCGGACTTCAGCACGCGCACGACCGAAGGCGTCACGTTCATCTGGTCGTTATTCTGTATCACCACCACCTCGCCGCCCGCCGCCCGCGCGATGCAGGAGTTGGTGGTGCCGAGGTCGATGCCGAAGTCAATGTACTGACTCATAATCTTAGTTAGGCTGCAACTGTTCTCTAGTCTTCGAACGGAAGATATGGTATCTATCCGCCGCGCATGTTGGGGATTCTATGATACACGCAAACGCTAAGAAGAGACTTTTCGTGATTATGCCCTATGGCAAGAGAGTGGGACATCTCGGGACAGGTGAGTCAACAAGAGAAGTAGAGATCGACTTTGACGCCGTCTGGGAAAGTATTCTTCCTCCGGCCATACCCGAGGACTTCAAGGCCCAACGAGCCGACGGGCTTGACCAGAGTGGGATTATTGATAAGCAATACATCGAGTGGTTGTTCGAGTCAGAAGTCGTACTCGCCGATTTAACTTTCAACAACCCGAACGTATATTACGAACTGGGCATACGGCAGGCCCTGTCTAAGTATGGGACGATACTCATCGCCCAGGAAGGCACAGTGCTTCCCTTCAATGTGGGGAGTCAAAACGTATTAAAATATGATTACTTCAACGCCACCCTACTAGGTCAGTTTCAAAGCAGACTCCGGTCAAGAATCCTCTCGGCAACTTCCTCGTCATCCGAACCGGACAGCCCCGTTCACATCTTTACGCCCGGCCTTTACGTCAAAAAATATGATACGTCTGAAACGCCCGACCGTTTAATTCCCAGGTTGGAAAACCGGATCGCCGAGCTCGAAGAACAACTCTCAAAATTGCACAGCCAGGAAGAGATCGACAGGCTGAGAGAGAAAATTAAGGACGCTAACGGTAAAGCTCGACTTTCCGGACTTGTCCGTGAAGTACGAAGAAAAGGGATTTCGTCTCTGCCGGTCTTAGAGCAGCTTGGAACCAAGCTCTACAAGTTCGAACTGGTCGATGAGGCCATCGAGGTCTTGACCCACGCGCGAGACGTAGACCCGGAAGATTTTTATGTCCTCAGAGAGTTAGGGTTTGCATACAGGAAGAAGGGGACGGATTACTTTGACAAGGCCGACAGGAAGAAGGGGGTGGATTGCTTTGACAAGGCCGAACACTTTTTTTCCGAAGCTCTGAGGATAGATGGTTCGGATTCAGAACTGCACGGGATGATCGGCGGCATGCTCAAGCGGCAGGAGAAGTATGAAGAGGCGTTGCAACATTACCGGAGTTCTTATTCCCTGGCATTCGACCGCCCTCACTCTCCGAACGAAGTTCTGTACCCGCTGGTGAATCTCGGCGTAATGTCCGCCTTCTTTAAAAGAAACGAAGAGGCCGGCGAGTACTACCAGGAGGCCCTCAAGTTATGTGACGCCGCCATAGACCAAAGTCAGGCGGATCATTGGACTCACTTTTGCCGAGGAGAATCGGCCGTCGCGCTTGGGAAAAGAGATGTTGCTTTCCAAGCTTATAAAGCCGCTCTTGCTTTAAATCCCCCCGTCGGGGACGTGCGATCAGCAGCGGAACAATTAGAATTTTTTGTCAAAATAGAGTACCAAACAAACCTCGCCCTGGAGATTTTAATGGCCCGGCTTGATCCCCTCCTAAAGAAATAATGATTCCAACACGTCTGCTTTCGGTCAGGTCGATGCCTCATGCAAGTGGCAGGTTGATGCAGGCTTTCGATAAAAGGCGCGCGGCTCAATTTCTTCTGACGATGACTTGGCCGTGTCGGATGACGGCGCCTTGATAGAGGACGACGGGCGCGACCGTCTCGTCTACGACCTGCGAGCCATGGGGGAGGCTTGCGTCTTCGAAGGCGTCGAGGACTTCGACGGCGAGGCCGGGCTCATAGGGGCGGCCGGTCACGTCGAGGACTTCGAGGCCGTGCTCGTTGAGGAAGCGCCCGAGGCGGCGCGCGGCGTGACGCGCCTGCGGCGAAGACTCTTCCGCCGCCGTCGCCCAGCGTTCGAGCCGCCACCACTCGACCGCCAGTTCGGCCAGAGACGAGAGCGACACTTCCAGAGTCTGCGGTAGTTCGTCCGTCATCGTTCTCAACATACAAGAATCGAAGCCCTTCGTGAAGACCTTCGTTAGCGCGCGGGCGTGGGCGCCGCGTTGTCGTTGGCCGTCGTGCGGCGACGGCGCTCGCGCGGCGTGCGCGTGGCGCGCGGCGGGTCTGTGTAGATGCGCAGGTCGGGCGGCGGCGGGACGTTGTAATTGTAGTTGAAGTTGTAGTTCACCTCCGGCCTGAGGTTGATGGCCGACGGCGCGTTGAAGGGCGGGTAGTACGTGCGCGGCTTGCCGCCGACGCAGGCACGCAGCCCGACGCCCGCCCCCACCATCAACAGCCAGAAGGCGACGCTCGTCAGACACCCGGGCCAGTCCTCCTTGCGCATGACGGCGTCGGGCGTCTTCCCGCCCTTCGGGTCGTCCTTAAAAAGTTTCGGCGGCACGCGCTCGCGCGTCAGAGCCATCATGACCATCGAGCCGTACTGCGCCGGACTCCTCGCGTCCGCCTCTTCGTTGACGCCGAGCGTTTGCAGCTTCGCGAGGATGGCGGGAAGCTCCTCCGACTCGGGCGGCGCGAACAGGCGCGCCGTGTAACAGACGAAGAGGGCTTCGTCGGGCCTTTGCGCATCCGCGAACGCGGAGGCCAGCTTGAGCAGCTTCGACGCCGCGTGCTCGAAGACGCGCCGCGCGTAAGGCGAGTCCACGACGGCCAGCCGCGCGAAGTCCAAGAGGCGCGGCCGCACCTGCTCGAACCTGCGCCACGCGTCGTTGCAGTGGTTGCGCCGCTCGGCCGACGGCCTGGCATCGAAGCCCGCGCCGAGCCAGACGAAGGCCGTATCCAAATCCTCCTTGAGTTTGTCTTCGGCTTGGCCGACCGTCTCCTCCTCGTACTCGCGCAGAAGCGTCTGGGGCAGACCCGCACCGCGCAGGAGTTCGAAGGCGCGCGCGGCCTCGCGTATGTCGCCGCGCACGACCGCGTCGCGCGCGCGCCCCGTCGCGTGCGCATAGACCGCGCGCTGCGCGTCACGGCGCAAAGCCGCGACCTCGCCGAACGTGACCGCCTGCTCGTAGTCGCCTTTCAAATCCAGAGCCACGAGCAGCGACCAGAACTCTTCGCACCGGAACAGACGCCGCCAGAGTTGAAACGCGCGCGCCCAAGCCTCTGCTTCGAGCAGCGTCGGGTCGAGCCGCACCGCGCCGGCCAGCGCGAGCAGCGCCGCGTCGTGCAGCGCCGCCGCGGCCTCTTCCGAGAGGCGCGCACGCGTTTCTCTTTCGGAGTCGAAGGGCTCGACCGGAATGCGTTTGAGCAGTTCTTCGACGGCGGTCGCGAGTTCCGAGACGTTCGAGACCGAGGCGCGCGGCGCCGGCAGGTGGAACCAGTAGAGACGTTCGCGCGCGCGCTGCACGGGCTCGGACAAACGCCCCGTCGCGTCGCGCACGTCCGACTCCTTGCGCGCGACCTCGCCCAGCCAGGCCGCGTCCGACTCGAACGTCTTCCGCAGGCCGACCTTCAGCGCCAGACGCAACGCGGAAGCCGCGTCGAACACTTCGGCCTGCGACGCCTGCGCCCCGAGCCCCAACGCGCGAAACGCGTCCCGCGCCGCCGGCTCGAACAGACCCAGCGGCGGCTTCCATTCGACGCGCTTTTTGAAGAGACGAATCATTGGAAGAGCAGTAGGCAGTAGGCAGATGGCAGTTAAGTCTTCATCGCCGCGGAGCGGCGTCTGAATGTAGCCCGGCCTTTCAAGGCCGGGGACGACGAACGTTAATGAATGATGCGTCGCGTCAGCGACGCCTGAGCCGACGCCGCGCGTTCAAGCGTCGCTGACGCGACGCGGCGGCGTGTTGCTCAACCTTAACCCGGCCTTGAAAGGCCGGGCTACATTCAAGCGCCGCTGACGCGGCGTCGGACGCGCTCTCTACTTTTCGGCAACTGCCTACTGCCTACTGAACGACGCGATTGACTTTGGCTTGCCTTAAAGTGTAGAAGCGTTGGCGGCCGGGCCGCAAAAGCATACTTCAACGTAACGCCAAAAAGAACCGGAGACCGGGATGCAACCTGAAGCGCAGCCGCGTGCGAAGTGGGGCAAGGTACTCGACCAGACGCGCTGCATCGGCTGTCACGCCTGCACGACGGCCTGCAAGTCCGAGAACCTTGTGCCCATCGGCGTGACGCGCACCTACGTCAAGCACGTGGACGTAGGCCAGTGGCCGCAGGCGCGGCGCGCACATCAAGTCACGCGCTGCAACCAGTGCGCGCACGCGCCGTGCGTCGCGGCCTGCCCGACCTCGGCCATGTTCCAGAGGCCGGACGGCATCGTCGATTTCGACAAGCGCATCTGCATCGGCTGCAAGGCGTGCATGGCCGCCTGCCCCTACGACGCCATCTTCATCAACCCGGAAGACCACTCGGCCGAGAAGTGCAACTTCTGCGCGCACCGCGTGGACTCGGGACTTGAGCCCGCGTGCGTCGTCGTCTGCCCCGTCGAGGCGATCATCGTCGGCGACATGAACGACCCCGACTCGCGCATCGCTCAATACGTCGGGCGCGAGCCCGTAGAGGTGCGTCGGCCCGAGAAGGAGACGCTGCCCAAGGTCTTCTACAAGGGCGCGCATCAGGCGACGCTCGATCCTCTGGCGGCGCGCAGGCCCGACGGCGACCTCTTCATGTGGAGCGAGCAGAAGAGGGACGCCGAGACGGTCAACTCCGGCAACCCGACCTTCAACAACTCTTCGGCCGCGGCGCTCTTAGCCTACGACGTGCCGCACTCGCTCCCTTGGGACTGGCGCGTCAGCCTCTACACTTGGACGAAGGGCATCGCGGCGGGCGCGTACCTCGTCGCCGTGCTGCTCGTCCTGCTCGGCTACATCCACACCACAAGCTCCTCCGACGTAATCAACGCGTCGTCCTTCAACGGCTTCAACGCCTCGCACTTGTGGCTGTGGGTCGCGCCCGTCCTGTCGGGCGCCTTTCTGGCGATAACGGGCGCGCTGCTCATCTGGGACTTGGAGCACCCCGAGCGCTTCTACCTGATCTTCACGCGGCCGCAGTGGCGGAGTTGGCTCGTCAAGGGAGCGTTCATCATCGCCGGCTATTCGCTCGTCCTCGCGCTGCACTTCGCGGCGAGTTGGTTGGGCAGAGAGCGTGCGCAGTTGTGGCTCATCATAGCGGGACTGCCGCTCGGCGTCTTGACCGCGGTCTACACGGCCTACCTCTTCGCGCAGGCGAAGGCGCGTGACCTCTGGCAGAACCCTCTGCTGCCGCCGCACCTGCTCGTGCAGTCGCTTCTGCTCGGCTCGGCGGCGCTCATGCCGTTCGCCGTGTGGCTTGAGCCGTCCGCCGTCGAACCGCTCGCGTGGGTACTCGGCGCGACGAGTCTGATTCACCTTTTGATGGTCTGGGGCGAGGTGAGTTTGACGCACCCGACGGCGCACGCGCGGCTCGCCGTGTGGGAGATGACTCGCGGTCGCTTCGCGGCCTTCTTCTGGGCCGGCGTCGTGCTCGTTTTGCTCGCGGCCTTCGCGCCGTGGCTCGGCCTCGCCGCCGTCCCGCCGGCCCTCGTCGGGCTGGTGCTGCACGAGCACGCGTACGTCCAGTCGGGCCAGTCCGTGCCCTTAGCATAAAAGGAGAGACGTATGGCGACGAAGAAGACGATTGAGAAGTCCCCCGTCAAACGCTTCCGCGCGCTCGTCAACCGCGGCGAGGGCGGCGAAGTCTGCTCCATCAACATCCCCTTCGACGTTGAGAAGACCTTCGGCGCGCGCGGCCGCGTCCCCGTGCGCGGCACGCTCAACGGCGCGCCCTTCCGCAGCTCCGTCTTCCGCATGGGCGGCGACTGCCACTTCATGGTCGTCAACCGCCAGATGCGCGAGGCCGCGGGCGTCCGCGGCGGCGAGACCGTCCCCGTCACGATGGAGCGCGACACCGAGCCGCGCACCGTCACGCCGCCCGCAGACTTCGCGCGCGCCCTCAAATCAAACAAGGAGGCGCGCGCCACCTGGGACAAGCTCAGCTACACGCACCGGCGCGAGCACGTCGAACACATCGAAGAGGCGAAGAAGCCCGAGACGCGCCTGCGCCGCATCGAGAAGTCCGTCGCCACACTCGCCGCCGGCAGGAAGGAGGCACGTTGAGACAACGCACACGACAGACGCGTCGAACACTCTCGACGACAATCCCGCTGCTTCTCATCCTCGCTCTGACCTGCGCGACGTTGGCCGCGCCCTCGAAGAGGACGGCCGCGCACGGCGGCGTGACTCTCGCCTTCGACGACGCGCTCGCGCGCGAGGTCAAAGCCGAGACCGTCCCGGCCGCGCCGCTCGAATCAGCAGACGAGAAGCCCGACGGCGTCTACCCCGAGCACGTCGCCTTCACGCTCGTCGGCCTGAATGGCGTGCCCGCCGACTCCTTCAACGAGCCGGTCATCCGCGTCTGCCCCGTCGCCGATTACCTGAAGGCTTTCTCGGTCTCGCCCCAACTCGTCCGCGACGCGCGCCGCACGCTCGACGAACTGCGCGCGCTCATCCGCCGCAAGCCCGCCGCGCTCAGAGGCAACGTCCCCGCGCTCCCCTTCGCCGACGCGACCGAAGTCTTCCACGCGCGCGTGAAGTACCTTCGCTTCCGAGGCGGCGCAGGCGTCGCCTTCCTCACGCAGTCGCAGCAGGACTACGAACTGCTCAACAGCCAACACGCCTCCTACTCCTTCCGAGGGCTCACGGACGACGGCCGCTTCTACGTCACCGCCGACCTGCCCCTCGGCTCTCCGGCGCTCGCCGCCACCCGCGACACGCCGACCCACGAAGGCTACACGCTCCCACGCGAAATCGGCACCCGCCGCGCGCGGCAGCGCTACAACTCCTACGTCGAACGCGTCCGCCTCAACCTCGCACGCCTGCCCCCCACCCAGTTCCAACCCGACCTTCGCCTTTATGACGAACTGCTTAGCTCGATAGAGATACGGAAGTGACTCTGCGGCCGACAGAGTGAGGCGGACGACATGTTAAACTACGGGCACACCACGGAGCTCGAATTGAAAGATGAAAACTATTCAGGTCGAGGTAGAGGATTCGGTGTTGGAGGAGGTCGAGCGGGCGACACAGGCGCTTGAGATGACGCGTGAGGCTTTCGTCCGCACCGCCTTGGAGAGAGCGCTGCGACAGCGCGAGATCATCGCGCTCGAACGCAGGCACGCGCGCGGGTACGAAGAGCGCCCGCAGACGCCCGAGGAGGTCGGCGAGTGGGAGGCAGAGCAAGCTTGGGGTGAGCCATGAACCAGGGCGACGTTTACTGGTACACCTTCCGCGCGCCCGACAAGCGCCGCCCCGTGCTCATCCTCACACGCGACTCCGTCATCCCCTTCTTGAACAGCGTCACCGTCGCCCCGCTGACGAGCACGATGCGCGGTATCCCTTCAGAAGTGCCTCTCAGCCCGTCCGAGGACGGCGTTCACGCCGACTGCGTCGTCAACGTTGACAACATCCAGACGATCCAGAAGACGGGCCTCGGGACACAAATCACCCACCTGTCGCTCGACAGGATGCGCGAGGTGCGCGCGGCTATCGAATTCGCGCTCGGCTTCGACGCCCTGACGTAAGCGCGTGTGGAGCCGGTTAGCAATGACTAAGAACATGAACGTCAAAGAACTGAACGAGCGCGTGAGCGCGGCGCGGAGGGAGACGGAGGCGCGGGGCGAGACTTTTTATCCGGGGCCGAGCCGCGTGCATCTGGCGGCGTTCCCGCCGAAGGAGCGTTGGGACGATTGGGTGGAGTTGGAGTCGAAGGCGTGGCCCGAAAGGGTCGAGCGGCGTTACATGCTCGTGCCGACGACTTGCTTCAACTGCGAGTCGGCGTGCGGGCTCTTGGCTTACGTAGATAAAGAGACGTTCGGCGTGCGGAAGTTCGAGGGGAACCCGGAGCACCCGGGGAGCCGTGGGCGCAACTGCGCGAAGGGGCCGGCGACTTTGAATCAGGTGACAGACCCCGACCGGATTCTCTACCCGCTGAAGCGCGCGGGTAAGCGCGGCGAGGGCAAGTGGGTACAGGTCGGTTGGGACGAGGCGCTCGACGAGTTGGCCGCACGTATACGGAAGGCGATTTCCGAGGACAGGCACAACGAGGTGATGTACCACGTCGGGCGCCCCGGCGAGGACGGCTTCACCGAGCGCATACTCGCGGCGTGGGGCGTGGACGGGCACAACTCACACACGAACATCTGCTCTTCGTCGGCGCGCGCGGGGTATCAGTTCTGGATGGGGCTCGACCGCCCGAGTCCAGATCATGCGAATGCGGATGTCATCCTTCTCATCAGCTCACACCTCGAATCGGGTCACTACTTCAACCCGCACGCGCAGCGGGTGATGGAGGCGAAGCAGCGCGGCGCGAAGCTCATCGTCTTCGACACGCGCCTGTCGCACACGGCGACGCACGCGGACGTGTGGGTCTCGCCGTATCCGGGGTCGGAGGCGGCCATCATGCTCGCGGTCGCGAACTATCTCATTCAGCACAACCTCTACGACCGCGAGTTCGTGCGCCGCTGGTGGAACTGGGAGGAGTACATGGCGGTCGAGCACCCGGAGCTTGAGACGAGCTTCGAGGGGTTCGAGGACGTTCTGAAAACTCTCTACGCCGAGTTCACCTTCGAGCACGCGGCGCGCGAGTCGGGCGTGGACGCGCGGCAGCTCGAAGAGGTAGCGAAGATTGTCTCGACCGCGGGCTCGCGCTTCTCAAGCCACAACTGGCGCTCGGCCGCTTCGGGCAACAGCGGCGGGTGGCAGGTGGCGCGCACGCTCTTCCTCGTCAACGCCCTGCTCGGCGCGGTCGCGACCGAGGGCGGCGTCTTCCCGAACGCTTGGAACAAGTTCGTCCCCAAACCCATCTATCTGCCGCCGCACCCGCCGCGTTGGAACGAGCTGACCTGGCCGCGCGAGTACCCGCTTGCGATGAACGAGCTGTCGTTCCTGCTCCCGCACTTTTTGAAGGACGGGCGCGGGAAGGTGGACACGTACTTCACGCGCGTCTACAACCCCGTCTGGACGAACCCCGACGGCTTCTCTTGGATCGAGGTCTTGCAGGACGAAAGTCTGATCGGTTGTTACGTCGCGCTCACGCCGACTTGGAACGAGTCCGCGTACTTCGCCGACTACGTCCTGCCGATGGGCCACGGCTCGGAGCGCCACGACATACACTCCTACGAGACGCACGACGCGCAGTGGCTCGGCTTCCGACAGCCTGTGCTGCGCGCCGCGCGCGAGCGCATGGGCGAGCGCGTCCGCGACACGCGCGAAGTCAACCCCGGAGAGGTCTGGGAGGAGAACGAGTTCTGGTTGGAACTGACTTGGCGCATTGACCCCGACGGAAGCTTAGGCATTCGCAAGTTCGCGGAGTCGCAGGAACAACCGGGCGAGCGCCTGAGCGTTGACGAATACTACGCATACATCTTTCAGAACTCCGTGCCCGGCTTGCCCGAGCGCGCGGCCGCAGAAGGTTTGACGCCGCTTCAGTTCATGCGACGTTACGGCGCCTTCGAGATCGGGCGCAAGACCGGCGCGCTCTACGAACAGGAGGTGCCCGAAGAGGAGTTGGAGGACGCGCGCACGGATCGCTTCGGCCGCGTCTACACGCGCACGCCCAAACCCGCGTCGCCCAACGTCGTGCCCATCACCATGCCCGACGGCGACGCCGAAGGGCGCCGCTTCGTCGGCATCGAAGTTGACGGCAAAGTCCTGCGCGGCTTCCCCACGCCGAGCGGACGTTTGGAGTTCTACTCCAAAACTCTGGCCGACTGGGGCTGGCACGAGTACGCCGTGCCCTTCTACATCAAGAGCCACGTCCACCCCGACAACCTCAACCCCGACCAGTCCGTGCTCATCTCGACCTTCCGCCTGCCGGTGCAGATACACACGCGCAGCGCAAACGCCAAGTGGCTCGACGAGATCGCGCACACCAACCCGCTCTGGATTCACCCGCGCCACGCCACGCAGCTTGAGGTGAAGACCGGCGACCTCGTCCGCGTCGAGACCGAGACCGGCTACTTCGTCGTCCGCGCCTGGGTCACCGAAGGCATACGCCCCGACGTGGTCGCGTGCAGCCACCACATGGGCCGCTGGAAGCTCGCGCACGAAGGCGAGGGACAACGTCAACTCATGCAGACCGTCTCGCTCGACCGACGGGGCACCGAGTGGGGACTCAAACGCGAGCGCGGCGCACATGCCTACACTTCCGACGACCCAGACACCACGCGCATCTGGTGGGCCGACGTGGGCGTCCATCAAAACCTAACCTTCCCGGTTCACCCAGACCCCATATCGGGGATGCACTGCTGGCACCAGGCCGTCCGCGTCCGCAAGGCCGAAGCAGGAGACCGCCCCGGCGACATCCACGTTGACACGGAGAAGTCGCGCGCCGTCTACCGCGCCTGGCTCCAATTCACGCGCCCCGCCGACACGCACTCCCCCGACGGTACGCGCCGCCCCTACTGGCTCCTCCGACCTTTAAAACCCGCGCGCGACTTCTACAAACTCCCCGCCGAACCCGAGCCGGTCAAAGCAGATTGAATTAACATGGATGGACAGGATGTGCAGGATAAGGAATTCAAGATTTGAAATTTGAAATCTCAAATCCTTAACTGCTTATCCTGACCATCCTGTCCATCCATGTTAATTGTTTTCTTCCGTGGAACTCTTTCGCGCACTCGCAGTCTTAGTCGAGCCACCCGACCGTCCGGGCGTGGCACGTGTCGCGTCTGCCCTCGGGCTGGGTGAACTGCCGGAGGCGAGCGCGTACACGGAGTTGTTCGTGTTTCAGCTCTACCCTTACGCGTCTGTGTACGTCGGGGCCGAGGGGATGTTGGGGGGCGAGGCGCGCGACCGCGTGGCGGGGTTCCTGGCGGCGCTGGGCCACGAAGTGCCTGCGGAGCCAGACCACCTCGCGCTGCTGCTCAGTGTCTACGCGGGGCTCTGCGAAATTGAGAAGAGTGAAGGCGCGCGGCGCGCGATGCTCTGGGAGCACCTGCTGAGTTGGCTCCCCGTCTACCTCGACAAGGTCGAGCGTGTCGCGCCTCGGTTCTATCGAAGCTGGGCGGAGACGTTGAGGACGGCGCTCGACGCGGAGGCGGAAGAGTTGGGAAGGCAGGACGAACTGCCGCTCCACCTGCGCGAAGCACCCGCACTCGCAGACCCGCGCTCGACTTCGCCGGACGAGTTCCTGAAATCGCTACTCGCACCCGCGCGCTCCGGCCTCGTCCTCGTGCGCGAAGACCTCGCACGCGCCGCGCGTGAACTCGGCGCGGGGCTGCGCGCGGGCGAGCGCCTGTTCGCACTGCGCTCGCTCCTCGGCCAGGACGCCGCCGGCACTCTCGACTGGCTCGCGCGCGAGGCCGAAGCCTGGCACGCCCTCCACCAACAACGACTCGCCGCGCACGGCCCCGTCGCCGAATGGTGGGCCGCCCGCGCCGCCTTCACTGCAAAGCTCCTCGGCGAGTTGAAGGAGCAGGCAGAAGCCCGACCGTAAGGGAGGGCGTATGTCTTCCTTTAAAGCACAAGTAGAGGGACACCACGCCCTCCCTCACGGTCGGGCTTCTGCCTGATTTGTCAGAACAGTTTGAGGCCGCGCGCCTGGGTGCGGGCGAGGAGGCGGAGGAAGTCTTCGCGGGGGATGAGGCGGGCGCCGAGGGCCTGCATGTGCGGGGTCATGACCTGTATGTCGAGCCAGCCGAGGCCGCGCGCGCGGAGGTGTTCGACGAGAGACAGCAGCACGAGCTTCGAGGCGTTGGGGCGGAGGTGGAACATGCTCTCGCCCGCGAACGCCCCGCCCGCGTCCACGCCGTAGAGCCCCCCGACCAGCTCGCCGTCCTCCCACGCCTCGACGCTGTGCGCGCCGCCCAAGCGGTGAAACTCGCAGTAGCCGCGGATCATCCAGGGCTTGATCCAAGTCCCCTTCTCGGGCGCGCGCTTCACGCTCGCGCACGTACGTATGACGCGCTCGAAGGCTTGGTCAATCGTGAACGTCAGACGCGTGCGCCGACGCGCGCGCGCGAGGCTGCGCGGCACGTGCAGCTCTTCGAAGAAGAGCACGCCGCGCTCCGGCGGGCTGAACCAGAGCAGAGGGTAGCCGTCCACCGGCCAGGGGAAGATGCCGCGCGCGTACGCCTCTTCGAGCAGCGCGGGCTCGGGCCTCCCGCCGACGGCGACGATGCCGTCCTCGGTCGCCTCGCGCGGGTCTGGGAAACGCGACTCGGCCATGCGCCTCATGATAAGGGAAAAGGGTGTTGGGTGTTAGGTGCTCGGTGCTGGGTTAAAGACAATTCTTACCAGCACCCAGCACCTAGCACCCAGCACCCTTTTCCCTTTAGAATCTCCCCATGCCGGAGCGCGAGTACGGGTTCGAGGAGGAGGTCGCGGCGGAGAGCCGGGAGCGGCTGAAGAAGCCGCCGCTCTTCCGCGTCCTGCTGCACAACGACGACTTCACGACGATGGAGTTCGTCGTCGAAGTCCTGATGCAGGTCTTCGGCAAGTCGGAGGCGGAAGCCTTCCGCGTCATGTGGGCCGTCCACACGCAGGGCGTCGGCGTCGCGGGCGTCTACACCTTCGAGATCGCCGAGATGAAGGTCGAGCGCGTCACCCAACTGGCCCGCTCCCGCGAGTTCCCGCTCCTCTGCACCGCCGAGGAAGAACCCCAGGACGACTGAACGCATCAAAGAAGCCTCACGCGGGCGCCGGCCCGCGACGCGGCGTTCGGCCGTGGCAGGGAGTCTCTATGAAGGTATTTCTTAGCTGGTCGGGGCCGAAAAGCCGCGCGGTGGCGGAGGCGCTGAATGACTTTCTGAAGCGGGTTATTCAGGCGGTCAAGCCTTTCTACTCGCCCGAAATCGAGAAAGGCGCCAAGTGGAGCAGCGAGATAGACGGCGCCCTCGAAGGCACGCACTTCGGCATCGTCTGCCTGACGCCGGACAACCTCAACAGCACCTGGATTCACTTCGAGACGGGCGCGCTCTCCAAGACCGAAGGCTCGCTCGTCTGGACGTTCCTGCACGGCCTGACGCCCGAAGACATCCCGCCGCCGCTCGGTAAGTTCCAGCACACCGTCGCCGCCAAAGACGACGTGCTGCGCCTGCTGAGAAGTATCAACGGGAGGCTCGGCGAAGTCGGCGGCGAGCCTTTGCAGGATAAGCTGCTGGAAGAGAACTTCGAGCTTTTCTGGGAACGTCTCGCGCAGCGTCTGAACGAGGCCGAGAGCGGCGCGGCGGCGCCCCCGGCCGCGCCGCACGTCGAAGGCGCGGCGCGCTCACGTAACGAGCGTGCCGTGCTCGGCGAGATACTCGAACTCGTGCGGAGCCAGGAGAGGCGACTGCTGAACATCGAGGAGCGGCTTGAGGTGCCGCGCCCCCAGGCCGCCGCCCCGCAGGAGCCCAGACCGCCGAAGCGGTCTTACTACAAAAACATCTGGATCCCCTTTGCGCCGTCAACACCGAACGCCGACGACCTCGCGAAGACTTTCAAAAACATATTACTTCAGTTCGCCCCCGGGGCGGCGGCCACCATTAAGGACACGGAATTGGGCAAGGAGTTGTCGGTGACCTTCAACCCTCCCCTCAGGAATGATAAGGTTGACGCCTTGCTGACCTTATGCAGTCACGCGACCGGGCATACAATCCAGACCTGGGGCGGCGGGGCCAGCGACTACCCGGACTGAGACGGCGGCGCGGGCTGACGAGCGTTCCAGCGAAGAAGCAAGAATGATAACCAAGGAATTACAGGAGACTCTGAACTTCGCCGCGATGGAGGCCATCAAGCGGCGCCACGAGTACGTGACGCTCGAACACCTCCTCTACGCGCTGCTGCACGAGGGCACGGCCGCGCGTGTGCTCCGGCACTGCGGCGGCGACGCGAACGCTTTAACGAAAGAGCTGGAACAGTTCTTAGCGGAGAAGCTTGAGAGCGTCCCCGCCTCTTCCGACACGCTCCCAGAGTACACGGCCGCCTTCCAGCGCGTCGTCGAGTACGCTCTGCTTCAGGCCGAAGGCTCGGGGCAGAAGGAGGTGGACGGCGGCAACGTCCTCGCCGCGCTCTACCAGTCGCCCAACTCGCACGCCGTCTACCTGCTCAAGAAGCAGGGCATCACGCGCCTCGACATCCTCAACTACCTCGCGCACGGGATTTCCAAAGTTGACGGCGCGCCGGGCGCGGGCGACTTCGCCGCGGACGCGGAGGGCGAGGACTACGAGTCGGAGCAGGCCGCGCGCGACCCTCTGAAAGCCTTCGCCACAGACCTCGTCGCCCGCGCCGCAGAGGGGAAGATCGACCCCCTCATCGGTCGTGAGGCCGAGGTCGCGCGCACGATTCAAGTCCTCTGCCGCCGTCGTAAAAATAATCCCATCTACGTCGGCGACCCCGGCGTCGGCAAGACCGCCATCGCCGAAGGGCTCGCGCTCAAGATTCAAAAGGGCGAAGTGCCCGACGCGCTCAAAGGCGCCGAAGTCTACTCGCTCGACATGGGCGCTTTGCTCGCCGGGACGAAGTACCGCGGCGAGTTCGAGCAACGTCTGAAAGCCGTCATCGCGGCGCTCAAGAAGAAGGAGAACGTCATCCTCTTCATCGACGAGATACACACCATCGTCGGCGCGGGCGCCGTCTCGGGCGGCACGATGGACGCCTCGAACATCATCAAGCCCGTGCTCGCCTCCGGCGAGATGCGCTGCATCGGCTCGACGACCTATCCCGAATACAAGGCCGCCTTCGAGCGCGACCGCGCCCTCGCGCGCCGCTTCCAGAAGATAGAGGTCTCGGAGCCTACGCTCGAAGACACCGTCAAGATTCTCGAAGGCTTGAAGAAGCTCTACGAGGAGGCGCACGGCGTCAGGTACTCTTCCGAAGCGATACGCGCCGCCGCCGAACTCGCGGCCAAGCACATACACGACCGCTTCCTCCCCGACAAGGCGATTGACGTGATTGACGAGGTCGGCGCGATGGTCAAGTTGATGCCCGCCGAGGAGCGGCCGGCCGAGATAGGCGTTCATGAAATCGAGGTGGTCGTCGCCCGCATGGCGAAGATTCCGCCGCGCACCATCGAGGGGTCGGAGAAAGACCGGCTACAAAATCTTGAGGCCGCGCTCAAAGGCGTCATCTACGGCCAAGACCACGCCATCGCGCAGATGGTCAACGCGATTAAGCTCTCACGCTCGGGCCTCGGCCACCCCGACAAACCCATCGGCTCGTTCCTCTTCTCCGGCCCGACGGGCGTCGGCAAGACGGAGTTGGCGAAACAACTCGCCCTCGCGCTCGGCGTCGAGTTCATACGCTTCGACATGTCGGAGTACGCCGAGCCGCACACCGTCTCGCGCCTCATCGGCGCGCCGCCCGGCTACGTCGGCTTCGACCAGGGCGGACTGTTGACCGACGCCGTCAACAAGACGCCCTACGCCGTCGTCGTCCTTGACGAGATCGAGAAGGCGCACCCGAACCTCTTCAACATTCTCCTTCAGGTGATGGATCACGCGACGCTCACCGACAACAACGGGAAGAAGGCAGACTTCCACAACGTCATCCTCATCATGACGACCAACGCCGGCGCGCGCGAGATGTCGGACGCGAAGATCGGTTTTCAGAAGGGGCAGGAGGGCCTGTCGCAGGGACAGGGACGTGGTGCCATCGAGCGCACCTTCAGCCCCGAGTTCCGCAACCGCCTCGACGCGTGGATCGCGTTCGCGCCGCTCACGTTCGAGACCATCGAGCGCGTCGTGGACAAGTTCATCGCGGAGGTGCGCGCGCAGCTCGTCGAGAAGAACGTCGAGCTGGCGATGACCGAGCGCGCGCGCCAATGGCTCGCCGAGCACGGCTACGACAAGCAGATGGGCGCCCGCCCCATGTCGCGCCTGATTCAGGAGAAGATCAAGGCGCCGCTCGCCGAAGAGATACTTTTCGGCCGCCTCCAAAACGGCGGCAAGGCCGTCGTCAACGTCCCCGACCACGACATCCGCATCGAGGTCATCGAGCACTAAGGCAGAAGCCCGACCGTGAGGGAGGGCGTCGGGAAGGATGAAGTGAAGGCGGCAATGCCTTCATCCCTCATCATCCCGCCTTCCGCCTTTCCCACGCCCTCCCTCACGGTCGGGCTTCTACCTACTGCCTACTGCTCTTGAAGAACGGTATCACCTCGTTCGAGTAGTACGGCTCCTGTGTGCACCAGAAGACGTAGTCCACTTTGAGGTAGTTCGTGGCGAAGTCGAGCAGTTCGGGGACGGTGACGCGCTTTCCGGTCTGTGGATTCAGGTCATCGTAGTTCCCGTCCTGAACCGCGATGCCGGTGGGGACGGTTCCCGACGCCTCACGTATCAGAGGGTAGGCGTGGTTCCTTTGCCCCGGGCGGTGCGGGAGAAGGTCGGGGCCGCCGACGCCGACCTTCAACTCCTTCGCGGCCTTGTAGACCGCGCGCAGGTAGCCCCTGTCCTCCCCGGGCAGCCACTCGCCGGGCATGAAGTTGGCGTATTGCATCACGACCGAGCGGGGGAACGCGCGCCGCAGCGCCCTCATGTTCGTGATGACGGCCTCGCGGTAGGTCTCGAAGGTGAACCCCTTCGGGAAGAGGCGCCCGCTCGCGCCGACCCCGATCGAGGTCTCGGCGAAATTGACTCCCTCGACGCGGCCGTCGAACTCTCTGCCCAGTGCGTCGAGCAGTTTGTGAAACCTCTCCTGCACCGCCGGATCCCAGCGCCGCGCCATCCAGCCCTCGACGACGGCGTGCTCTTCGTCGCCGCCCTTCACGTCGTACTGCTTGTCGGCGCCGCCGTTGTACTTCGGGTCGCGTAGGAGGTAGCGCGGCACGTTGACCCGCGACTCGCTGAAGGTCACGTCCTGAATCTGGATGAAGAGGCGCTTCCCCTTCGAGGTCAGGAAGGCCAGGTCTTCGCGGACGATTTGAAAGTCGTACTTGTCCTCTTCCGGCTCAAGCTGACGCCAGGAGTAAGCGACCTGCGCGCCCTCCAACGCCTTCGTTTCGAGGAACGACGACGCCTCCCGAATCCTCCCCCTGTCCTGGCCGAAGAAGACGTAATTGTGTACCGGCTTGGCGCCGACGCCTACGCAGCAGAGCAGGATTAACAAGGCACACCGGAGGGCTTTCATTTCTTGTCACCCCCGGCCCTCCGCTTCTTCTGTAGCTCGGCGAGGTAGCGCTTCATCGAGTCGGGCAACTCGACCTGCTCCGTGTCCTTGTACTCCATCCCCTTCGTCACGGCCCAGCGCGCGAGCCAGGAGTCGCCGTGCGAGCCCGCGTAGGTGTCCGGCAGTTGATAGGCTTCGTCGCGCGTCGCCTCGTCGAGCGTGACGAACGTGTAGCCGCGCCGCTTCAACATCGCCGCCAACTCGCCGAAGCAATGCGCGTTGAGGACGCCGCCCGTCAACATCAAGACCTGCGGTATCTCTCGCCCCAAGACCTCGCGCGAATAGCCCTCGTAGAACTCGAACATGCGCTCCATGTAAGCGACGTACTCCGCGCGCAGAGTGGCGGCGGCCGCGTCGTCTCCACGCGTGAGTGCTTCGGCGTACGCGCGGTTGAAGAGCCAGTCCATGTTGTCCACCGTGACGGGGTGGATGCGGTAGCCGCGATCTTTCAGGAAGTGCTCGACCGCCGACTTCGCCTCGGGCGTCGAGCCCGTGTTCAGGAAGGGATAGCTGAAGTATCGAACCTTGCCCCCGCGCTCCGCCGCCAGCTTCGAGAGCAGCTTGTCGCCGCGCAACACGTCCGCCTCGAACTCCTCGACCGAGGTGTCATAAAGGTTCGTGTGGTGCGCGGTCTCGTTGCCGAGTTCGTGGCCGGCGGCCAGCCATTCGCGCAACGCCGCGACGCGCGCCTCGTGCTCGGCCCCGCCCTCTCGGTAGAGCATCGCCTCGTTGACGAAGGCGACCGCGCGCACGTCCGATTCTTTGAGCGAGCGCAGCAGCCTGCGCATCATGTTCGAAAGGATTTGCGGCTCGTCGGCGTAGCCGGGGAAGTTGACGAAGGTCACCGCGACCTCGCGCCGCGGCGTGGCGGCGGGCGTCGCGCCGGAAGGTTTGGCCTCGGCGTGCGTGAGCGTGCGTTGCGCCGCGAGCGCCCCGCAGACGAGTGCGAAGACCAGGGCCAAGGCCGCGAAGGGACGGCGCGTGTGTGTGCGTGTGTCTGGCTGGACGAGTCTCTGTATGCGCTGCATGAGTGAACCTCCGTTGACTGCTAAGGCCAGCGCCGCCGGGGGCGTCTCCACTCCGCGCAGTTGTTCGAGCGCGGCCAGCGCGCGCGCGTAAGAGAGCGCGTCGCCGCCCGTCGCCGCCACCGCCGCGTCGTCGCAGGCGTGCTCCCTTTCGGCGCGCACGCGCCCCGAGAGCCACCACGCCGCCGGGTGGTAGAAGAGCAGCGTCTCGACGAACGTCTGAAGCAGGTTCACCGCGTAGTCGTAGCGGCGGACGTGCGCCAGCTCGTGCGCGAGCACGGCCTCCAACTGCGCCGGCGTGAGCCCGAAGAGGGCGCCGGCCGGGACCAGTATGAAAGGCCTCAGGTGTCCGACGACCGTCGGCACTTCGACGAGCGCCGAGCGGCACAGACGCACCGCACGCTGTACGCGCAGCCGCCCCGACACGCGCGCGAGAAGTTCTTCGAAACCGAGGGGCACGGCCTCCGCACTCCGTTTAAGTCTGAGCACCAGAAGCCACGCGCCGACCATGCGAGACGCGAGCAGAGCCACGCCCGAGAGCCACGCGCAGACGAGCCAGGGCAGCAGCGCCGTCAGACGTTCTTCCAGACGTTCGCGCCACGTCGAGGCCGGCGCGGACGCGGACGCTTGAGAGCCGCCGGGCACGAACGCCGCGGGCTCCTTGCCCGCCCGCGGCGCACGCGCCGACCCGCCCGACGAGTCCGCCAAAGCCCCCTCCGGCATGAAGGACTCGCGCGCGAAGAGGTCGCGCCGTGTGTGCGGCAAGAGTCCCGCCGTCAACGCCGGCAGAAGAAGCAGTAAGCCTAACGCCAGAACTCCACCCGCGTAACGCACGTCGGCCGCGCGCCGCGGCACGAGCGACGCGAAACAGGCGTACGCGGCGGCCACCAGAGCCCCCTGCCACAGAGAGTGCAGAAGCGCCCACCCGGCCGCGTCGAGCAGAGGCTTGAACGTCAGGCCGAACTCCGTCAACGCTTCCTCTTCCCTTCCAGCTCGTCGAGCATCCGTCTGATCTCCGACAGCTCTTCGGCCGAGGCGCGCTCGGACGAGAGCGCCTGCATGACGAGTTTCTTCGCCGACCCGTCGAACGCCTTCCGCAGAAGGTCGCCGACGAGTCGCCGCTGCGTCTCGTCCTCCGGCGCCGCCGGTTCGTAACGGTGCGCGCGCTCGCTCTCGTCTCTCACGACCAGGCCCTTGTCCGCCATGATCTGCATCAGCTTGAGGACGGTCGTGTAACCCGTCCCCTTCGTCTCGCCAAGGGTTTCGAAGACTTCCCGCACGGTGCTGGGGCCGCGCCGCCAGAGCACCTTGAGGATTTCCAGCTCCGCGTCCGTCGGGCGCGGAAGTTCCGTTTCAGGCATTGCGCAATACCTCGCAGACTCAAGTCGCAGAGACCCTACTACGAAGAAGTTCGTACTGTCAACGAAAATCTTCGTACTTGCTGTTTTAAAGGGAATTTGTCGGATTTTGCCGCCGAAGCCTTTACCAGCGGTGATAAGCCGGGTGGCCGGGGCGGACGGCGACGAAGGTGCCGCGGCAGGTGGCGCAGGTCTTACCGCTGGCCTTGAGTTCGGCCTCGACGACGGCACGTTCGTCCGTTGATTCGACGACGCGCGCCGTCAGTCGAACCACGTCGTCGGTCGGCGTCGGGCGGAGCAGCTTAATCGAGTAGTCGGCCGTGACGGTGCAGGGCGGGTGCTCGGCACCCGTGCGGCGCATGAGGTGGTAGGCCGCCGTCCAGTTCGAGTGGCAGTCGAGCAGCGCGCCGATGATGCCGCCGTTGAGCACGCCGGGGAAAGCCTCGTACCGCGGCTCGGGCTTCCACTCGCAGACGACCTCCTCGCCCTCCGCGAAGCTGCGGACGTGGAGCCCTTGCTCGTTCGCCGGCCCGCACCCGAAGCACGCATTATTCGGCGCGTAGGTTTCCTGAAGACTTTTCATCACACGCGATGGCTCACTGGTCTACGACGGGGTCGTCCGACTTGGCGGGTTGACCCTTGTGGTCGGCGGCGCGGACGGTGCCGGACTGGTCTATGAAGAAGGAGCGGCGTCCGGTCTTGCCGTAGGACTTGGGCGTGGCCGAGACTTCGAAGCTGTCGGCCGCGACCTCCCACTCGAACTTGTACTCCGAGTTATCAAGGAACGTCTTCTCCAAAAGCTCCTCCGCTACCAACTCTTCCATCGTGGCGTAGCGTCCGCGCTTCCGGTCGTCCTTGTAGGCCGACTGCGCGCCCGCGATGCGGTTGAGCGTGTAGACCGCCAGCGACTCGTTCATCAGAACGGGGTAGTCCTTGGCCGAGACCGCGAGCGAGAGCGCGTAGGTGCGTACGAGCGAGACGGGGAAGCGCGCTTCGTGCACGACCACGTCGCCCTCGTTGGTCGCCTCGTAGGAGGCGGGCGCCGTCTCGGCCGCCTCAAGCTGCGCGAGCAGCAAACGAACAACAGGGTCGGTGCTCCCGCCCGAGCGCTTCTTCGTCTCTTCGAACGTGCTCTTGAAAATCGAGTCGGAGAGGTAGAGGTGGACGAGCTTCTGCCTGGCCTGCCACGCGACGGCGTCGCGGTAGGCGTTCGAGGCGGCGAGCGTCTGCCGCGAGTCGAACGAGTCGATGCAGTGGCGCACGGCCTTCAACTCGCCCGCGACGAGGAAGTTGTTGATGATCGTGTAGGAGAAGCCGTCGCCCGCGCCGAGCGTGTGAATGTCGAAGCCCTTGCGCTTCTCGGTCTGCTGCGGCGTGTCGAGCGAGGCGAAGCCGAAGGCGACGAGCGCGCGCGGCAGAATCTCGCGGATGCGGTCGGGGTTGTTGAGCGTGGCGAGGTAGAGGAAGCCGGGCTCGGCCTCGCGCTCCTCCTTCTTCCCCTCGCTGACCTGCGGCAGGCCCGCGAGTCTGAAGCTGCCCGAGCTGAGCGGCACGCTGACGGCCACCTCGTTGCCGAGCGAGGGCAAAAGGTCTTCCTTGAACTTGAAGCCGAAGAGTTTTTCGACGGCCGCGATGGTCTCGTCCACGGACGGCTGTCGCTCGGCCTTCGACTCCCCGGCGAGTTCGCCGATGGTGACCCCGGTCAAAAACCCCGACGTGTTCACGGACGCCGCGCCGACCGTCGAGTTGTAAATCTGCGTCCAGTCGAGCGAGCCCGCGAAGAACAGCTCGGTGTCGGCCGGCGCGACCGACGCCGTCTCGCCCGTGACGGGCGGGCCGGAGACGAGGTTCGGCAGGAAGGGGACGATCGAGATGGTGCCGTCGGGCGTGTTCTCGACCGCGAGCCGGACGGCCAGCGCGCCGCCGTCGAGCCTTGCGCCGAGCGCGAGCGCGCCCGGGATGCGCGGCGCCCCGCCCCACAGGCTGCTGAGGACGCGCCCCATGCCGAGCACGGCCGCTTCCTCTTCGGAAGGCTTCGGCGGCTCTTCGGGCTTCTCGTCGCTCTCGGGGTTCGGCTTTTCCGCTTCGACGACGGCCGCGCTCTCTTCCGCATTCACCTCGGAGGGCGGCGACATCTCTTCGGTCTGTCCCGTCGGCTCGGGCGTCTCCGAAGGCACGGCGGCCGGCTGTGTCTCGGCCGTGACGGGCGCGATGACGGCGACTTCGTTCTGAGCTTCGGGCTGCGTCTGAGCCTCGGAAGCCTTCCGCATCTGCAAGGCCCAGCCCTGCTGCGCGACGTTCGTGTCCACGTAGACGAAGAGCGAGTCAGAAGCGAAGCGCGCGCGGATGGACTGGAAGCGCGTGCTGTCCGCGAGCCTCGGGCGGTCTTCGTCGCCGCGCAGACGCTTCAGCGTGAACGGCGAGTCGGCCGCGAGCAGCCAACGCCCCACGCGCCTGAGCGCGAAGTCTGGCGCGGGCGGCTTTGCGGCGGCGCGCGTGCGCTCGTTGGCCTCGGGCTTAGGGACGACGACGGGCTCGGGCGCGGCGCCTGCGACGGCCTTCTTGACCTGCGGCACCTCTTGGCCGAGCATCCGGCGCAGCTTCGGCTCGAAGGCGGCGGCCGCCTCGGGCGTCTCAAGCTCGACTCCCATCAACGCCTGCGGCACCTCGGCGCGCGCGGGCAGGAAGGCCACGACCACGCGCGACTCGCCGAGCGCTTCGGCGTTGTCCGAGACGAAGTTGTAGAGGTCTGCGACCGGCTTCACCTCCTCGCCGCCGACCAGACGCAGCGAGGCGACGGCCGAACGCAACTCCTCCGCGCGCGAAAGCATCCCGACCCTGCGCAGCTCAACGTAGGCCGTGTAGCTGTCCTCGGCCAGCATCTCCTCGACCGGAAGGTCTGGCTCGGCGCGTCGCGTCTGCGTCTGCTGCGCGGGCGTGGGCGAGGCCGTGGGAGTGCGAGCGGGAGTCTGCGTGCGCGTCGAAGGCGCGGGCGTGCGCCGACGCCTCTGCGCAACGGACGCGGGCGCGAGGTTCAGCAGGAGCAGTGCGACGCAGGCGTGCGTCGTGAGGCGGCGGAGAAATGTAGGGGACATCATTTCCTTCTTAACAGAGCGGCGTCCCGGCAAACGGGGAGACGACGGGCGCGATTGTAACTCACGCGCGGACGGTTGTAACGGCTGAAGAATGTGTCCGCGGTTGACTTCAAAGCGGGGCGCGGCGTAACGTTCGGAAGCACACACTTCTCTTAACTAAACGAGGCAACACGGAAGATGAACAGACGCTTCTTCGCCGCCTACGCGCTCGCCGCGCTTTTGGCCTGCACGGCCGCTTGCGTGAATGACCAGACTTCGAACAACGCGCCCGCGACCACGCCGACGACCGCCGCCGTGGTCGATCTCAAACCCGCGCTCGACTCGATCAACAAGGACGACCTCCTCAATCACATCAAGACGCTCTCGTCCGACGAGTTCGAGGGGCGCGGCCCCGGCACGAAGGGCGAGGAGCTTTCGGTCAAGTACATCACCGAGCAGTTCCAGAAGTTGGGGTTGAAGCCCGGCAACCCCGACGGGACTTTCGTGCAGAAGGTGCCGCTCGCGGGCTTCACCGCGCAGCCCGAGGCTTCGTTCAAGGCCGGCGGCAAGGAGTTGAAGCTTGAGAACCTGAAGGACTACGTCGCCGTCTCGCGCCGCTACGAGGAGCAGGTCAACGTGGACGACTCCGACATCGTCTTCGTCGGCTACGGCGTCACCGCGCCCGAGTACGGCTGGGACGACTACAAGGGCTTGGACGTGAAGGGCAAGACCGTCGTCATGCTCGTCAACGACCCGGCCGTGCCGAACCCTTCGAACCCCGCAGAACTCGACCCGAACATTTTCAAGGGTAAGGCGATGACCTACTACGGCCGCTGGACGTACAAGTACGAGGAGGCTTCGCGCAAGGGCGCGGCCGCCGCCATCATCGTCCACGAGACCGGGCCGGCCGGCTACCCCTTCGAGGTGGTGAGCGGGAGTTGGGGGCGCGAGAACTTCGACATCGTCTCGCCCGACAAGAACGCCGGCCGCGTCGGCGTCGAGTCGTGGATAACCTTGGATAAGGCGAAGGAGTTGTTTGCCGCGGCGGGCCAGAACTTCGACGCGCTGCACAAGGCGGCGACGACGAAAGACTTCAAGCCCGTGCCCTTGAACGCGAAGGCGACCTTCCACATCAAGAACACGCTGCGCACGATAGACTCGCAGAACGTCGTCGCGAAGCTCGAAGGCTCCGACCCGAACTTGAAGAACGAGTACGTCGTCTACTCTGCGCACTGGGATCATCTCGGCAAGGATGACAAGGCAAAGGGCGACGGGATTTACAACGGCGCCATCGACAACGCCTCGGGTGTGGCGACGGTGCTTGAGATCGCCGAAGCCTTCACGAAGCTCTCGGCGCCGCCCAAACGCTCCGTCATCTTCCTGGCGGTGACGGGCGAGGAGAAGGGCCTGCTCGGCGCGAAGTATTACGCCGAGCACCCGCTCTACCCGCTCAACAAGACGCTGGCGAACATCAACATCGACGGCGTCAACCAGTGGGGGCGCACGAGCGACATCACGCTCATCGGGCTCGGCAACTCGACGCTCGACGACATCGCGAAGGAGGCGGCGCAGGCGCAGGGCGGGCGCACCATCGCAGGCGACCCGGAGCCCGAGAAGGGCTTCTTCTACCGCTCCGACCACTTCGAGTTCGCCAAGCAGGGCGTGCCCGCGCTTGACCCCGACTCGGGCGTCAACTACATCGGCAAAGACCCGGGCTTCGCCAAGAAGAAGCGCGACGAGTACGAGGCGAACGACTACCACAAGCCGACGGACGAGGTGAAGCCCGATTGGGACTTGTCCGGCGCCGTCGAAGACGCGCAACTCCTCTTCACCATCGGCTACAAGGTCTTGCAGGGCGACAAGTACCCCGAATGGAACCCCGGCACCGAGTTCAAGGCCAAGCGCGACGAGTCGCTTAAGGCCGGCGGCGCACAGCCCTGAAAAGTCCCCGAAGGGGACACAGACAATAGCCGGGGGCCGAGCGAGCACAGCGAGCGCCGCCCCCGGTACACGACGATAAACAAATCCGACCCTGAAAGGGTCGCACATGCGTTACACGGTGCGACCCCTTCAGGGTCGGATTTGTTTTGCCGCTCATACCGGGGGTGGCGCATCGGTCGCTGCGCTCCCTCGCTTACCCCCGGCTATTATCTTTATCCCCTTCGGGGATAAAATCGGTTTCGCCAGGGCAACTCTATTTTTACGGGCGATTAGGAAATGCTTACATTCATAAGAAGGATATCAATGACGCTGTGCGTCGCGTACCTGTCTGTCGCCGCAGTCGCGCAGCAGCCGCAGCAGCCGCCGACGCCTGAGCCGCCGGCCGCGAAGAAGAACGCGCGGCCGGCGGGTGAGACGGAGGCGCCCGAGCCTTTCGACAAGATGACGCCGGAGCAGATGTCGGGGCGCTGCGTGACTTTGGAGACGGAGGCGGGCGACATCCGTATAGAGGTCTTGTCGGAGGCCGCGCCCGAGTCGGCGCGCAACTTCCTCAACCTCGCCTCGCAAGGCTTCTTCGACACGACGACCTTCAGCCGCGTCGTCAAAGACTTCGTCGTGCAGGGCGGCAACGTCGCCACGCGCGAGACCTACACGCCCGAACTGCTCCGCCGCGCCGCGCGCAAGGTGCCCGACGAGCCGAACCCGGTCAAGCACCTGCGCGGCGTCGTCTCGCTCGCGCGGCCCGCCGAAGCGAACGCCGCGACCACGCACTTCTTCATCCTCTTGAACGACTCGCCGCACCTCGACGGCACCTTCGCCGCCTTCGGCCGCGTGCGGACGGGGATGGAGGTCGTGGATAAAATCGCCGCCGGTGAACTCGACGGCGAGAAGCCCAAACATCCCGTCCGCATCCGCCGCGCGACGGTCGCGATGTGCCAGCCGCCAACTGACCCCGCTAAAAAATAGCCGGGGCGCGTGCGCTGCCCAGCACCGCACGCGCCCCTCGGCAGGGCGGGGAGAGACAGAGGCGTGCCCCGCCGTAGCTCGATTCCTCTCCTACTTCAAACGTTCGACCGCCGCCGTCCCGAGCAGAGGGTTGTAGGTGACGCGCAGGACGGACGCGACGAGCGCGGACGCGGAGTTCGAGTTCGTGCCCGCGCCTGTCGTGCCCGTGCCGCCGCCCGACGTGACCGAGCTTGTCGTCATCGCTCCCGCGTTCGAGCCGCGCGGCAGTTGGCCGACGATCTGGAACTCGACCGTGAAGGGCTCGTTCGAAGGGTTGTTGAAGCGCAGACGCCGCGGCGCGGTCGTCTCGTTCGGCGAGAGCGCGCCGTCGCCGCCCAAGGCGTTGCCGTAGTCGAACGAAGCGCCCACGCCCGGCAACCCGTTGTCCGCGTTGGCGACCGTCACGCCGCCCGACGCCGACGTGAGTTTCGACACACGCGCCGCGAGAGGCGCGTAGACCGTCTGCGCCGAAGCGTTCTTCAACGTCAGGTCGTACGAGACCGAAGCCCCGAGTACAGACGTGTTCCGCGCGTCGAGCGTGATGAACGAAGTCACGTCGCGCTCGACCTTGTCCGACACGTTGAACGCTAAAGACACCGCGGCCGAAGGCGCGCGCCCGTTGATGCGTTGACGAACGTAGGCCGTGTGCGCGCCCGGCGCGAGTTCCGAGGCCGCGAGTTGTAACTGCCATCGGCTCGAAGTCGGGTCGGAAGAAACGGCGGCGACGCGCGGGCTACCGAACCCCGGGTCGTCGAAAGAGACTTCGACGACGCCGTCCGCGAGCGGCCCTCCGTCGCCCGCCGTGTACGTGGCCGCGCCCGAGGCGTCGAGCAGCACGGGCAGAGAGGTCGGGTCGCCGAGGATGCTCGTCGTCTTCGGCGCGGGCGAGGGCGCGTTCGGCAAGTCCGCGCCGATTGGAAGAAGCGGCGCGCGTTCAGACAACGCCAGAGCAGTCACCGTGTGGAACGGTGCGCCGTTTACAGGACTGCCTACGACGACCTTCGGCACCGTGATCGTAATCGTGTTTCCCTGAACCTGCCCCTTCACCGACTGCGACTTGGAGAGGTCTGGGTTGTACGTGACGAACTTCTTCGAAGTGGCCGAGCGAATCATGCCGAGCGTCCCCGTGTAGTAGTTCGTTGTCGCCCCGTTCGCCTCGGCCGCGAGCCAGTAGATCGTGTCGGCGTAGTCCCACTGCGTCAGGTAGAGCAGCCCCGTCCCCTGCGACGCCGTCATCGCGTTTGTCATAGCCGACGACGACAAATCCGCAACCTGCATCTCCAAGACGAGCGAATCGCCCTGCTCGCGCAGCGCGACCGAACGCAAGTCCGCGCCGGGCAGGCTCGCACCTGTCGGGCTGTAACGTGCGTCTCCCAACTCGTCGCGGTCGAAGTTCTTCGGCGGGACGCTGTGCGTGCCTTCGAGCGTCAGAAGGTCGCCGTTGATGCTCGCGCCCGCCGAAGGCGACGACACAGTGACCGCGCCCGTCTCAGTCCCGAGTCTGCCGACCGAAGCCAACAGGCTCGGCCCCGTCGCCTGCTTGGCGAGCATGACGTAAGGCCCTTCGGACTGGTTCGTGTTGTCGTTGTAGACGATGACGGCCGCGCCCTTCGAGTCCATGTCGATGGAAGGGTATTCGAGGAAGCTGCGGTCGCGCCCCGTCGCGTCGCACAGAGTCCCTTCCAGACATATCTCGCCGCGGTGGATGACGTTCTGACTCACCTGCACGGTCTGAAACGCCGGCGCCGCGTCGAGCGCGTTCAAGGTCTGCGCCATGTGAATCGTCCACTCGTTGGCGAGCGTGTTCGGGTTGCCCGGCATCGAGCCTCGATACCAAGCGACGGCCGCGCGGCCCGGGTCGCCCGCGACGACCCACGGCATGATGATCGTCCCCGTCATCGTCGGCGGGCTCACGCGCTTCGGCTGCGACCACGTGTCGCCGCGGTCGGTCGAAGTCACCATGTAGATTGCGGACGCCGACTGCGACCAGACGGCGTAGAGGTTGCCGGCGCGGTCAACGGAGATGACGGGGAAGACGTTGTTGACCGACCCGTTGGTCGAAGTGTAGATGAGCTTGTCTTCGACGAAGGGCTCGGAGCCGTCGTCGAGGTCTGTGACGCGGAACATGCGGATGCTGTTGCCGGAGTAGTAAATCTGGTAGAGGAGGATTGCGTCGCGCTCGACGCCGTTCACCCTCACGCGCCGCTTCGTCTTGTCGGCCTTGAGCGGGCCGGACTGACTGACCGAGCCCAGTTGTCTTCCCTTGTCCCACGTCAGCCCGCCGTCGCGCGTGCGGAACATGTAAAAGCCGCCGCCCTCGAAGTTGCGCCACGTGACGAACCCGCGCCCGTCGCCGAAGCCCGCGACCCACTGCCTATCATCAACGGCCGCCTCGGTCGTCTCCTCGCTGACGCAGGTGATGTAGTTGGTGCGGTTGGCCGGGAAGGTCTGCCCGCCGTCCTCCGAGACGGCCGCGGTGACACATGCGGCCGAGAGGTCAACGTAGTAGACGCGCCCCCGTGCGTCGAAGTCTACGTCGGTGTCGCCGCCGCCCGGCCCCGTCACGGCGTCGCGCGGGAGAGGGCCGCCCATCGAGCGATACGTGCGCCCTCCGTCGTCCGAGCGCCAGAGCAGACTCAAGGTCGTGCTCACGCCGAAGGGCGAGGTGGCGAAGATGCGATCCTGCGGGTCTACCTTCACGATGGGCTCGCCGCTCGTCGCGGAGAAGTCGGCCATCGTGTTGTTGTGGAAAGTTATCTCGTCCGCCCCCGCGGCCTTCGCTTTAAAGTTTACGAGTAAGGCGACGAACGCCAGCGTCAACGTCAACATCAAGACGAGTCTTCTAAACATGAATCCTCCTATCTGAGTGCGTTGACGAGCTTGACGCTCACGGTCTTCGTCAAAGGGTTGGCCGCGATTCTGAGGAGCGAGGTCGGCGCGAGCCCCGGCTGCGAAGTGCCGCCGCCGACCGAACTGCTTGAAGCGCCGCCCGCGCCGCCGCCCGCGCCCGAGGCGCGCTGGTAGGCCGTCACCTGTATGTCGTAGGTGAACAGCTCTGCGCGCGGGTCTGTGAAGCGGAGCGTGCGCGCTGACGTAGTCTCGGCGCCCGTGAACGTCTGGTCTGACCCGAGCGAGTTCGAGTAGTCGAAGAGCGCGGGCGACTGGGCCGTGCCCGCGCCGCCGTCGTCCGCGTTCGCGACGCGCACGGTGCCCGAGGTCGAGCTGACGCCGACGACGCGCAGCTCGACGCGCGGCAGGTACGTGTTCGCCGTCGCGTTCGTCAAATTCAAGTCGAGCTGGAAGACGCCGCTTGCGAAAGTCACATTCGACATCGCCGTCTGCACCGAGTTCGTAATGTCAACGAGCGTGCGCCGGTCAACCAAAACCGACTGCGCGGCGGAAGCGGGCGTGACGTAAAACCCGATCTGCCCGTCGTGCAGGCCGCGCACGCGGAAGAGCAGTTCGCCGTCCGGCTGGTTCGAGAGCGCGAGGCTCGAAGTGCCCGCCGTGGGCTGCGCGATCACGTCCCACGTCTGGCCGCCGTCCGCGGAGCGTTCGACCTCGAAGCGTCGCTCGCCGCCCGCGGGTTGCCACGCGAGCGTGAACGCGCCGTCGAAGTCCACCTGACGGTTCTGCGCGTCGGTGAACTCGCCCGCGATTGTCTGAAGCGCGGGCGGCGCCGCGCCCTTCGTCAACTTCGTCGTGACGGTGAACTGCGTCGCGGCGTTCGTGAAGCCGACGATGCGGTGCGTGTACGTGCCGGGACGGTTGACGCGCACGTTGACGTACTCGGGGCCGCCGGCCGCGCCCGAGCTGGCGATGACGTTGCCGTCCGGGTCTAACAACTCGTAGTCAATGTCCGGGTTGTCGTTCGTCGGCAGAAGGAACCACTCGGTCGTCGCCTCGATTTGATAAGTCGAGGCGTCAACGTCGAAGGGCACGTCAACGTAGGTCACGCCGCTGACGAGTTGCGAGCCGTAGTCGCCGACGGGCACGGTGCCGGTCTGCGTTAAGGTCTCGGCGGTCGGGTTGGCGGGGAGCGTCGTGCCCGGGCGGAAGTAGAAGGGCATCCGTAGAGACTCGCCGCCGTCCGTCCGATTCGCGGTGACGAACCACTGAAGCTGCAAGCGCTCGAAGAGCACCTGCGAGCCGTTGGTCTTCGCGGCCATCACGTCGCGCAAAAGGTCTCCGTCGAGCGTGGCGTTGACGTTGAAGGTCGCCTCGCCGTTGGCGGGCACGTTGACGCTCGCCTGAGAGAGCGAGACGCCGATGCCTGCGAGTTGCAGGTCGCGGTTGTTGGCGACGCCGAGGTTGTACGTGCCGCCCTGCCCCGACACGTCGCGGACGGTGACGGCGACCGTGGCCGTGTGCGTCACGCGGCTGTTGATGACGGGCACCTCGCCGTACGAGTAGCTGCCGAGGATGCCGGGCTGCTCGATGCCGTCGCCCTTCACGCCCAACAGGGCTTTGGCGTTGACGGCCTCGTAGACGTTAATCAACCCGCCGCCCTCCGCGATGATCGAGTCGGCGCTTGTGGGGCCGTCCTGTTTAGGTGTGCCGTTCGCACTGCGCAGGTTGGTCGCGGTGTTGATGAGGGCCGTGCGCACCATGTCGGGCGTCCAAGCAAGGTGCGCCTGCCGCACGAGCACGGCCGCGCCCGCCGTGTGCGGCGAGGCCATCGAGGTGCCGTCAACGTGCGCGTAGTTCGGCGTCCCTTCGAGCGCCCCGAGCGCGCCCAACAGGCTCCCCGGCGGCACGGCCGCGAGCACCGCCACGCCCGGCGCCGACACGTCCGGCTTCACCTGCCCGAAGCCGCGCACGGGGCCGCGCGAACTGAAGCCCGCCATCTCCGGACTGAACGCGCCCGGCGTCGCGCTCACCTTCACTTGCTTCGCCGAGACGGCGCCCGCGGCCGTCGAGCCGATGATTGATTTAAGGTATTCGCCGTTCGCCTTCGAGATGCCGAAGACGGGGATGGTCGAGGCGTAGACGGTCACGCCCGAAAGCTCTCCGTCCACGTTGTTGTAGATGACCGCGGCCACTGCCCCCGCGGCCGCGGCCTGCGCGGCCTTGTTGGCGAAGAGGCCGGTGCCCGCGGTGCCGCCGTCAACGGTGCTCCCGCGCGCGATGAGAGCAATCTTGCCCGCGACCGTCGAAGGGAACTGGTCGGGCGTGTCGCCCACGCCGCAGTAGACGTAGTTGTTCTGGAAGTTCGCGGGCACGGCGGCGCTGCCGTCGAGCAGTTCGGCGTGCATCCCTTGCAGGTCGCCGACCACGTCCAGTTCGAACGCCGAAGCGGCGTTGCCCGGATGCGCCGTCGCGCCGACCGAGATGACGTGGCGCCCTGCGGCGGGACTTCCGGTCGTGCCGTCGGCGGGGCCGGAGTTGCCCGACGCTGCGACGACTGAAGCGCCCGCGAGCGCCGCGTTGCTGCACGCGACCGCGGTCGGGTCGTCCGGCCCGCCCGAGCCTCCCAACGAAAGGTTGATGACGTGCGCGACCGGCTTCGGCTGGCCCGTCAAGGTGAAGGGCGACATCGCGTCTTCGAGCGCCATGATCGTGTTCGAAGACTCGCAGCCGCCGATGGGCTGCACCTGACTGACCGTGGACTTGATGTCGCTGCACACCTTGTAGGACATCAACTTCGCCTGCGGCGCGACGCCGTGCAGACGTATGTCGTCGGCCGTGTTCGGCAGACCGTCGGCGCCGGGATGCTGCGCGAGATAACCCGCGGCCGTCGAGGCGACGTGCGTCCCGTGGCCGAAGCCGTCCTCTATGCCTACGTCCGCGAGCGGCAGGTAGTAGACGACCTTCTTGTTCGTCGGCACCGAAGCCGAGGCGGGCGCGACGCCGAGGCGCGGAGGCGTCGGGTCGCCGCCGAACATCGGGTGCGTCCAGTCAATCCCCGTGTCGATGACCGCCAGATACATGCCCTGCCCTTCGTAACCTTCACGTATGTCGTCGAACTGCGAAAGCTCCGCGACCGCGCCGTAGACCCTCGGCGCCTCGATGTACTTCACGCTGTGGTCGAGCTGCGTGTAGAGCAGCGAGTCCGGCCTCACGCCCTTCACCTCGGGCATCGCTTTGAGCGCGGGCACGGCGGCGGCCGGCACCTTGAGCGCGAGCCCGTTGTAGACGAGCGTGTAGCGCAAGCCGACGTTGGCCGCGAGACTCCCGTCGTAGTTCTTCACGCCGCGCGAGGCGAGTTGCGCGTTGACTCCGCGCGAGGCGAGCGCGGCGAGGAATCTATCCTGCTGCGACGCGAGCTGCGCGCGGTAGCTTTGAAGCTCTTCGGTCGAGACGCTGCGACCGGCCTTGCGCGCGCGCGCGGCGTAGACGGCCGCGGGCTCGTTCTTCAACTCGACGATGACCGTGACCGAGTCGGCGGCGACGGCCGAGGCCGTGCGGAAGGAAGGGCCGGCGAAGGCGGCCAGCGCGAAGGCGACCGCGAGCAGGATGACGAAAGTGCTCTTCTTGATGGCGGGCATGGCTCTTGAATCTCCTCTTAGAACGTCACCGGCGAGGCATATTTAAGATTGCGTACGGTAAGAACCGGGTCAGAACCGCCTGCGGTAGCGGGCGGCCCTTTGTCATACGGTGCTGCCGATTAACAAAGAGCCACCCGCTACCGCGGGTGGTACTGACCGCTATCTCAAAAGGCTGACGGTCTTCGTCAGTGGGTTGACCTTGAAGGTCAGCGCCTTCGGCTGAATCAAAGGCAACGTCCCGGCCGAGCCCGTCGTCGTGCCGCCCGACGTGCCGCCGTCCGCCGAACTTGAAGTGTCGCCGGACGTGCTCGTCCCTGAACTCGAACCGCTCTGCGCGTAGGCAGGGTCGGGGACGTGCGCGTAGACGACGGCGGTGAACTGGAAGAGTTCCGAGCCGGGGTTCGTGAACCGCAGATGCTTCGCGGCGCTCAACTCGTTCGGCGCGAAGTCCGGGCCGAAGGTCGTCGAGTAGTCGAAGGCCGCGGGTGACCCCGACACGCCCGTCCCGCTGTTGTCAGCGTTGGCGACACGCACGCGCCCGCTGCCAGACTGCACGGACGTGACGACGAAACGCATCGTCGCGTACAGCGCGGACGACGAACCGTTCCGGAGCGTCTGGTCGAACTCCGACACGCCGTTCGAGAAATTGATGGTGCCGTCCACGATGGCCGCCTGCACGAACGAGGTCACGTCCTGCTCGACCCGACGTTCTACGCGCACCTCCTTCGAAGCGCTCGGCGGCCCGGCCAGCAGGCCGTATTGAACTGGATAGAGCGCGACGGTGCGGTATTGATATGAACCGTTGCCGCGCGCCGCAACGTCGTACGCGGTCTGCGAAGCGTCCACGTCCGCGAGCGTCGCCCAGGTCGCGCCGCCGTCCGCGGACTCCTGCACGCGCAGCTTCGAAGGCGCCGCGCCGGTCGAAGGCTTCGCGAAGCTCAGACGGTACGCGCCGTCTATGTCAACGGGCGTCGTGTCGGCCACCTCGTTGCCCGTCACGTCGCCCATCGTCGGCGCGGCCGTCGCGACCGTCGGCGTCACCAAGCGCAGATAGAAGGGCATACGCAGGCGCGTGCCGTCCTCGTGCGTGGCCGTGACGTACCACTCGATCTGCGACGCGTCGGCGAGCCGCGCGCCTTTGACCGTGACGTTGACGTTGAAACTCGCCGACTGCCCCTGGAACACGTCCACGTAAGAGACGGGATAGCCCCGCGCGTCGGTCAGACTCACGCGCACGTCCTGTCCGTCCACGCCGCGCACGTTGCTGACCGCGAGTTCGTACGTGCCCTGCCCGCTCCGAGAGATGTCGTAGACGCTGACCGTCTGCGTCAGCACGGCCGAGCCCTCGACGCCCGCGGCGGGCACCGCGCCGAAGCTGTAACTCGGGCTGAAGTCGGGGTTGCCGGGCGAAGTCCCCGTGAGAGGCCCGAGCCCCACGGCGAAGGAGCGCGCGGTCGGAGCGCCGCCCGTGAAAGGCCCCGGCGTGCCCGCGCCCAACAGCGCCCGCGTGTTCGCGGCGGCCGTCGCGTCGATGAGTCCCCCGCCCTGCTGGTTGATCGTCTGCGTGCCGTCCGCGACCGCGCTGCCGTCTTCGCGCCGGAGGTTGGTCGCGGTGTTGACGAGCGCCGCGCGAATCATCGCGGGCGTCCAAGTCGGGTGCTTCTGCTTGACGAGCGCCGCGACGCCCGCCGTGATGGGACACGCGAACGAAGTCCCAGAGGCCGACGTGTAGCCCGTCGGGTCCATCATCATCGCGTAGCCGACGCCGGGCGGGACGCCGACCGAGGCCACCGCCTCGACGCCACCCGCGCGCACCGTCGCCGAAAGAATCCCGACGCCCGGCGCGACCACGTCGGGCTTCACCTGACCGAAGCCGCCGACCGGCCCCTTCGAAGAGAAGTCGGCCATGACGGGCAGGAACGCGTTGGCGTTGATGCGCACTTGATTCGGCGAGACCGCGCCCGACACGCCCGAACCTATCTGCGCGAGCAGGTACTCGCCGTTCGCCTTCGAGATGCCGACCGCGGGGATGACCGTCTTGCGCGCGGTGACGGCGCTGATCTCTCCGTCCACGTTGTTGTAGACGATGACTGCAACCGCGCCCGCGGCCGTCGCCAACGTGACCTTGTTCGAGACGAGCCCGGTGCTCTGACCTCCGGCCTCGACGGTGCCGCCGCGCTTGATGAGCGCGATCTTTCCGCTCACCGACGAAGGGAACTGGTCGGGCGTGTCGCCGAGGCCGCAGTAGACGTAGTTGTTCGCGATGTCCGAAGCGACGGGCGCCGAGCCGTCGAAGAGATACGCGTACATCCCCGAACGTCCGCCCGTCCCGAGATCGTCAACCGTGTTCGAGCCCGCGCCCGGGTCGTTGCTCGCGCCGACGGCGATGACGCGGCGGCCCGTGGCGGGCGAGCCGAGCGTGCCCTCGCCCGAAGGGTTCGTCGCCGTCGAGCTGCCCGAGTTGCCCGCCGCGACGACGACAGTCACGCCCGCGAGCGTCGCGTTGTCGCAAGCGACGGCGGCCGGGTCGTCGGGGCTGGTGGAGCTTCCGCCTAAGCTCAAGTTGATGACTTGCGGGACTGGCTTCGGCAGGCCCGTCAACGTGAAGGGCTGCACGGCGTCTTCGACGGCGAGGATGGACGAAGGCTGAAGCCCCGTGCCCACGGCCGAGAGCGTCTTGTAGGCCATGATCTTCGCCTGCGGCGCGACGCCGTGAATGCGTATGTCATCCGCCGTCATCGGAATGCCGTCGGGGCCGGGCGCCTGACCCAGGTAGCCCGCGATGTCGGCGGCGACGTGCGTGCCGTGGCCGAAGTCGTCGGAGACGGCGCCGGTCGTCAGGTTCAGGTAGTAGATGACTTTCTGATTGCGCGAGGCGAGCGCGGGGCCGACGCCGAACTGTGGAGGCGTCGGGTCGCCTCCGAACATCGGGTGCGTCCAATCGACGCCCGTGTCTATGACCGCGACCGTCATGCCCTCGCCGTGGACGCCGCCCGTGTCGAGCGTGTCGGAGGCCGTGAGCCTCGGCGGGTTGCCGTAGAGCGCGGGCACGCGGACATAGTTCACTGCGCGGTCGAGCGCGGGATAGAAGGGCGTCGTCTCGTGCACGGCGACGACGCCGTTAATCTTCTTGAGCAAGGGCACGGCCGACTCGGGGACTTCGAGCGTGACGCCGTTGTAGACGTAGTTGAAGCGGAACTGGATCGGCACCGTCACCTCGCCGTTCGGCGCGTTGACGCCCGCGACCGTGTAAGCGATGCCCGCAACGGTCGCGCGCGTGAGGAACGTCTCCTGCTCCGCGATGACCTGTCTTCGGTAAGACTGAACGTCGAAGGGTTGACCCGCGCTCTCGGCGCGGAACTTGGCGACGACGACGGGGTCGCTCGCCAACTGCACGATGACGGTCTTGACGGCCGCGCGCGCGCCGACGTTCCTGTTCGAGAAGGCGAGGAGCGTCGCGGCGACGACGACCAAGAGAATGATTGCGCGGGGCACGAGACGACGCTTCATCTTTCACCTCCACTGGACGACTCGGCGGATTTGGGCAGAAGCCCGACCGTGAGGGAGGGCGTACGTCTTACTCCACTTGAGCTATGACGGAAGGCCGACGCCCTCCCTCACGGTCGGGCTTCTGCCACAGCCACCTGTGAGTTATTCACCGAACATCGTGACGATGAGCTTGACCATCGAGGGGACGAACTCGGCGCGCTTGACGGTGCGCGAGGGCTCGAAGCGCGGGCCGGGGACGGCGACGAATTGGCCGGGGCCGAGTTGCTTAATCTCGGCCGGGTAGGCTTGCAGGAGCCCGTTGTCCAGCGCGAGCTGCACGTAGCCGCGCATGGCCGAAGGGATGTCCGCGTTGTCGGTGAGCGGCTTGCCGCCCGTCGTCACGGTTGTATTCGCGAGCGCCTTCGCCTGCTTGTCGAGGCGGAGCGCGCGCACCAAAGCGACGGCCTGCTCAAGCCGGTTGACCTGCGCCGAACCGCCGAAGGTCGTCCCCGACGTGCCCATCACGCCCTCTTTCCTGAGCGACTCGGCGAAGAGCGCTTCGGGCGTGCCTGTCAAGATGTCCGTGAAGCTCGGACGGTTCGGGATGTACTGCGGCACGCGTGCGCCGAACATCAGCGCGCGCGCAAGCTCATTTCTGATGAGCACGTCGTCGGGGCGGAAGAGTCCGCCGTCGGCCGACATCACGCGGTCGTAGACGAGGCGTAGCGCGCCCGTGCGCGTCGCGTTGTCGAGTGCGGAAACGTCCGCCACGTCCGAGGGGCGGTAAAGGTAATGACGCGTCGAAACGTAGTAGGGCTGGTCTGTGACCTGGCCGAAGCCGACGAGGCCCGCGGAGACTTCGACGGTGTATTCGCCCGGCTCCGGAAATTCGAGCTTGACGCCCTCGCGCGCGCCGAAGAGTCCGCCGAGGTTGATGGCGTCCGAAGAGGCGACCGTCTGCCCGTCCTTCTTAACCGTCAGACTCAGGTCGTTGAGGACGATGCGCGTGTTGTCAACGACGACCTCGTCCTCGCCCGCGGCCGCGCCCCAGTTCAACTCGATGAAGGTGAAGCGCGCGTTGGCGGGGACGTTGACGGTGTGCGTGTTCGAAGCGTTCGCCGCGACGCTCCCCTGTATCAGCGGCGTGTCCATGCGGCCGACCGCGAGCCCCTTGCCCGTGAAGCCGAAGTTGCCGTAAGGCTTCGAAGGGTTCTGCGCGAGGTCAACGGCCGCGTGCACGTTCGCGAGCCCCGCGCCGACCTCGAACTCGTCGTAGGTGGCGAGCGGCGTCGCGGTGCGCACGAGCACGTCGCGCACGTCGTCGGGCGTCAGATTCTTGTTCGCTTCGAGGATGTTGGCGACGATGCCCGAGAGGTGCGGCGCGGCCATCGAGGTTCCGGAAATCTGCGTGTAGTTGGGCAGGTAGTTGGTCGGGATTTCGAGGTCTGCGTCGAGGCCGTTCTCGGCGATGTTGGTCTTCGAGCGCGCGGCGATGATGGCGCTCGTGTTGCCCGCGCCGCCGCCCGTGCCCGGCGTCAGAATCGTCGGGTGGACGTTCTCGCTCAGGAAGATGCCGCGCGAAGAGAAGCCCGCGAGGCGCCCGTCTTTCGTCGAAGCTCCGGCGGTGATGACCCAGGGCCAGGGCGTCCAGCGGTTCTGCGTGTTCGGCGCGGGGCCGTCGTTGCCGTTGGCGAAGACGACGACGATGTTGTTGTCGTGCAGCGCCTTCGAAGCGACGTTGACCGGATGGTCGGGGTCGTAGTCCGTGGCCGAGTTGCCCCACGAGTTGTTGACGACGCGGATGTTGTACGTGCTCTGGTTCGTCAGGATGTAGTCGAAGGCCGCGACCTGACCCAAAACGAAGAGGCCGCCGCCCGAGCCGATGCCGACGATGGAAGCGCCGGGCGCGACGCCCGCGTAGAGGCCGCCCGAGGCTAAGCCGGTGCCCGCGGCGATGGAAGCGACGTGCGTGCCGTGACCGCCGTTCGTGTCGGAGTTCGGCTGGCCCTCGACGTAGGACGGCGGGATGATGCCTTCGAAGACGTTGCCGAGCGTGTTACTTCGGATGACAAGGCCGTCCTTGTCATTCATGTTCATGATGACGTTCTGGATGGTCTTACCCGCGTTGGGGTTCGTGACGTTGTAGGTCAAATCCTGATGCGTGCCGTCCACGCCCGAGTCGTTGATGGCGATGGTGATGCCCTTCCCCGAGACGGGCAGTCCGCCGTTGGCGCGCGTGATGTCGATGTCGTTGCGGAGTCGTTCGGTGCCGATGAGCGGGTTGCTCTGGTGGTCGTAGAGTTGGACGGGCACGTTGAGGTAGATGGAGCGTAAGGAGTCCCACCCGGCCATCTGTCGAACCTGCGCGGCCGTGGCGTTGACGGCGACGACGGGCAGTCGGTTCATGCGGTAGCCGCCGCGGATGCCGAGCCCGAGCACCTGCGCCACCTGCGCGTCGGTCACGCGCTCGCCCTTGAAGGTCAGCAGGACGCCGAAGAGGTCGCTCGGGCTCGCCGTCAAAAGTTTTGTCTTCAACTGCGCGTCAACCTTCGGCGCCGCCTGCGCGCTCACAGTGAACAGGACGCCGAGCGCGACCGCCAACAACAGACGTAAGAACCCTTGCCGCTTCATGACAGTCTCTCCATTTCCGTTGGCGATTCGGGTGAAGCCCCGTTCCCCCGAGGGGGCTCCACCCGAACCGCGCCCGAACCGCGCGGCCTTGTCCGGCGCGGCTTGCCCTCCGCGCCGGAGCCTCGCGGCAAGCCGTGTTACTGCACGACGAAGTCGGAGCCCGCGGCCGTGTCGGAGCTTAAGAGCAGCCCGCCCGTGGCCGAAGTGCCGATGAGTATCTGCGCGTTGGCGGAAGTGCCCGTCGAGGTCGTCCCGACGACGTTCGCCCCCGCGATGGTGTTGATGCTGGCGACCGGGACGCGGAAGACGATCTGGTTGCCAACCACCTGCGCCGAGTCGGGCGCGCCGTCGCCGACCTGATTGTTCGTCCCGTTGGGAAGTTGCTCGTAGTGGCCGTACTCGTAAGTCATCTCGCCCGTCTCGGAGACCTGCGCCGAGACGAAGACCGTCACGCCGTTGAAGACCGAGCTGACCGTCCAGGCGTTGTTCTGCGTGCGCGCCGAGGCGTCGCCCAGAGTCAGCGTGTAGACGATCTGCTGGTTCGCCGCGTCGTAGGCGAAATCGACCGAGCGTATGTCCTGCGCGGCCGTGCCGAACTCGTCGTCTGACGGGTCTTGAATTTCGGGCGCGCCGCCCCCCGGAATCAGGTTGAACGGATGCGGCACCGCGCTCAGGCCCATCGCCGAGCGCACGGCGTTGTGCGCGTCCACGTAGCCGGCGCCGACGACGCGCTCCTCGAAGGGCATCGGGTTCGCCGTCTGTCGAAGTATCGTCACCACGTCGTCCGGCGTGAGCAGAGGGTTCGCCTCAATCATCAGCGCGACGACGCCCGTGATGTGCGGGCAAGAGAACGAGGTGCCCTGCGAAGTCGTGTAGTACGGCAGATAGGCCGGCGGGATGGTCGTTAAGTCGTTACCGACGACGGGCACCGTCCCCAACGTATTCGTCAGGCCGGCGCCGCGCAGGCGCGCGCTCTTGATGTCAACGCCGGCCGCGGTGATGTCGGGTCGCAGGTTCGGGGCGAGCGTCGGGTCGGCGGGCATCCCGGCCACGTCCGCGCCCGTGCCGTTGTCCACGCCGCGCGAGCTGAAGCTGGCGGGTGAACCAAGACCCTGCTTCTCGCCCGCGGCGACCGAGATCGTCCACGGCATCGTCGAGTAAGGGTTGATGGAGGTCGTCGTGTCGCCCGAGTTTCCGGCCGCGAAGACGACCGTGATGTTGCGGTCGTGCGCGGCGCGTGTGGCGACGTTGATGGGGTTGTTCGGGTCGATGCCGTCGGCGCTCAGCGTGTCGCCCCACGAGTTGTTGATGACGCGGATGTTGTATGCGTACTGATTCGCGAGCAGGTAGTCGTAAGCGCCGATGATGGCGACGCCGGGCAGGCCCAGTTCGTTGCCGGAGTTGACGCCGACGAGGTGCGCGCCCTTCGCGACGCCGCCGTAGAAGCCGCCCGACTGCTCGCCGGTGCCGGCGGCGACGGCCGCGCCGAAGGTGCCGTGTCCCGACTCGATGTCACTCATCTGCTGATTCTCGACGTAGATGGGCGGGACGAAGCCGGTGCTGCTCAGGATGTCGCCGATGGAGTAGCCGACGCCGACGACGAGGCCGCCGTCGCCGACCGTCGTCTCGGAGAGAGGCTGGATGACGTTCTGGACGGTCTTCTTGCCGTAGGTCAAATCCTTATGCGTCGCATCAATCCCTGTGTCGATGTAGCCGATGCCGACGCCCTTGCCGGTGATGGGAAAGCCGGGGTTGCTGCGGTTGTTCCTCGTCACCTCCTGATCGGCCTGCATCTGCGGGACGCCGATGAAGGGGCGGCTGACGTTGGTGAAGGTCTTCATCAAGTGGTTCGCGTAGACGGAGGCGACGCCGGGCTGGCGGCTGACGGCCGCGAGCTGAACGGCGCTCATGTCGGCGATGACCATCGGCAGCTCCCGCGTGGCGAAGCCCTTCGTGATGCCCGCGAGTTGTAGGCGCGAGAGTTCGGACGGGCCGGGCTTCTGTTTGTAGGTGATGATGACGGGCACGGTCGCGCCGGCCGGGTGCGTGGCGAAGAAGCGCGTGAGCTGCGTGTCAATCTTGACCGCAGTCGCCGCCGACGCGCCGCCCGTCCGGTCGGGCAGAGTCGCGAGGCCGAGAACCAGAACCAGCGCCACCAGTAATGAAGCTCTCAACGTCGTCGTCATGGTCTTTATCCTCTTCGTAAAAAGTCAGGTCAGAACCGCCTGCGGTAGCGGGCGGCCCTTCGCCATTCGATAGGGCCGTGTCTCAGAGGGCCACCCGCTACCGCGGGTGGTTCCGACCGCTATTGCGAAAGAACTTTCCGGGGTTGGCGGCCCGGAGGGTCACCCGTCTCTGCCAAGCGAGTCACCCTCCGAGCCGCTCGACTCGCCGCGCCCCCCGTCCCGACTTCGGTTGGCGCAGGCGAGAATCGTTAAGTTCAGTTGCCCGCCACGAAGTGCTGGCGGAAGCTGTCGAGCGCGTAGGCCATGAAGGCGCGGGTCGTCGCGTCGTTCGCCTTCACGCGCGCCTTCAAGGTCGGCTGGAAGTCGAACGGCCCCTGCTCAAGGTTGTAGAAGGCTTGCAGCAGGCCCTTGTCCAAAGCGATTTGCACGTAGCCGCGCATGGCCGCAGGGATGTCCGCGTTGTCGGCGATCGCGATTGACTGGCCGTTGTAGTTCGCGGTCACGACCGAGCCGGCCTTCGCCTTCGCCTCGGCGTCGAGGCCGAGCGCGCGCACCAAGGCGACCGCCGTCTCAAGCCGCGTGACGTTGGCCGTCGTGTTGAAGGTCGAGCCGTAGGCCGCGACCATGCCGGCCGGCGCGAAGCTGAAGTCGCGCAGGTTCGAGCCGTTGGCCGTCACCGCCTCCGCGATGGGCGCGAGGTCTGCGGAAACGTCCGCGTACTTCGGCGTCGCCGAAGGGAACTGCCGGAGCGGCGTGTTCAGGTAGAGGAGGCGTGCGAAGTCCTCGCGGGTGACGTTCGAGTCCGGGTGGAAGCCGCCGTCGGCGAAGGTGTCCATCTGGCGGTTCTTGAGCACCGTCTCGATCTGCGCCTGCGCCGGGTGGCCCTGGATGTCTGCGACGGGGTCGAGCGTGAACTGCTGTTGCGTGATCTTGATCTCGACCGGCCCCGGAGCCGCCGCGCCCGAAGTGGGCAGCGAGACTTCAGGCGCCGCCGCCAGGCCGCGCACGCCGCGGACTTCGACGAGCCACGGGCCGGCCACAGGGTTCTTGACGACGACCTCGCGGCTCGGCGCGTCGAGAATCGGAAGCGCGATGCCGGAGCTGTACTTGACGCCGTTCGGGTCGGTGACGATGAGGCCGATGGTGTTGCCGTCGCCGTCTTCGAGCGCCGTGTCGAAGGTCGCGAACACGTCGAGCACGCTCATGCCGGCTTCGACGTTGAAGGTGTGCGCGTTCTGCGAGTCGGGGCCGGGGAGGCCCGCGGGGCTGTAATCGATGTGCACCTGCTCGGGCGCGGGGCCGCCGACCGTGTAGTGCGCGTTGAAGGTGTAAGAGAAGTTGTTGTTCGCGCCGTACTTCTTCGAGCGGTTGAAGACCTTGTCCACGGCGGCGTAGGCGTTGACGTAGCCGGCGCCGACCTCCCACTCCTCACGGCCCGGCATCCGCGACGCGGTGTCGATGAGAATCTGCTTGATCTCGTCGGGCGTGAGCGTCGGGTCTGCGTCGAGCATCAGGGCGACTACGCCCGCGATGTGCGGCGTCGCCATCGACGTGCCGGAAATCTGCGTGTAGTAAGGCAGGTAGTTCGGCGAGAGTTCCGCGTCGTCGGTCAGGCCGTTGGCGAAGACGTTCGACTTCGAGCGGGTCGAGACGATGGCGGCCGAGAACTTCGAAGCGTTCGACTCGAACTCGCGACCCGTGCCGGGCGCGGTGATGGTCGGCGCGTCGTAGTCGTTGAGCGGGTCGTTGTCGGCCAGCCGCTCCTCCTTCGGGATGCCGCGCGAAGAGAACGAAGCGAGCCCGCCCTCCTTCGTGCCCGCGGCGACCGAGATGACCCACGGCGCCTTGCCGTAAGGGTTGTGCGTGTCGCGGCCGGGGCCGCTGTTGCCGGCGGCGAAGACGACGATGATGTTGTTGTCGTGCGCGACCTTCGAGGCGATGGTGACGGGGTCGTCGGGGTCGAAGGCGCCCGTGCCGCCGTACGAGTTCGAGATGACGCGGATGCCGTAGAGCGCCTGGTTCGTCAAAGACCACTCGAAGCCGCCGAGCGCGTTGAGGACGAAGAGCCCCGCGCCCGAGCCCGTGCCGATGAGCTTCGCGCCCGGCGCGACGCCCGCGTAGAGGCCGCCCGACTGCTGCCCCGTCCCGCCGACGATGCCCGCGCAGTGCGTGCCGTGGCCGACGTTGAGGTCTGTGTTCGGCTGATTCTCAAGCGCCTGAAGCGTCGTGAAGCCGGAGAGCGTGTCGGTGCCGGTGGCGATGAAGACGTTCTGGATGACGTTCTTGCCGAGTTGCAGGTCGGGGTGCGTGGCGTCGATGCCGGAGTCGTTGATGACGACCGAGAAGTCGCCCTTGCCCGAGACGGGCAGGCCGCCGTTCTGGTTGATGAAGCCGCGGTCGGTCTTCAGGCGCTCGACGCCTGTGAGCGTCCGCGCCTCCTTGTCGAAGTAGTAGAGCTGGTCGTTGAACCAGACGGAGCGCACCGAAGGGTTACTGCTGAGCGCGCGAACCTGCCCGGCCGTCGCGACCGTCGCGACCATGCCGAGCTTGTTGAGCGTGATGCCTTTCGTGATGCCGAGCGCGCGTAGCGTGTCGAGGTTCGCGGGTTGGAGTCCGCGCGTGGTGTTGAAGCTGATGATGACGGTGCCGACCTTCGCGTCCGCGACGAGGCCGTTCAGTTTCGCCTTGAGCGAAGGCCCGAGCGTGGCCGCAGAGACGTGCGCGGCGGTAAGCAGGAAGAGCAGGACGAGGACTGAGAACGCGGCAGAGAGTTTTCTGTGCATCGCTTTCAAATTTTCTCCTTAAGAAGTCGGGTCTCGAACTTTGGGATTCGGCTCGCTGAACTGCGTCAGCGTGGAGAAGATAGTCAAGACCGATTGAGCGAAACTTGAGCGCGGAGAAAATTTTTCAGCCCCGGGAAGGAATTTTTTGGCGCCTTACTTTTCAACAACTTAAGGCCGCTTGAGGAAAACTTGAGCCGCTTGAGGATGCGCTCTCAGGTTGACCCAGGTCAGAAACAAAGTGGGCAACAAGAGCCGGCCCGACATCCCCGAAGGGGATGCAGACAATAGCCGGGGGCAGAGCGAACGAGTGAGCCGCAGGCGAGCGAGTGAGCGCCGCCCCCGGTTAGCGACGATAAAAAATCCGACCCTGAAAGGGTCGCACCGTGTGACGATGTGCGACCCTTTCAGGGTCGGATTCATGTTGCTGCGGTTACCGTGGGTGGCGCTCGCCTGCGGCTCGCTTACCCCCGGCTATTATCTTCGTCCCCTTCGGGGACGCCCGCAAAGAGAAGGCCCGAGTCTCCTTCTTATCACTTATCACGGTTTACGGTTCTTCTCCCGTAGGCGGCTTCAGGGCGGAGGCGGTAGAGGGCGATGCGGGTGAGGCGTGTCCAGGCGCCGATCTTCGTGCGCGCGAGGGCGGGCGCGAGTGAGGGGTTGCGCTCGGAGAGGAGGAACATGGCGTGCTCGACCTCGGCGGCGTCGGTGAGCAGTTCGGCGCGGCCCGTGAGCATGACGCTCTGCCAGCGCTCGACCGATTCGACCTCTTCGACCTGAAAGCAGATTTCGTGGTTGGCCGAGATGAACTCGGTCTTCGTCCCTTCGGTCGTGAAGAAGTAGATGTCGCCCTGGTCGTAGGCGTACGACATCGGCACGACGTACGGGTGGCCGTCGCGCGCGCAGCCCAGATGACCGTGCCACCCGCGCCCCAAAAGCCTCGCCATCTCCTCCTGCGACATCTCCCCGACTTCTAACATCTGGCTCACTCCGTTCGCCGTGAACCGTAAACCGTAAACCGTGACGAGATAAAAACCGCATCCCTCTCGCCACCGTTTACGGTTCACGGTTCACGAGTGTCTTGCATTCCAGTAGCGCTCATGTGCGCGTTTGGCCCAGGCCCAGAAGAGGCCCCAACTCGCTTTGCGTTCGCCCTCTTCCCAGAGGCGCTTGCGGAGGAGGACGGAGTCGCGGCCGGCGTCCACGACGAGCAGCATCTCGTGTTCGTAGTGCGCCGCGTGCTCGCGCCCTTCGACTTCGGCGGCAAGGTTCTCGGCGACGACCTCGGCCTGGTTGACGGCCATGTGTCCCATCTTCGGCCCGGAGAAGTAGACGGCGTCGCCCGCCGCGTACATCCGCGCGGCGCCGAGCACGCGCATCGTCTGATCGACGCGCACGAACCCGCCCTCGTCCGTCAAGCCCGTCCCCGAGAGAGCGCTCGTCCCCTCGAACGGCGGGACGAGCATGAGGAGGTCGTACTCGACCTCTCTACGGTCGCGCGCGCGCACGAGGCCCGCTTTGACCTCCTTGACGGGGAAGTCGTAGAGCGTTTCGACGTGCGTGCGTTCGAGCGCGGGCCGGAGCGCCGTGGCGAGTTCGCCGCCGCCGAGATGCTCGGTTGGGTAGTCGGGCGCGAGCACGGTGATGCGCGCCCTGTGCCCTTCGTCTTCGAGCCTTCGTGCGAGCGCGAAGGCCGCCTCGTAGACTGGCACTTCCAAACGCGCGCCAGGGCAGGAGCCGAAGACCGCGTGCCCGCCTTTGAACTCTCGTATGGCTTCGCCGAACTTGAGCGCCGCTTCGACGGAGAGAAGATGATGCGCGTGCTCGAAGAAGCCCGGCACCTGCTCCGTAGCGAGGCGGCGGCCGAGGGTGTAGACGAGATAGTCGTAGGAGATTTCGCCCGCGAAGTCTGAGCCCGTCACGGTCACGCGGCGGGCCGCCGGGTCAACGCGCGCGACCGTCGCTTCGACGAAGCGCACGCCGCGCTCGCGCATCGCGGCGCGCAGGTCGTACGAGATGTCTTCGGGCTCGCACTCGCCGAACGCGAGGCGGACGAGCGCCGGGTAGAACGTGAAGCGGCGCGAGCGCGAGACCAAAGTGATCTGATGCTCTGCGGGGTCGAGCAGCCGCGCCAGACGCTCCGCCGCCACCACGCCCGCGAACCCGCCGCCGAGGATGAGTATGTTCGCCATAGCTAGAACCTCTGCACGACGACAGAGTGCACGGCGCGTGCCACTTTTTTTTTCGAGGGTTTTGGGCTGACTGAGGCTGCGCGGCTGCGAGTTTTTCACGCCTGCTGCGGACAATTACCCACGGGGTCATAGCGTCAGTACCACCTGCGGTAGCGGGTGGGTGCGTGCTGCGACATAGAGGCGTGCAGAGTCACACCGACCCACCCGCTACCGCAGGTGGTTCTGCCTGTTTATCCTCGGAGGAGTTGGGCGAGGGCTTTGAGGAGTTTTTCGGCGGTGTAGGGTTTGGGGAGGAACTGTTGGACGCCGGCGGCGGTGGCCTCGGCCGCTTTGTCCTGGCCGCCGAGCCCGGAGGCCGCGATGATCTTCACCAGCGGGTTCATCTTCTGCAACGCGCGGATGGTGGCGGGGCCGTCCATGAAGGGCATCATCATGTCCGTGATAACGCCGGCCACCTCGTCGCGGTGCTGCGCGTAGAGCCCGACCGCCTCCGTCCCGTCCGACGCCGTCAGCACACGATACCCGAACGTCTCAAGCGTCGCCTTCGTGATCTGCCGGATGGAGTCCTCGTCATCAACTACAAGTATCAACTCGCCGCGCCCCACGGGCAGGTCGGACTGAAGGCGCGCGCCCGCCTCGGCCGCCGCCTCGACGGCCGGCAGGTAGACGGCGAACTGCGTGCCCCTGCGCGGCTCGCTGTAGACGTTGATGAAGCCGCCGTGACTGCGGATGATCGTCAAGGCCGTCGAGAGCCCGAGCCCCGTCCCCTTCCCGACCTCCTTCGTCGTGAAGAAGGGCTCGAAGATGCGACCCACCACCTCGGGCGGAATCCCTTGGCCCGTGTCCGCGACGGTGACGAGGACGTGGCGGCCCGGCTGCGCTTCGAGGTGCATCCGCGCGTAGTTGTCGTCGAGCACGATGTTCTCGGCACGGATGGAGAGTTCGCCGCCGTGCGGCATCGCGTCGCGCGCGTTGACGCAGAGGTTCATCAGGACTTGATGGATCTGCGTCGCGTCGGCCGAGACGACCCAGAGGTCTGCGGGCACGTCGTACTTGATGCTGATGGATTTCGGCAGCGTGTCTTTGAGGATGCCGACCACGTCCTTGATGAGGTGCTTGGGCTGGACGGCGACGCGCTCGCCTTCGACGCCGCGCGCGAAGGAGAGGACTTGCCTGACCATGTCGGCGCCGCGCTCGGCGTTCGACTGAAGCATCTGCAACCACTGGCGCGAGCTTTCGTCCTCCGTCTTCATCTGAAGCATCTGGATCGACATCAGGATGGGCGAGAGGATGTTGTTGAGGTCGTGCGCGATGCCGCCCGCGAGCGTGCCGATGGACTCCATGCGCTGCGCGCGGAGGAGTTGCTGCTCGATCTTGCGCCGCTCGGTGATGTCGGTGTTGATGACGAGGATGCTGCGCGGCTCTCCGGAGTCTGAGCGGACGAGCGTCCAGCGGCTCTCGACCTGTATCTGCTCGCCCGCCTTGGTGCGCTGGCGGAACTCGCCGTTCCACTCGCCGCGCTCGCCGATGGCGCGCCAGCCCTCTTCGAACTGTGCTTCGTTCAGTTCGCTGTGGAGGTCGAGTTCGCGCGCGGTCTTGCCGACGGCCTCCTCCGAAGTCCAGCCGTAGAGACGTTCGGCGCCCTTGTTCCAGAAGAGGATTTTCTGGTCGAGCCCGCGGACGACGATGGCGTCGCGCGCCTCATCAAGAAGTGCGGCCTGCTCGCGGATGCGCTCCTCGGCGCGCTTGCGCTCGGTGATGTCGTAGCGGATGGCGACGTACTGATATGGCTTCCCCTCGGCGTTGAGGAAGGGGACGATGGTCGTGTCAACCCAGTAGAGCGAGCCGTCCTTCGCGCGGTTGCGCAGCTCGCCGCGCCAGACCTCACCTTTGGCAATCGTCGTCCAGAGTTCACGGATGAACTCCTTCGGGTGATAGCCCGAGTTGATGATGCGGTGGTCTTGCCCTAAGAGTTCTTCGCGCGAGTACTTCGAGATTTCGCAGAACTTGTCGTTGACGTAGTTGATGCGGCCGGTCTGGTCAGTGATGGCGACGATGGCCGACTCGTCGAGCGCGAACTTGAGGTCGGCCAACTCCTTCAAGCTCCGGCGCAGAGCCTCCTCCGCGCCCGTACCTTCGCGAGTCTCGTTCAGCACTTCACTCATCCGGCGGACTCTCCGGCCGCGGCTTCGGCGTCAATCTTCTTGAGGCGGTAGCGGAGTTGGTCGCGCGAGATGCCGAGCAGTTCGGCGGCGCGCGTCTGGTTGCCGCCGCTGCGCTCGACGGCCTGACGCACGAGCGAGGTCTCAAGCTCTTCGAGCGAGAGCCCGCCCGCGGGGAGCGCGAAGTGTGAGCCGTCGTGCGCGGCCGTCATCGAAGATCGCGCGGTCGTCGAGGACTGCGGCGCGGCGTGGCCGGCCTCGGCCGCGAGGTCGCGCGGAAGGTACTCGGGCGTGATGAGGTCTGCGTCTTCGAGGATGAGTGCACGCTCGATGACGTTGCGCAACTCGCGCACGTTGCCGGGCCAAGCGTAGCGTCGGAAGGCGTCGGCCACTTCGGGCGCGAGGCCGCGTATCTTCCGACGCAGCTTCAGGCGCTCGCCGAACTGTTTGATGTAATGGTCTGCGAGCAGAAGTATGTCGTCGCCGCGCTCGCGCAGAGGCGGGATGTCTATTTGAATAACAGACAAACGATAATAAAGGTCGAGGCGGAAGCGTCCGGCCTCGCTCTCCGCGCGCAGGTCGCGGTTCGAGGCGGCAACGATGCGCACGTCTAAGGAGATGTCTTTCAGCCCGCCGACACGTCGGAACGTGCCCTCTTCCAACACGCGCAGGAGCTTCGCCTGCAAGCCGAGTTCTAACTCGCCGATTTCATCTAAGAAGAGCGTGCCGCCTTCGGCCTGTTCAAATAAACCTTCCTTGCGCGCCTTCGCGTCGGTGAAGGCTCCCTTCTCGTAGCCGAACAGTTCCGATTCGATGAGAGTCGCCGGGATGGCGGCGCAGTTGATGGCGACGAACGGCGACTCCGCGCGGCGCGAGCCGTAGTGAACGGCCTTCGCCACGAGGTCTTTGCCCGTGCCCGAGTCCCCTTGCAAGAGCACCGAAGAGGCTTCCGACTCGGCCACCTTGCGCGCGAGCGTCAACATGCGCCGGACGGCCGGGCTCTCGCCGATGATCTGTTCAAAGCTGAACTGACGCGCGCGCTCGCGCCTGACCTGCTTGACCTCCTGGCGAAGCCGATGCGCCTCGATGCCGTTGCGGATGGTGACGCGCAGCTCTTCGAGGTTGACGGGCTTGGCGACGAAGTCGTACGCGCCGCCGCGCAGCGCGGAGATGGTGTTCTGGATGACGACCGCGCCTGTGACCATGATGACGACCGCGTCGGGCTGGCGCGACTTTATCTCACGCAAAGCGTCGAGGCCGGAGCCGTCGGGCAGGTCTATGTCGAGCAGGACGGCGGTCGGCTCCTCCGCGTCGAAGGCGGCGAGGCCGGCGGCCACGGTGCCGCCCTCGGCCGTCTCGTAGCCCCAACTCCGCAGCGCCTCGGACAGAGCCCAGCGGATGGAGGCGTCGTCGTCAACGACGAGAATCTTCTCCTTACCCTGTTTCAGAAGTCTCCTCCGGAGGTCATACGTGTAAGGCTTGCACAGCGCGAAGTGAAATTATAATTCACAAGCGCTCGCCCGCGAAATAGTAGGCAGTTCGGATTGTTATTTGTGGATGCGGATGGCGGAGAGGCGTCGAACACAGAGACACGGAGACACAGAGACACAGCTTGATGTCTATAACTCAAGAAGCTGTGCCTCTGTGTCTCCGTGTCTCTGTGTTAAATAGGTATCTCAACCTGGCCCGACTGTTCACACCGACAACTGCTTACTAATGCGACGGCGTCGCGACGGGTGCGGGCGGCGGAAGTCGCGCGCCTGCGCAAGCTCCTGGTCGCTCTTGCCCGAGTCCTTCGCCGACTTGATGTCGTTGATGAGTTGGACGAGCGCGTCCATCGCGATGTTGCGCATCTTGAAGGTGCGGCCCTGGATGGTCTCGACCCGCGCCTTCAACTCCTCCTCCGGCCACTTGTGGCAGGTCTGGCAGGCGTGCTCCGTCACCGCGTGGTTGTACTCGCCGATGCGGATCGGCTCGGGGAAGCCGCCCGTGGTGAAGTAGAACGAGTGCCAGAAGCCGTTGCGCGCCTTCGTGTAGTACTTGCCGACGAAGTTGTACGGCGTGTGACAGTCGTTGCAGGTGGCGACCGAGCGGTGCGAGGACTTGACCCAGCCGTCGAACTGTTCGCGCATGACGTGGCAGTTGACGCACGCCTGCGGGTCGTTCGTCAGGTACGAGTAGCCGCGCGCGTAGATGAAGGTGAAGCCGCCGATGCCGACGGCCACCCCGAACGCGACGCCGATGACGATAGACCTGACCGTCTGCCAGCTCATGCCCGCACGGACGCAGACCTGCGGCCCGCTCCTCACCGTTGAGCGCCCGAGCCGCGACCTCATCTTGAAAATGAAACTTCCCGCCGACATAGCCGCGACGACGCGCGCGGCGGTTGCGATTTTATGACAAAAGCTTTGGGGTCGATGTGACGGCCGTCACATCGCGCGCGTCGGGAAAGGTTAAGGCGGCTAGCGCGGCGGCCCGGCTTCTGTTAAGTTCCGGGCGACCGGCGGCAAGTTAAGAAGGGCGGTAAGAAACTAGATTGACGAAGCGAGAGGGCCGCAACGTCTTGAAGACGCTCGCGCGCGGCGCGCGGTTGCGGTGCCCCGCGTGCGGCGGGCCTCTCATCTTTCAGGCGCCCTTCCGCGTCCGGCACGAGTGCCCCGCGTGCGGCGCGGTCTTCCAGCGCGAGGAGGGCTTCTTCGTCGGCGCCATCATGCTCAACGTCATCACGACCGAGGCGGCGGTGTTGGCGTCGGCCGGGCTGTGTCTGCTGCTCTTCACGGGCGCGACGCTGCTCTGGCTCGTCTTCGCCGTCGCGCTCCTCTTCCCCGTCGCCTTCTACCATCACGCTTGGAGCCTCTGGCTCGCCGGCGACCACCTCGTCGAAGGACTCCCGCGTCGCAGCCACGGGTCATAAAATTTCCCGGGCATCCATCGGCGCCGGACTCACATCTCTGAAGCCAAGCGACACGTACAGGTCAGTCCCTCGCAGGTGAAAGCCTTCAAGCGTCGTCTCCCCGTCCCAACGACCCGGCCAGCCTTTCGGAGGACGTATGCCCACACGAACCCGCGCAGACCGTCGCACGACCTACAGCTTCTTCATCTCTCTCTTCCTTCTCGCACTCGCCGCCCTGCCTGTGCACGCGCAGCAGGAGGGCGCCTCGACCGCCGCCGCCGCGCGCACGCGCTACCTTTCGGAGATGGGGCTCATCCCCGCCTCGCGCTCCGTGGCCGTCGAGGAGTTCGTCAACTATCACCGCCACCAGATCGGCCGCCCCAAGGTGGGCGAGGCCGTCCACATGGACGTGCGCTGGGGCAACGACCGCGTCTCAAGCGCGAACTCGGAGGCCGTCCTGCAAATCGGCTTCAGCACCGCGCTCGCCAACGACCGACAACAACTGCCGCCCATCAACCTCGCGCTCGTCATCGACAGGAGCGGCTCGATGGCCGACGCCGACAAGCTCACGAAGGTCAAAGAGGCTCTGCTCACACTCGTCAACCAACTCCGCGAGACCGACACGCTCTCCATCGTCGTCTTCGACTCCGAGGCGGAGGTTTTGCGACCCGCGCGCGCGCTCGGCAACCGCGAAGAGGTGCGCCGTCTCATCCGCGGGTTGGAGCCCGGCAGCTCGACCAACATGCACGCCGGACTCATGCTCGGCTATCAGGAAGCACTCAGGCACTTCAACCGCGAGGGGACGAACCGCGTCGTGCTCCTCACCGACGGCATCGCCAATCAGGGCGTGACCAACCCCGGGGAGATCGCGCGCGACTCGCGCTCCTTCAACGACCGCGGCGTTGACCTCTCGACCATCGGCGTCGGCCTCGACCTCAACAAAGACCTGCTCCGCGACCTCGCCAAGAGCGGGCGCGGCCTCTTCCACTTCGTCGCCGACGCGCAGGACATAGACAAGGTCTTCCTCAAAGAGGTGCAGAGCCTCGTCGCGCCCGTCGCCTCCGAGCCGAACCTTGAGGTCGAGTTCGGCCCCGGCCTTGAGCTGGTGCAGGTCTACGGCTACGAGCCCGAGCGCACCGCGAACGGCCTGAAGATCAAACTCGACAACATGAATCAAGGTCTCACGCAGGTCGTCCTGCTGCGCTTCAAGACGAGGCTGCGCACAGAGGACGCCCCGCGCCCCTCCGTCGGCGTCCGTCTCACCTACTACGACCTTGAGCAGAAGCGTCAGGTCACGAAGAGCGAGGAGGCTTCGCTCTCGACGGGCGCGGCGGGCGACATGCTCCGCGACCCGGAGGTCGGCAAGAACTTCACCATCGCCCAACTCGCGCAGGCCATCCGCGACATGGCCGAGGCGGTCGAGGCCAAACACTTCAAAGAGGCCGAAGCCGTCATCACCGCCGCCGTCACCAAAACTCACCAACGCTACCCGAACCTCGAAGACGAAGACATCTCCCGCACCCTTCAGATCGCGCAGAAGTATCAGGGGCTCGTCCGGAAGTACAATGAGGAGCAACAGAGCAGTAAGTGACGAGTACACACGTCCACGTCCCCGAAGGGGACGAAGATAATAGCCGGGGGCAGAGCGAGGGAGCGTAAGCGACCGAGTGCCGCCCCCGGTACACGACGATAAAAAATTCCGACCCTGAAAGGGTCGCACCGTGTAACGCATGTGCGACCCTTTCAGGGTCGGATTCATTTGCTCATCTTCAACCGGGGGTGGCGCTCGCCTGCGGCTCGCTTACCCCGGCTATTATCTGCATCCCCTTCGGGGATGTATTTTGTGTCGCTACGCCGACGCCCTCCCTTACGGTCGGGCTTCTGCTTTGGCCCGGCCGGCGCGGCGCTCTTCGAGGACTTCCCAGGCTTCGCGTGTGCGTGTGTAGATGCCGTCGGCGTCGAGGCCGTATTTGGCAAGGAGGAGTTTGGGGTCGCCGTGCGTGACGATGCGGTCGGGGACGCCCATGCGGACGAGGCGGACGGCGTCGAGGAGCCCGTTCTCTTCCAGAAGCTCCGCGACGGCCGAGCCGAAGCCGCCCGCGAGATACGCCTCCTCGACCGTGACAATGAGCCGCTTCGTGCGCGCGAGCGCGAGCAGCAGCCCCGCGTCGAGCGGTTTGACGAAGCGCGCGTTGACGACCGTCGTCTCGATGCCCTCTTTCGCAAGGTGCTCGGCGGCCGAGGCCGCGGGATGCACCATCGAGCCGTAGGCGACGATGGCGACCTCGCCGCCGTCGCGCAGTATCTCCGCCTTGCCGACTTCGAGCAGACGCGGCTCGCGCTTGATGTCGGCGCCGACGCCGTTGCCGCGCGGGTAGCGCATCGCGGCCGGCCCTTCGTGCTCCAACATCGTGTAGAGCATGTCGCGCATCTCGCCCTCGTCCTTCGGCGCCATCACGATCATGTTCGGCACGGCGCGCAGGTATGCGATGTCGAGCAACCCGTGGTGCGTCGGGCCGTCGCCGCCGACGATTCCCCCGCGATCCATGCAGAACTTGACGTTGAGGTTCTGCAAGCACACGTCGTGGACGATCTGGTCGAAGGCGCGTTGCAGGAAGGTCGAGTAGATGGCACAGACCGGCTTCAACCCTTCCGTGGACATGCCCGCGGCGAAGGTGACGCAGTGCTGCTCGGCGATGCCTACGTCGTAGGAGCGCTCGGGGAATTTTTCGAGAATCTTATCCACGCCCGTGCCGTCGGGCATCGCGGCCGTCAGCGCGACGATCTTCTTGTCCCTCGCCATCAGCTCGCACATCGCCTGTCCGAAGACGGTCGTGTAGGCGGGCGCCGAAGGGCTTGAGGACTTGACGGGCGCGCCGCTCTTCAAATCGAACGGCCCCGTCGCGTGCCAGGCGTAGTAGTTCTTCTCGCGCGCCGGATACCCCTTCCCCTTCTGCGTCAGCGCGTGGACGATGACGGGCGAGTCCTTGACCTGCTTCGCCTCTTCGAGCGCACGGACGAGCGCGCGCGGGTTGTGGCCGTCCACGTAGCCCACGTACTTGAAGCCGAGTTCGTTGACGAGCGCGCCGGGCAGCACGGCCGCGGCGATGGCGTCCTTGACGGTCTTCGCCGCGTTGTAAAGCCGCTCGCCGAACGAAGGGATGTCGTGCAGGAGGTCGCCCACTTCGTCCTTGAAACGGTGGTACCCTTGGGCCTCTCGTATGCGGTTGAGATAACCCGTGAGCGCGCCGACGGCGGGCGCGATGGACATCTCGTTGTCGTTGAGGATGACGATGAGTCGCGTCCTTAAATGTCCGGCCTGATTGACGGCCTCCATGGCCATGCCGCCCGCCAGGGACGAGTCGCCGATGACGGCGACGACGTGATGGTCTTCGCCGCGCTGGTCGCGCGCGATGGCCATCCCCAAAGCGGCCGAGAGCGAGGTCGAGGCGTGGCCCGCGCCGAACGTGTCGTACTCCGACTCGTCGCGCCGCAGGAAGCCGGAGATGCCTCCGTACTGTTTGACGGTCGGCAACAACTCGCGCCTTCCGGTCAGAATCTTGTGCGCGTAAGCCTGGTGCCCCACGTCCCAGACCAGACGGTCGCGCGGCGTGTCGAAGGCGTAGTGCAGGGCGACGGCGATCTCGACCGCGCCGAGAGACGCGCCCGTGTGGCCGCCCACGCGCGACATCGTCTCAAGGATGTACTGGCGCACCTCGTCGGCCACCGTCTGCAACTGTTCGGGGCGCAGACGGCGCAAGTCCGCGGGCGAGTCGATCTGGTTCAGTAGTTTCATCGGCGCGTATTCTACTTTTTTATGGGCCGAGGTGGAAGCGCGCGCGTCTGAGGGACTGGACACCGCTTTAGCACTTTAAGTCAGAAGCAGGAAGGGGGCGCGTTGGGCACGCGCCCCCTTCCCCTTTGTGTCCGTCTCTTGTCGGCTCGCTCAGCCGCGGTGTGCGTGCCAGCCGTAGAGGACGCGCGTGGCCGTGGCCCCCGTACCTCTGAAGGCTTCGAACGAGCCCGCGAGGTCGGTCGCGCCCGACGGCAGCGTGTGGTTCCTCGGGAAGAAGTAGCCCGTGTAAATCTGGAACGTCGAGGCGTCGGCCGGGTTGATCTTCCGGATGAAGGTGAGCTTCTTCGAGGTGTCGTCCCAGAAGGCGACCCCGCCGAAGTCGTTCACCGCTTCGCCCGCGAAGTGGACGTTGCCCGCCACGTTGCCCGAGGCGTCAACGCTCGTGATGTGGAGGGTGCCGGTAAAACCGTTGGCGTTGATGCTCCAATCTCCCGTTGGTAGTGACATGAGATTTGTACCTCCTTGGGCTCGGAAGCGGGTCGAGCCCTTCAGGCGGCCGGGGAGGCCGCGGTGTGAGTGAAGACGGCGCGGAAGGCAGGCTTGCCGCCGCCGTCGTGGACTTTCCTTACCCGGTGGGCCGAACCCCTTTGCGGGGCTCGCGTCTTCTCAAGGAAGACGTTGAGGCGAGGTGAACGCGGAGTGCTTATATACCCCCGCGCCGGTTTAGTCAATACTGAGGACGAGCTTGCCGAACTGCGCGCGGTCTTGCATCAGTTCGTGTGCGCGGCGGGCTTCGGCAAGTGGGAGGGTGCGGTCGATGACGGGGCGTATCCGGCCGCGCTCGACGAACTTCAGAGCGTCGAGCAGTTCCGCCTTCGAGCCCATGAAAGACCCGAGCAGGTTGAGGTGCCGATAGAAGACTTGACGCAAATCAGTCCGCGCGTCGTAGCCGCTCGTCGCGCCGCACGTCACGAGCCGCCCGTCCTTCTTCAAAGACTGAATCGAGCCCGGCCACGTCTCCGCGCCCGTGTGCTCGAAGATGACATCCACGCCCTGCTTGCCCGTCAGGCGCCGCACCTCCTTCGGCCAGTCCTCGCGCGTGTAGTCAACGACCTCGTCCGCGCCGAGTTCACGCGCACGCGCGCGCTTCTCTTCAGAGCCGGCCGTGGCGATGACGCGCGCGCCGCGCAGCTTCGCGATCTGTATGCCGATTGACCCGACGCCGCTCCCGGCCGCGTGGACGAGCACGTCCTCGCCCGGCTCGACCCGCGCGCGCGTGACGAGCATGTGCCACGCCGTCACCAGCACGAGCGGGAGCGCCGCCGCTTCCGTCCAACTTAAATCTTGAGGCTTCGGAACGACGTTGACGCCGGGCGCGGCGACCAACTCCGCGTAGCCGCCGTCGCGCCGGTAGCCGATGATGTCGTAGTGCGGGCACTTGTTGTCCGCGCCGCCCAAGCACTCTCGACAATGACCGCACGAGACGCCGGGCTGTAAGACCACTTCGTCGCCCGGCTTCACCCAGTAGACCAACTCGCCCACCTCGCGCACGACGCCCGCCACGTCGTTGCCGAGGATGTGCGGCAGAGGAATCTCGATGCCGGGCAAGCCCCCTCGCGCCCACACGTCCAGATGATTGAGCGCGCACGCGCGCACCTCGACCAAGACCTCGTTAGCGCGAAACTGCGGCTCCGGGCGCTCTTCATAGCGGAGGACTTCCGCCCCCCCGTGCTCGTGGAAGACGACGGCTTTCATGTTCTCGATTTTAGGTTTTCGGTTCGCGAATGGAAAGGCGGGAGGCGGAAGCGCTCACTTCAAGTCCGGCAGCCGGTAGACGAAATCCTTCTCCTGCTGCGAGACGTGACAGTCGAGACAACTGCCCTTCTTCTGTCGTTCGATGATTTTCGACGCGTCACCCTCCACGAGCAGAAACTCCCAGTCGCCGGCCGCGCGGTTGAATCCCGGCGCGCGCTTGATCATGACGGCCAGCGCCTCGGGGCTCTCGGCGTCGGGGCTCGAAAGCTTCTCGCGGACGATGACGGAGCCGACGGGGAAGGTCGAGGGTTCGAGCGAGTCGAAGGCGGCACGGGCGCGTTCGTTGGCGTAGATGACGCCGTAGCTCTGCGCGCCCTCGTGCGTGGCGGCGGGCTTCGGCGGCGCGGGCGCGGGGCGTCCGCTGCGCGGAACCATCTCGCCCTCGTTGATGATTCTCGTCGTCCCCCGCGAGTTGAAGACCCGAGGCGTGTAGAGGACGCGCACGGCGCCCGAGAATCCGCCTCAACCGCCCAACGCCGCGTTGGCGTTCACCGACACCGGCTCGGGCGTCACGCGCGCCCAGCCACGATAGCCTGCGAGTTGCGCAAGCGTCTTGTCGCCCGCCGCCCGCGACGAGCCGGCGACGATGCCGACGGCCGAGAGCACGACGGCCGCGGCGAAGATTTTGAGGGGCGTCAATCTCATCGCTCGTTCCTCCGTTGAAGGAGAATGTTCAGGCGTTCAACGTGTCGGATGCGAGTTCTGTCTCGGGCGATGTCCCGGCGTCGGTCTGCTGGCGTGCGTGGTAGGAGGAGCGCGTCAAGGGGCTCGACTCGACGTGCTTGAATCCCAACTCAAGCCCGACCTCGCGCCAGCGCGCGAACTCCTCGGGCGTGACGTAGCGCTCGACGGGCAGGCGCCGCGCGTGCGGCTGCAAGTACTGCCCGATGGTCATGATGTCGCACGAGACCGAGCGCAAGTCCTTCATCAACTCGACCACTTCATCGAACGTCTCGCCCAATCCGACCATGATGCCGCTCTTCGTCAACATCCCGCGCCGCTCTCGGTCGCGGCGCGCGGCGGCGCGTTCGAGGAGCGTCAAGGTCTGTCGATAGTTGGCGTCGGGACGCACGCGCTTATAAAGACGAGCGATGGTCTCCGTGTTGTGGTTGAGCACGTCGGGCTCCGCGTCGAGCACGGCGTTCAATGCGGCTTCGTCGCCGTTGAAGTCCGGAATCAAGACCTCGACGCGGCACTCGGGGTTGAGCGCGCGCACCTGTCGGATAGTCTCGGCCCAGTGCGCGGCGCCGCCGTCCGCGAGGTCGTCGCGGTTAACGGAAGTGATGACGGCGTGCGCGAGGTTCAAGGTCTTCACCGCCTCGGCGACGTGGCGCGGCTCTTCGGGGTCGAGCGGGATGGCCTGCCCCTTCGAGACGGCGCAAAAGCCGCAGTGGCGCGTGCACACGTCGCCGCCGATCATGAAAGTCGCCGTCCTGTCCGTCCAGCACTCGAAGATGTTCGGGCAGCGCGCTTCCTGGCAGACCGTGTGGAGGTTCAGGTTCTCGATGAGCTTCAGGACGTAGTTCTGGTTCGAAGGGTCGCCGAGTCGTATCTTCAGCCACTCGGGCTTAGGCCCGCGCGGGGGACGTGTCGTCGTCGGGTTGTTCAGGACGCGCAGCTCGCGGCTCAAACTCTTTCTCCTCATTACTAGTGTTGGGCTGAAGCGATTTTAACATCCGGCCCGGCCTTTGTCGTGCGGCGCCCCCGTTCGTGAGGGCGAAAAATGTCTTGCGCGCCCGTCGCGCCGTTTAGTAGATTCGAAGTGAGGGGTTGCGCGCGGCCGAGCCCCCTCGACTCACGAGCGAGCTTGGGCAGTCCCGTCTTACGCCGCTTCAACACAAACTCTCACCTCCGAAGGAGCCCAGACGAAATGACTAGCGTGAAGTGTCCGGCCTGCGGGCTGGTCGATTGGAACGTCGGCGACTGTAAGCGCTGCGGGACTTCGCTCGTGGGGCTCGAGGCGGACGGCGGCTACGACGCCGACGGCTACTTCTCCGGGCCGTTCGAAGGGCGCGGCGCGGGGCGCTCGTTGCGAGTCGCGCGCGGCGTCATCGCGGTCTGCGCGGTCGTCGTCCTCGGGCTCTCGGCGCTCGGCGCCCTCTACCTCGCGCACAAGCCCGCGAAGCCGCAGTGGTTTTGGAGCTTCTACCGCGGCGAGCCGACGGGCGCCGAAATCTTCGCGCACAACCTCGAAGTGACCGGCGGGGCCGCGCGCCTCAAGGCGCTGCGCAGCTTCAGGGCCGAGGGCCGCGTCACGTTCGCGGGCGGCGAGACGGCGCGGCTGGCGCAGTTGGCCGGCGGGAACGTGACCCTCGTCATGCACGCCAAGGAGCCGAACAAGGTCGAGACCGAGATGGAGATCGGTGCGCCGAGCGAGTCGGCCGCGCCCTACGCGAGGCAGCCGACTGTCTCGGACTACTTCAAGCCGGCCGGGCCGAAGATCCGTGTGAGCTTCCGCCGCGGCTTCGACGGCACGCGGGGCTGGGAGTACATCGAGCGCACGATCCTCACGCCCGGCTCGACCGTCCCCATCAAGCAGTACAACTCGCGCGAGCTTGAGGGCGAAGAGTTGGAGCAGATGAAGCGCTCCTCGCCGATGGTCAACCTCGGCGGGCCGGAAGGCGAGTACACGGGGATTAAGCTCGCCGGGCGCCTGCCCGTCATGTGGAGCACGCGCGGCGAGATCGGCCCGCACGGCGGCGTGGTGCCGGACGAAGACCTGCGCGGGCACGAGGCTTACGTCGTGAGCGGCATCAACAAGGAGGGCAAGGAGGAGAAGTTCTACTTCGACACGCTGACCGGGCTCATGCTGCGCGCCAACTACGGCGAGATGGAGGTGGGGGACGAGACCGTCAAGATGGACTGCATCTTCGCCGACTACAAGGAGGTCGGAGGGATTCTGCTCCCGCACCGCTTCTACTTCAAGAACGGCGAGGAGGCGATGACGCTCACCGTCGAGAAGTACCTCCCGAACGAGCCCATCCCCGACTCGACATTTGAAGTGCCCGAGTAGAGACTTCGTCCCTTCAGACCATCGTCGGCTGCACGAAGCGCGCGAGCGCGTCCGGGTCTACGTTGCCGCCGGAGATGACGACGCCGACGCTGCCGACGTCATCCGGAAGTTTACGGAAGAGCGCGGCGGCCGCCGCGACCGCGCCCGTCGGCTCGACCAGAATCTTCAGACGGAAAAGTAAGAACCGCATCGCCTCGACGATCTCGTCCTCGGAGACCGTGAGCACGTCCTCGGCGTGCTGTCGCAGGACGGGGAACGTGAGCGCGCCCGGCGTCTGCGTGCGCATCCCGTCGGCGACGGTCGGCGGCGGCGGAATCTTGATCCGCTCGCCTTTGACGAAAGACTGCCGCGTGTCGTCGGAGAGTTCCGACTCGACGGGGAAGCAGCGCACGCGCGGGTTAACGGCCTTCGCCGCCGTGGCCGCGCCCGCGAAGAGCCCGCCGCCGCCGCAGGGCGCGAGCAGCGCGTCGAGGTCGGGCACGTCTTCGAACAACTCCAACCCCGCAGTCCCCTGCCCCGCGATGACGTGGTAGTCGTCGTAAGGCGGGACGACGACCAAGCCCTCCCTTTCAGAGATTCGCCGCGCGACCTCCTCGCGGTCTTCGCGCTGGCGGTCGAAGGTGACGACCTCCGCGCCGTAGCCTTTCGTCGCGTCGAGCTTGGTGCGCGGCGCGTCGGTCGGCATCACGATGACGGCCCGCACCCGCGCGTCGCGCGAGGCGAGCGCCACGGCCTGCGCATGGTTCCCCGAAGAGAAGGCGACGACGCCGCGCGCGCGCTCCTCTTTCGAAAGTGATTGAATCCTGTTCGTCGCGCCGCGCATCTTGAAGGCGCCCGCGCGCTGAAAGTTCTCGCACTTGAAGAAGACGCGGCGGCCCGCGGCCTCGTCGAACGTGCGCGAGGTCGTGACGGGCGTCCGGTGCACAAACGGCCGCACGCGCTCGGCGGCCTCGCGGATGAGATCGATTGTTATCATGCCGAGCTTGTTACGGTTCTTTCTTCTTCGGGTGTGGACTCGAAGACTTCGGCGAAGCGCGCGACGACGCGGTCTTCCACTTCGCTTAAAGGAACATCGCGGCCGAGCAGTTCTTTCATAGATGTCACCGGCTCGCCCTCGCAGGCGACGATGAGGTTGAAGTAGGAGAGGTCTGTGTTGACGTTGAGGGCGAAGCCGTGCGTCGTGACCCAGCGCGCGATGTGGACGCCGATGGCGGCAACCTTGCCGCGCGCGGTGTGGACGCCCGTCAGGCCCTCGATGCGGAACGCCTCGATGCCGTAATCCGACATCGCGCGAATCAAGACCTCTTCAAGATCGCGGACGTACTTGTGCACGTCCTCGCGGTCGGGGCTCAAGTTCACAATCGGGTAGCCGACCAACTGGCCGAGGCCGTGATAGGTCAGCTTGCCGCCGCGGTTCGTCTCGAAGACTTCGACGCCGCGCGCGGCGAGCGCTTCCGGCGTGGCGAGTATCAAAGAGGGCGTGGCGCGGCGGCCGATTGTGAGGACGTGCGGGTGTTCGACGAGGAGCAGCGTGTCCGGCTCGCGCCGTTCGCGCACGCGCGCCTCGGTCTCCTTCTGGACGCGGTACGCCTCGCCGTACTCCAGGCGCCCCAGGCGGCGAACTCTCAATCGTCTCGCGTGCATCGCAGTGTGCGTTACTGTTACTCTTCCCCTTCGGCCACATTGTAGCAGAGGCCAAATCCAAAACCCCTGGAGGAAGGAAACGTGAAACCGCTCATCGCCAAAGCGGCCATGTGCCTGCTCGTGATTCTTTGGACGGCCGCGCCCGCGCCCGCGCAGACGCGCACGCGCCGCACCGCGCCGGCCTCTTCGCAGAGGAGGAAGGCGACGCCCGCGACGCGGCTCGACCAGACGCGCTTCAACGCGCAGCGGCTCGAACTCGCGGGCCTCTCGAAAGACCTGACGCGCTTCCTCTACCTCTACGGGAGGCTTTCGAAGGATTTGGAGTTGACGGCCGCGCAGTCCGGCTCGGCCGACGCGGCGAGCCAGGCGAAGGCCGGCCTCATCCGCAGCATCGGCGACATGCGCGACCGCCTCGACCAACTGGAAGGTCACTTCCGCTTCGAAGAAGGTTTGCGGACGCAATACCAAACGCTTCAAGGCGTCTCGGCCAGCGCCGACCAGGCCGCCCAACTCGCCGCCGCCAACCGCTTCGACCAGGCCGGCCGCGCCCTGCTTGAGGTCGCGAATAAGTTGACCGACGTGTTGTTGGAAATGCAGTAGTCAGGAGTCAGGAGTCAGGAGTCAGAAGAAAAACGAAGACCTTCTCAGCCGCGCATTCGAATGAATGTAACGCGGCTGAGAAGGTCTTTCTTCTGACTCCTGACTCCTGACTCCTGACTTCTATCCCTTCTTGAAGTACCCCTGCCGGGCGCGGATGCGTGCGTCGGGGCGGGCGGGGGTCGTGACCTTAATGCGGAGGAACTTGCCGGCCGTGGCCTGGTTGTTCGAGAGGTATTGAAGCAGATATTGCGCGCGCAGTTCGGCGGCGACCTGCCGGAAGATCGGGTCGAGTTCTGAGTTTTGCGTGGGGATGAAGGCCGTGCCGCCGGTGGCGTCGGCGACCGTCTGCATCCCCGTCTGCGCGCGCATACTGATCTCGTTGAGTCGGACGGAAGGGCCGCCCGGATTAATCGAGTAGAAGACCGCGTCCGCGCCCTGCACGGCGCGCTGCACGGCGGCGACGGCGCGCTGGTGGCGCGACAGGAGGTCGCGGCGCGCGGCGGCGCGCTCGCCGACGGGGCGCGTTGACTCCTGCGCCTCTTCCTTCTTCAACGCCTCGAACTCGGCGACGGTCTGCTCGCGCACGGCGTTGCTGAAGTTGTCGTCGCCGTCGGTGACGGCGAGGATGACGCGGCGGTGGTTGCCGGGCGCGTTGTCGGCGAGGTACTTCGCCGCGAAGGTCACGGAGTCGTAGAAGGCCGTCGGCACCGCCCTCGTCGCGGGCGGAATCTTGAGCGCCGTCGCGGCGGCGGTCGCGGCCGGCGCGAGCGGCTGGACGAGCGCGGGCTTGTCGGCGATGGTGACGACGGCCGCGCGGTCGGCGGGCTTCATCACCAGTTGCAGGAAGCGCGCGGCCGCCTCCTGCTGCCGCGCGAAGAAGTCCTTCGCCGTCACGCTCGAAGAGATGTCGAAGAGGATGACGATGTCGAGCGGCACCTCTTCGGCCGTGCCCACGGTCTGAACCTCCTGCGCGCGCCCTTCCTCCTCAAGATGGAAGTCTTCCTTCTTGAGACCCTGCACGGCGTTGCCGCCCGCGTCCGTCACGGCGACGGGCACGACGACGAGGTTCGAGGTGACGCGCACCACGTCCGACTCGTCGAGCGTGTCCTCGACGGGCTTCGGCGTCGGGGTCGGTTTGGGCTTCGGGGTCGGCGTGGGCGGAGGCGGCGGGGGCGGCGCGTCGTCCTGCGTGACGGGGACGTTGATGATGGCCGGCGTCGGCGTGGGCTTCGCGCGCTGCGGGAGGCGCGGGACGACGACGGGCGTCGGCCGCGGCTTCGCGTTCGTGTTCCCACGTCGGGTCTGCGCACCCGCCCCCGCGATGACTGAGAGCGCGAACGCCGCCAGCACCAACGTCAACAGAAACCTTCTCGCCGCCTCGGGTAACCGAAACACTGTGAGCCCCCTTTATAAAAAAGTAGACAGTAGCCAGTAGCCAGTAGGAAAGCCGTCGGCGCTCTAACCGCGCGGTCGTCATTCTCAACCTCCGCCGAAGCGGAGCCTACTGTCTACTGCCTACTGCCTACTGCCTACCCTTCGCTAGTTGCCGCCGGGGTTGTCCGAGCTGGGCCGCGTCATGTTCGGCGCGCCCTGGATGAGGCCGCGGTTGACGAGCACCTTGACCTCGACGCGGCGGTTCTGCTCGCGCCCCTCGCGCGTCGTGTTGTCCGCGACGGGCTGCGCCTCGCCGTAGCCGTACGGCGTGACGATGCGGCGCAGAGGGATGTTGTGATTCTCGACGAGGTAGCGGATGACGGCGTCGGCGCGGCGCTGGCTGAGCCTGCGGTTCGCCTCCGTCGAGCCGTCGCTCGAAGCGAAGCCGCTCACCTCAAGCACGTAGCCCTTGGCGTTGAGCGCCTGCTGCGCGATCTGGTCGAGCTTCGACTTGCTGTCGCGCGAGAGCACCGCGCTCCCGACCGTGAAGAGGATGCTCGTGTTGTTCTGCACCTGATAGTCATCAAGTGCGGAGATGCGCTCGTTGGTCGCGTTCACGCCGTTGACGGCGAGGTCGGCCGTCTCCTGCGCGGCCTTCGCGCCGCCGCGCGCGGCGTTCGAGACGGCCGCGAGTTCATCAAGCTGGCCCGACAAACGTTGCGCGTTCTGCTCGACCTGTCCGATGCGACCCTCGGCCGCGCCGACGCGGTTCTCGACCGGCGTCACGTTGGCCTCGACCGTGCGCGCCGTGCGGAGGTCGCCCTCCTTGAAGCGTATCTTCTCGGCAACCAAGTTGGTGCCGTCGCCGCGGCCTTCGACTTCGAGGTTGAGGCCGCGCAGGATCGCGGTCACGCCGTAGTTCGTGCCGCCGCGCAGGAAGCCGCCGTCGGTCTTGATGCTCGTCGCGTTCGTCAGCGTGACGGTCGTCTGTACGCCGTTGGCGTCCTGTATGACGAAGGAGTCGGGGTCGCGGCGGGTGACGACGCCCTTGATCTTCATCTTCTGGCCCGAGGCGACGGTGCGCGTGTTGCCGCCGCCACTGTTAGCTGCGTCCTGCGCGAGCAATGCCGGCGCGGCCGTCAGAGCCAGCGCGAAAGTCAGCGCGATCAATCTAACGCTCTTCGAAACGTTGCTCATGTTTGTCCTTCTCCGTTCGTGCGAAAGTCAGTCGGGAAACTTCGCGCGCCCCGCGTAAGCCCCTCCCCGAATGTCTGCCTTGCGAGGTTGTGCTCTCCGAATGTTGACCGTTTGATTTCAGATTCTGAGCGAACCGCGGAAAGCAAGTCAAGCAGTTTGACTAAGCCGGGGCCGAAATTGGTTGCGCCCGAGCGATTTATTATCCAATCGCTACGTCTCCGCAACAATTTCGGGCGCCGCTGGCACGCCCGCGGCCCATACACGTCATGCGGACACGATATCGTGCCGGCGGAACTGTTTCATGACAGTCGCCGGGTCAAGAGCGAACGCACCCGTTTCGTTTAACTCACCTACTCAGAACTTTAAGAAGGATGCGTTGCGAAGAGAGCGCGGCGGCACGGCCTTTGCGACAGTAATAAGGACATAACTTTTATCGCAACGGAGATGTAATGAACGTGAACGCTCGTCATCACAGCATCAAGGTCTGGCCGCATCTGACTTTAATCTTTCTGGCCTTCGCCGCACTCGGCGCGGGCGCCGCCGCGCTCTGGATAAGGCACGAGCCGAAGGCCGAAGCGCTCGCCTTGCCGCGCGCCGCGCGCGTCGAGCACGTGGACGGAGAGGTCGGCTTGAGCCGCGACCTCAACGGCGGCACGCGCGACGAAGAGCAGTGGGCGGAGTTGACGCCGAACACGCCCGTCACCGTCGGCGACCGTCTCTACGCGCGCGACGACTCGCGCGCCTCGCTCGCGTTCACGGGGCGCAACTTCGCCACCATCGCCCCGGACTCCGCGCTCGACGTGGTGACGCTCTCCGACCGGCGCACGCAGTTGGCGCTGCGCGAAGGCTCGGCCATCTTCGACATCGGCGCGCTCGCGCCCGACGAGATGTTCGAGGTCGCGACGCCCTACGGCGCCGTTGACTTCCAACAGCCCGGCCTCTATCAGGTCGGCTACAACGACGACGGCTCGGCCTTCGTCTCCGTGCTGAGCGGCGTGGCGCAGGTCGTCGGCCTCGCGGGCAGCGGGCAGATAAGTAAGGGCGAGATGTTGACGCTGCTCGGCCAGACGGCCGCGCAGGTCGCGCTCTCGCGTTTGAGTCCTGACTACGCGGGCGGGCTTTTGAATGACTATTACGGTTATCGTTATCCAGACTCTTACGACGGGCGTTACGCGGACTATAACGCGTACCTGAACGACCCTTATTACTACGACCCTTACAACCGTTACGCGAGCTACCGCTACGTGCCCGCGACGGTGCCGGGCGCGTACGACCTCGACACTTATGGCGACTGGCAGAACCTCAACGGCTACGGCTACGCTTGGAGCCCGCGCGTCGCGCAGGGTTGGGCGCCGTACCGCGACGGCTACTGGATGATGGACGACCCGTACGGGCTGACGTGGGTCTCGAACGAGCCCTGGGGTTACGCGCCTTATCACTACGGCCGTTGGGTGAGCGCGAACGACCGCTGGTACTGGGTGCCGGACTCTGTGAACACGCAGCCGGCTTACGCGCCTGCGCTCGTGGCCTTCCTGCCTTCGACGGGCGCGAACGAGATCGGCTGGGTGCCGCTCGCGCCGGGCGAGCAGTACGCGCCGGCTTACTACGACGCGAACTGGCAGCCGCACTACATCGGCGGGAACTACAACGCGCCCGAGCGTGTCATCAACATGAGTGTGCCGAACGGTGTGACGGTCGTGCCGGTCGAAGACTTCGGTCGCCCCGTTGACCCGCGAAGCATCGCGCGTTTCGACCCGAGGGCTTTCGAGGGGACGCGGCCCGTGCTCGAACCTTTCTCGAACGCGATGCTGCGTCAGGCTTCGCTGAAGCACGCGCACGCCAACGAGCAGCGCGGCTTCGTGCTGCCGCCGGGCCTCGCCAAGAAGCTCGACTCGACGCAGGTCTACGCGAGCGCGCCGCCGCCGAAGTACAGGGACGACTTCGCGCGCCGCTTCCACGTCGAGTCCGTGCCCGACAAGGTGAAGCGCGAGAAGCTGAAGATTGACGAACATCAACAGCCGGCGCAGGTCGCGGCGCCCACGCGCGGGAAAAAACGTCAGGAGAAGGACGAGCAGCGCGCCGCACGAGGTCGTGACTTCGGGCAGCGTCAGTCGAGCCCCGAGAATCCGCAGGCCGAAAGGGTCGCGGCCCGCGCCGAAGAACACGCGCGCGGCGAGCGCGAGGTGCAGTCGAGACAGCAGGCGCAGGCGGCTCGTGAACAACAGCGCGCGGCGGCTCAACAGCAACGCGCCGCGGAGCAACAGCAGCGCTTCGAGATGCGGCGTCAGGCCGACTCGCAACGTCAGGCTCAACGCCAGGCCGCGCAACAGGCCGCCGCGCAGAGAGCGCAACAGATGGAATCAATGCGCGCGCGTCAGGCTCAGCAACAGCAACGCCGCGCCGAACGCCCGCAGCCGCAACCGCGCCCCGTCATGCAGGCCCCGCCGGGTCAGGCGCGCAAGCAGCAACAAGCTCCCGCGGGCGGCCCGCCCTCCGGCGGCGGAGGCCGTGGTCAAGGTAACGGCGGCGGCGGTGGCGGCAAGGGTAAAGGGAAACACTAAGCGACCGCCGCTCAGTTAAAGCAACGAGCAGCGCCAAAGCGGTCAGAACCGCCCGCGGTAGCGGGTGGCGCTTTGAGATACGGCACTGCCGGATAACAGAGGGCCACCCGCTACCGCGGGCGGTTCTGACCGCTATCGCCACGCGGCTGTCCTCACTCGGACGCATTCGCTATAAGGCGTTGGATTTTTTCCAGCGCGCTACGCGTTGACAGACGACGTACCGCGCTCAATCCACTTCATCACTCGCGCCGTCCCGTTCATCACAAAATTTCCCGAGCTTCAATAACCGGCATCAAAGTAGTCAAGCCTGACGTAACGAGTAGAGGGGCGGCCGGCTCTGAGTTCTCACACACCGGCGGTCGGCCGCGAAGGGACACACATGACAAGCCTGTCAGCGACATCGAGCCAGAGGGAGCAGTACCGCGCTAGCCTGCGGCGCGGGCCGAGTGAATATCAGACGACGGCCTTGCGTCTGCTCACGCCGACGGAGGATGAGCCGAGCAACGCGGCGCTGCCCGTGCTGGCGACGCCCGTTGACCTGCGCGAGGCCGTGCAGTACTTGAGGCGGAAGCCGACCGGCGTCTCGGTCGTGGAAGCGCTCGCGGACGCCAAGCGTCGCGTCTTCGAGCCGCGCAAGGTCGCGGCCTACGAAGCGTGGGGCGTCGTCGCGCGGCGCGGCGGTCGCCTCTTCCTGACGCGGCGCGGGCGCGAGTTCGCGCGCACGCTCGAACCCGAGACGCGCGCCTACCGCACGCTGCTCGAATCGAACCAGCTCTACCGCGCGGCGCTCGCGTGGATACAAAGGCAGGGGCTCGACCTCGTCACCTATGGCGACGTGGCCGCGTACCTGCATGAAGAGTTCGGGCCGCTGCTCGAAGCGGCCGGGCCGAAGGGTGCGGAGGAGGGCGTCGTCTGCTTCTTCCACCTCTGTCAGGCCGCGGGGCTCGGCACTTTGACCATCGGCAAGCGCGGCCAGCCGGCGCGTATGCGTGTCGAGCGCGAAGGGCTCGAAGAGTACGTCGCGGGGCGCGGCTCGGCGCGCGACGTGACGCGCGCGCGCGAAGAGTCGGACGAGCGCGCGGGCGACGACGAAGAGTTCGGCGACGCTCCGACGGAGACCTGCCTCTTCATCTCGTACGGCGGTCAGCCCGCGAACCTCGTCGCGCAGATTCAGACGGTCTTCGGCCTGGCCGGCATCAAAAGCCACATCTCCGAGCGCGCCCCGCGCGAAGGCTCGGCGGTGCTCGTCGCGGACGAGGCCGCCGAGGTAATGCGGCGTTGCGACTCGGCGCTCGTGCTACTCTCGGCGGAGGACTGCCGGCCGGACGGGTCGGGCGCGCCCGCCGTCTCGCAACGCGCGCTCGTCGAGATCGGCGCCGCCTCTGTGCTCTACGAACGGCGCGTCCTGCTGCTGCTCGAAGGGCCGTCCGAACTGCCCGCGGGTCTTTCGTCTCTGCCGCACGTCACGCTCGGCGAGGGCGGGTTGACGTGGGAGGTCGGCATCGAGCTGCTGAAGGCGGTTCGTGGATTCGCCAGCCGCGCGGGATGAGGCCGAGATTGTCGAACTTAGTCAGGCGAAGTTTGGCGCTCGTCGCGTGCTGCGTCTTCTTCTGCCTCGCGCAGGTCACCTCAAAGGCGGATGACATCCCGCGCGGGCGCGTCGTCGAAAGTGTCGCGACGCTCAAAGACTCTTCGCAGACGTACGCGCTTTATCTTCCTTCGAACTACACGCCCGAGAGACGTTGGCCGACGCTCTACTGCTTCGACCCGCTCGCGCGCGGCGCCGTCCCCGTCAAACTCTTCAGCGAGGCGGCCGAGCGCTTCGGGTGGGTCGTCGTCGGTTCGAACAACTCACGCAACGGCTCCGTGCGCGACTCGGTCAACGCGGCGCAGATAATGTTCACGGACACGCAGGCGCGGCTCGCAGTGGACGGTCGGAGAATCTACGCGGCGGGTTTTTCGGGCGGGGCGCGGCAGTCGATTTTGGTTGACCAACTCTGCCGGCACTGCCTCGCGGGCGTCATCGCCTCGGGCGCGGGCTACCCGCCGAACGTACAACCGGCCGCGCCCGTCACCTTCGCACTCTTCGGCGCGGCCGGCGTGGACGACTTCAACTTTCCGGAGATGAAGATGCTCGACGCGACGCTCGCGCGGCTCGGCGCGACGCACCGCTTCGAGAGCTTCGAGGGCGGGCACGCGTGGCCGTCGCCGGAGGTCGTCGAGGCGGCCGTCGAGTGGATGGAGCTTCAGGCTTTGAAGGCGGGGCTGCGCGAGAAGGACGCGGCCTTCACGTCCGGCGCGTGGGAGCGCAGGCTTGCCGATGCGCGGCGGCTCGAAGAGGCTTCGAAGCCTTACGCGGCTTATAGAGTTTACGAATCTCTGGCCGCGGACTTCCGCGGACTGCGCGACGTGTCGGAGGCCGAGAGCAAGCTCGCGGCGCTCGGCGCGTCGAAGGAGGTGAAGGCCGCGCTCAAGGACGAGGCCGAGCAGTTGAGCCGTCAGCAGCAACTCGTCTCGGAACTCTTCGACCTCGTCGAGAAGCGGCGCGGCGAGTTCGAGTCGCGTGTGCAGGCCGCTGCGGACTTCCGCTACAAGGTCGAGGGCCTGCGTGTGAAGGCGAAGGCCGAAACGGATTCCGGCGAGCGACGCGTGGCCCGCCGAACTCTCAACCAGGTGTCCGCGCACTTCTACGAGGAGGCGGTCGGGCTGCGCCTGCGCCGCGCGCGCCCGTCCGAGATCGTCGCGGCGCTCGAAGTCGCCTCCGAGATTGCCTCGAAGAGTCCTCAACTCTTCTACGAGCTGGCCGTCGCGCACGCACAGAACTCCGACAAGAAGAGCGCGCTCGCCGCCCTCCGCAAAGCGTTCGAGCTTGGCTTCAAAGACGCGGACGCCGTCGAGAAGGAGCCCGCGCTCGAAGCGTTAAGGGCTGAGTCAGAGTACAAGCGCCTCGTCGAGTCTCTGCGGCCGGGGCAGTAGAGCCGGCGAATAATTCTGTAGGGGCAGGGCTTGTCCCTGCCCGGCGATTCATGAAAGACGCCGGGCAGGGACAAGCCCTGCCCCTACAGCTTTGAAACCTTGTGCTATTTCTTAGTCGGCTTGAGTCCCGAGAGGATGTCGTGAACCTGTTTGGCGTCGGCGGCGTCGGGGGCGAGGCGCAGGTACTCTTCGAGTTCGGCGGCGGCGCGTGTGTCGTCGCCGCGTTCGACGTAGAGCGCGCCGAGGTAGCGGTGTGCGAGCGCAAACGTCGGGCCGCCGAGTTTGACGGCCGCGAGCAGTTCCGCCTCGGCTTCGGCGCCACGGTTCAGACGGATGAGCGCGTGGCCGTGGTGGACGCGCGCGGCGGCGCTCTTCTCGTCGAGGGCGACGGCGCGCGCGAGTTGTTCTTCGGCCTCCTTGTACTTCTTCTGGCGGATGAGGAGGATGCCGTAGTTGATGCGCAGCACGGGCTGTTCGGGGGCGAGCTTGACGGCGGCCTCAAGCTCTTTCAACGCGCGCTTATGGTCGCCGGCCGCCGACGCTTTGAGCGCGTTCTCGTTGTGCGCGCGCACCTCGGCCGCCAGAGCGTCCGGCGCGGCGCTGACGACGCCCGCGCGCTTCGTGTCGTTCGCAGAGTGCTTCTCTTCCAGACGAATCTGCACGGTGTAGATTTGGCCCGGCTGATCCGTGCGGCGCGGGCCGTCGAAAACGTCAACGGTCTCGGAGGCCGTCTCGAACTCGTCGCCGCCTTCGACCGTGACGGTGTAGGTGCCGGCCGAGAGACGACGAAAGGCGAAGGCGCCGTTGTCGTCGGCGAGCGTCGAGTTCTCGCCGCCGCGCACGCCCGACAGGCGCACGCGCAAACGACGGTCGGGCTTGCGCCCCGAAGGCATGTAGATGCGCCCCTGTATCACGTGGCGCCCGCCCGTGCCGAGGCTGTCGCCCGTGTCCGGCAGGCTCCCGTTGTCCTGCGCCCTCGCCGCGACTGCGCACAGACTGAACATCAACACCAAGAGACAAAGACGGATGAGAGTGCTGTTATTCATCGGTTGAGTGCCATCAGGTCAGAACCACCCGCGGTAGCGGGTGGCCCTTTGTTATGCGGATGTCCCGTTTCACAAAGGGCCACCCGCTACCGCGGGTGGTTCTGACCTGTCTGTTCTTCAGAAGACGAACTTGGCCGCGAGCTGCACGTTGCGGCGCTCAAGGTTGCCGGAGGGGAAGACCCCGCGCAGCGCCGTGACCGCGTTCGTGCCGCTGGCGTCGAGGTTGTTCACGTCAACGAAGAGGTTCGCGTGGTTGAAGACGTTGAAGGCTTCGAAGCGGAGTTGCAGGCTGTACTTCTCGTTGAACCTGATCCGCTTGTAGAGGCCCGCGTCCATGTTCCAGTAGCCGGGGCCGCGGAACGCGTTGCGCCGCGTCATCTCGGCCGGGAACGGCCCGACCGCGCCGTTGCCGGCGACCGGGTTCGTAAAGAGCACCGAGGTCGGCAGCGGGATGAGGTCGAACGAGTTCGCGACGGGGTTGCCGCTCGCGTCGCGCGAGGTCTGCGGGTTGCCGTCGCCGGACAGGCTCAGCGCGCCGCCGGGGATGAAGCGGGTGCACGTGTTGAGTACGCCGGTCGTGCAGTCCCAGACCGTGAACGGGTTCCCCGTCCGCGCGTTGAAGATGCCGGTCAGCGTCCAGCCGCCGAGCAGTTGCCGCGCCACGCGGTTGTTGCCCCCGGCGAAGTAAGGCACCTCGTACGCGAAGCTGCTCGTGAAGCGGTGGCGCGCGTCGAAGTCCGCGTAGCCGTAGTCGAGCTTGGGGTCGAACGGGTCGAGCAGCCCGAGGTTGTAGTTGTAGTTGGCGTCGGAGAAGGTCGAGCTTAAATTGTCCTTGGCCGACGAGAAGGTGTAGCGGGCCGTGAACTGAAGCCCCTGGTTGCGGAAGTTGTTGCTCTCCATCCCGACGATGAGCGCGTTGTAGTTCGAGTAGCCGTTGTTGCCGCGCGAGTTGATGTCGCCGTACTGCCCGTTCAGACGCGAAGAGCTGCCGCCGGTCGGCGTCGTCGCGTTGCCGCCCAAGTAGACCGGGCCGTACCCCTGCCGGTTGATGTTCTCAAGCGAGTAGAGCGAACGTCCCGCCGAGCCCGAGTACTCGACCGAGGCCACGGTGCCGCGCCCCAGCTCGCGCTCGAAGGCGGCGCTCCAGAAGTGCGCGTAGGCGTTGCGTATGTCTTCGCGGACGTGGCGCAAGGATGTCTCGGGGATGCGGATGGTCTGCCCCGAGCCCGCGACGGGGCCGAGGTTGTTGAGCGAGATCGGGATGGTCGCGAAGCCTGCGGAGCCGGCCGTGACCGAGATGACCGCCTGCGACGGCGGGTTCTGGATGACGTTGAAAGTGACGTTGCCGAAGTTACGCTCGTAGGAGACGCCGTAGCCGCCGCGCAGAGAAGTGCGGCCGTCGCCCGTCACGTCCCACGCGAAGCCGACGCGCGGCGCGAAGTTGTTCTTGTCCGGCTGCCACAGCCCGCCCGCGGGGCTGTTCGCGGCGACCTGCACGCTGCCGTTGCGGATGCGCTCTTGCAGCGTCGAGCCTGAGCCGAAGTAGAAGTTCGAATCAAGCTCGGGGAACTTGTTGTGCTGCACGCCGAAGTACTCGTAGCGCAGGCCGAGGTTGATCGTCAGCGTGGGGCGCACGCGCCAGGCGTCGTTGAAGTAGGCCGCCCACTCGTTGTAGCGGTTGTAGCGGATGAAGCTCGGCTCGGCGAGCGGGGTCGTCACAGTCTGCCCGGGGAAGCGCCCCTGCGGATCCACGGCCGCGCTGAAGTTGAGGAGTTGGCCGGCGACGAGGTTGGCGGTGCCGCTGGCGAGGTTGGTGCCGAGCGTCTGCACGGAGTTCTGGAAGGCGCCGAAGCTCCGGTTCTGCTGGATGTAGAAGAAGGAGCCGCCGAAGCGGAACTGGTGGTTGCCGGTCTGGTAGTTCAAGTCCTGATAGAACTGCCAGGTGTTGGTCGGCCCCTGCGCCGGGATGGCGCTGCCGGGGTTGAACGGCAGGTAACCCGGAAGTCCGACGAGCACGCCGTTCACGTTCTGCCGCCGCTGCGCGAGGTAGAGCGTCGGCCCCGCGGGCTGCTCGCCGAGGGGTGAGCCGGTGTTGACGCGCGCGAAGGCGAGCTTCGACTGCGAGACGAAGTTCTGCGAGAAGGTGTGCGTCGCCGAGAGCATCGCGTTCTGGTTGAAGGCGAACGTCCCCGTGTTGAATCCCTGATAAGGGCTGTTCGCGTTCGTGCCCTCGAAGAGCGAGAGGTCTTGCAGCGCGTAGCGGCCGTAGACCTGCGTCTTGTCGGACAGGTTCCAGTCGATGCGCGTGACGGTCTGAAGGTCGTTCTGCGGGAAGCCGCCGCCGAGGTCGGTCGGGAGCGTGTAGGCGACTTCACGGTAGGCGGGCGTGCTCGACGCCAAGCCCGGAATCGTGATGCCCAAATCGCCGAGCGTGCTCACGCGACCCGTCGGCGTGGCCGCGAGCGGGTAGTTGGCGAAGAAGGCGCGCGTGTTCGCCGCCGACGCCGCGATCAGTTCCGAGGTCGGGACGTAGACCGTCACGGGGCCGCTTGAGCGCACGCGAATCCACTCGGTCGAGTTGAAGAAGAAGAGCTTGTCGCGCAGGAGGCGCCCGCCGGCCGAGTAGCCGAACTGGTTGCGCGCGAAGACGCCGCGCTCAAGCCCCTTGGCGTTGTTGTCGAAGCCGTTCGAGGCGAGTTTCGAGATGCGGTTGAAGGCGTAGGCCGTCCCGTGAAAGTCGTTACTGCCCGCGCGCGTCGCGACGTTGACGACGCCGCCCGAGGCGCGGCCGTACTCGGCCGAGAAGTTCGAGGTGACGACGCGGAACTCCTGCACCGAGTCGAGCGGGATGAGCTGGCCGACGGTCGCCGTGTAAGAGTTGTTGTTGTCGGCGCCGTCGAGCAGGATGTTGGTCGAGGCGGCGCGCTGTCCGTTGAGCGAGGCGCCCGCGCCGCGGTAAGTCGCCGTCCCCGCCGTGTCGTTCTGCGAGGTCGAAGGGTCGTCGGTCTGTGCGTTGCCGGAGAGCTGGACGAGGTTGTAGGGGTTGCGCGTGATGGTCGGCAGTTCCCTAATCTGCTCGCCCGAGACGACGGTCGAGAGTTCCTGATTCTGCGTGTTGACCTCGACGCCCGAGCCGGCGACCACGTCCACGGTCTCGCCCTGAATCGCGGTCACGGAGAGCTGCGTGTCGAGCGAAGCCTTCGCGCCGACGGTGACCTGCACGCGCTGCGTTGACTTGGCGAAGTTCTGCGCCGTCACGCTCACGTCGTAGAGGCCGGGCAAAAGATTCGTGACGGCGTAGACGCCCTCTTCGTCGGCGGTCACGTTGCGCTCGGCGCCGGTCTCGACCGACTTGACGGTGACGGCCGCGCCGGGCACGACCGCGCCGTTCGGGTCTGTGACGCGTCCCGTGATCTGCCCGGTCTCAAGCTGCGCGTAGGCCGTCGCGCTGAAGGCGACGACGAGCAGCGCGGCCAGGAACACGACTTTGAATTTTATCCTTGCCATATCGACTCCTTACGCGTTGTGTGCGACGGCGGCGCGCGCGGCCCTCTTTACGCGCCTTGTCGCCACGCATACCCTCTGGGGAGAGTTCGGCCGCGCGACGACTCGGGCAACGTTCATGCCGCCTCGCTTCTGCTTCTGCTTAAGCCTTGAGTTTGTGAGGTTAAGTCTCCGCCCGCCCCGAACGGCCCCGCCCGAACTTGACGTTTATGGATGCCACTTTCTTATTCAATAACATTTATTGAATGGGCGGAGGCGCTTATCGTCTTTCGTTCATGCGTATGGCGGAGAGGCGTTGAGCACAGAGACACAGAGACACGGAGGCACAGCTTCTTGAGCTATAACTCAACGGGCTGTGTCTCCGTGTCTCTGTGTCTCTGTGTTGAAATTGCTCCCTCTATTCGGCCGGCCGCTCACAACGACAACCTGCCTGCTGTTTTGGGCGGCGCGGGGAGAAATTAGACGTTGACGGAACCGCCCGAAGAAGCATATAGTCCCGCCCGCTTCATTCTGTTGGATTTGCTCACTTGACAGTGGACGCCCTCGTGCAGTCCACGCCCAGAGCTTCTTGTCCCGGCCGTAAGCGATCCAGGGCCGTACGGCGCCCACCTCAACGCATTAAGTCCTTAGTCAGTTCGGAAGAGGATACGCCTGGCGTTTCTGTCTCCTTGCTCCATCCGTCCTCTCGGGAGACTTGTCTCCGGCCGAAGTACGGCCGGCGATAGTTGGTTTCTGCCCTGAAGCAAGTAGCGCGGCCCGCCCCTAAAGCTGCCGCGCCGTTCGCCCCCTAATCAGAGGAGAATGCGATATGAAGAGAAGGCACATCTGGTTGTTACTAACCTGCCTCGCCCTGGCCGCACTCGCCATCCTTCCCGGCGTCTCGGCACAGCGCGGCGGGCGGCGCGGCCCCATCCGCGTCGAGGAAGATCGCGGCGCCCCCGCGAAGAACAAGTCCGACAAGTCACGCACGGCCAAGCCTCAGGACAAGGCCGCGCGCAAACCCTCCGCACTCAGACAGGAAGGGCCGCCGGTTCCCATCTCGGCGCAGGCCGTCGCCTTCGCCGTGACGCGGCCCGTGGCCGAACTCGAACCAGACAAGGGGCCGGGCAGCGACGTGGTTGACCCCGGCAAGATCATCGTCCACGACAACGAAGTGCTGCGCGAGCCCGTCGCGGGCATCCCCGGCGACCGCGACGCCGCGCTCCAAACATCGGGGCCGAGCGCCCCCGCGCCCCTCGCCCCCGCGGCCGTCGCCAACTTCGACGGCATCAGCAACACGGACAACGCGACCTTCGGCGCGGGGCGCGTGCTCCCGCCCGACACCAACGGCGACGTAGGCCCCAACCATTACGTCCAGACCGTTAACACGCTCGCGCGCATCTTCCAGAAGAACGGGACGCCGGTCGGCAACCCCTTCCTCATCAGCACGCTGTTTACGGCGCTGCCCGCGGGCAACGTCTGCCGCACGACCGACGACGGCGACCCCATCGTGCTCTACGACGAGTTGGCCGACCGCTGGATGATCAGTCAGTTCTCGACGACCGCCAACCCGAACTCGCACCAGTGCATCGCCGTCTCGAAGACGGGGAATCCCGCAGGGCAGTACTACGTCTACGACTTCGCGATGCCCAATAACAAGTTCAACGACTATCCTCACTTCGGCGTCTACCCCGACGCCTACTACATGACGGACAACCAGTTCAACCAGGCGGGCACGGCCTTCCTGGGCGCTGGCGTCTTCGCCTTCAACCGCGCAAAGATGCTCGTCGGCGACCCGACGGCCAACTTCATCTACTTCGACCTCGCGACGAACGACGGCGGGATGTTGCCGGCCGACGCCGACGGCCTCGTCGCGCCTCCCGCGGGCCGTCCCGGCTACTTCGCGCAGTTCACCGCCAACGAGTTCGGCGACCCCGCGGACGCGATGCGCGTCTTCGAGTTCCACGCCGACTTCGTGACGCCCGCCAGCTCCACCTTCAACGAGCGCGCCGACAGCCCCTTGACGGTCGCCGCCTTCGACCCGCGCGCCCCTTCGAGCCGCAACGTCATCGAGCAGCCCGCGCCCGGCGTCGCGCTCGACGCGATTCAAGACCGCCTGATGAACCGGATGCAGTACCGCAACTTCGGCGGCTACGAATCGCTCATCATCTCGCACACGGTCAACGTCGGCCCGACGCCGACGACGGCCGCCGGCCATCAGGGCGCCGTCCGCTACTACGAGTTGAGACGCGCGCTGCCAGGCGGCAACTTCACCGTCCCCGAGCAGGCGACCTTCGCGCCCGACACCAACAACCGCTGGATGCCCTCGGCCGCGATGGACAATCAGGGCAACCTCGCCGTCGGCTACAGCGTTTCGAGCACGACCGTCCAGCCCTCGATTCGCTACAACGGCCGCCTCGCGGGCGACGCCGCGAATCAACTTACACAGGGCGAGACCGTCCTCGTCGCGGGCACCGGCGTGCAGACGCACTCGTCGGGCCGCTGGGGCGACTACAGCTCTATGAACGTTGACCCGACCGACGACTGCACCTTCTGGTTCACGACCGAGTACTACACGGCCGCGAGTCAGGCTTCTTCGGCCGCCGGCTGGGTGACGCGCATCGGCAGCTTCAAGTTCCCGACCTGCACGGCGCCCGCGCAAGGCACCATCAACGGACAGATTACGAACTGCGCGACGGGCCTCCCCGTGGCGGGCGCGCTCGTGCAGGTCTCCGACGGGCACTCGCGCGTGACGGACGCCTCGGGCAACTTCTCGGTCAACGTCGCGCCCGGCTCTTACACCGTCTCGGCGAGCGCCGCGGGCTTCGGCTCGCTCACGCCCGCCAACGTGACGGTGACGAACGGCAACACCTCGAACGTCAACCTCTGCCTCGCGGGCATCCCGAGCGTCCAGACGGCCGGCACGGTCATCACGGGCGAGAGCTGCCCGCCGGCCGACAACGCCCTGAGCCCCGGCGAGACCGTGACGATGAACTTCGGCCTCAAGAACACGGGCACGGGCGACACGTCGAGCCTCGTCGCCACGCTTCAGCCGACCGGCGGCGTGACCTCGCCTTCCGGCCCGCAGAACTACGGCGTGCTCGTCGCGGGCGGCCCCGTCGTGAGCCAACCGTTCACCTTCACCGTTGACCCGTCGGTCGCCTGCGGCGGCGTGGTCACGGCGACGCTGCAACTTCAGGACGGCGCGACGAACCTCGGCACCGTCAGCTTCACGCTCACCGTCGGCGCGCTCGGCGCGAACGCGACGAACACCTACGGCACCGGCAACGTCGCCGTCGCCATCCCCGACCTGTCGAGCGTGGACATCCCCATCAACGTCGTCAACACCGGCTCGGTCACCGACGTTAACGTCAAGGTGCGTCTGAACCACACGTTCGACGGCGACCTCGTCATCAGCCTCGTCCACCCGGACGGCACCGTCATCCCGCTCTCGAACAACCGCGGCGGCAGCGGCGACAACTACGGCACGGGCAGCAACGACTGCTCGGGCACGCCGACCGTCTTCGACGACCAGGCGGCGGGCAGCATCTCGGGCGGCGTCTCGCCGTTCACGGGCTCGTTCAAGCCCGACTCGCCGCTCTCTGCGCTCAACGGCAAGCCCTCGAACGGCACATGGAAGTTGAGGGTCGCCGACACGGCCTCGCTCGACACGGGCACGGTCGGCTGCGTGCAGCTCGAAATCACGCGGCAGAAGTACATCTGCTGCGGCGCGTTCGGCCCGCCGCTGATGGAGGCCGCGCCGCCGGCAGTCCTGCTCGCGGAGAGCGCCGCGCCGGCCAACAACGCGCCCGACCCCGACGAGACGGTGACGATGAACTTCCCCATCCGCAACATCGGCGACGGCCCGACCACGAACCTCGTAGCGACGCTGCTGCCGGGCGGCGGAGTCGCCGCGCCTTCCGGGCCGCAGACCTTCGGCGTCGTCCAGCCCGACGGCGTCGCGGTCGCCAAGCCCTTCACCTTCGTCGCGCAGGGCAACTGCGGCGACTTCATCACGGCGACGCTCCACCTACAGGACGGCGCCAACGACCTCGGCAACGTGACCTACACGATCCGGCTCGGCACTTTGACGACGACGACCTCTTCGTTCTCGAACGCCGCGCCGATTCTCATCCCCGCAGGCGCGCCAGTGACCACGACGGGCTCGGCCGGGCCGTACCCGTCCGTCATCAACGTGAGCGGCGTGTCGGGCGCGGTCTCGAAGGTGACGGTGCAGCTCAAGCAGTTGAACCACACCTTCCCCGACGACATAGACGTGCTGCTGGTCGGCCCCGGCGGGCAGAAGCTCCTGCTCATGTCCGACGCGGGCGGCACCAACGACTTCGTCAACACCAACCTGACGTTCGACGACGCGGCGGCCAACTCGCTCTCCGACTCGGGCGCGAACCCGACCGGCACCTACAAGCCGACCAACTTCGGCACGGGCGACACCTTCGCCGCGCCGGCGCCGGCCGGCCCGTACCCCGACCCGCAGTTGCTCTCGGTCTTCAACGGCCTCTCGGGCACGAACGTCAACGGCCAGTGGCGTCTGTTCGTGACCGACGACGTGAGCGGCGACGTGGGCAACATCAACGGCGGCTGGACGCTGAACATCAGCACCTCGGCGCCGTCCTGCGTCGTGCAGGCCTGCACGCTCAACCAGCCGGCCGACATCACGGTCAACAACGACCCGAACTCGTGCGGCGCGAACGTCACTTACCCCGCGCCGACCTTCTCCGGTTCGTGCGGCGTGGTGACGGGCAGCCCCGCCTCCGGCTCGTTCTTCCCCGTCGGCACGACGCCCGTCACCGTGAAGGGCACGCGCGCCGACCACTCGACGACCGCGACCACCTTCAACGTCACGGTCGTTGACGCCGAAGACCCGACCATCATCGCGCCGCCCGCCGTCTCGCGTAACACGGGGCCGAGTGCGACCTCGTGCGGTGTGGTCATCTCCGACACAGACCTCGGCTCGCCGACGGCCAGCGACAACTGCGCCTTCAGCGTGACGAGGACGGGCGTGCCCGCGGGCAACTTCTTCCCCGTCGGCACGACCGTCGTCACGTACAAGGTGACAGACGCTTCGGGCCATATGGCGACCGCGATGCAAAACGTGACGGTCATAGACGACACGCAGCCCGTCATTACGGCGCCGCCCAACGTCGTCACGAACGCCCCGGCGGGCTCCTGCTTCGCGAACGTGAACCCGGGCACGCCGTCGGCCAACGACAACTGCGCGTTCTCGGTCGCGGGCGTGCGCAGCGACTCGCAACTGCTCACGGCTCCGTACCCGGTGGGCACGACCACGATCACCTGGACGGTCACCGACGCCTCGGGCAACACCGCGAGCGCCTTGCAGACCGTCAAGGTCAACGACGTGACCGCGCCGGCGCTCAGCAGTGTGACGGCCACGCCAAACTCCCTGTGGCCGCCGAACCACCAGATGGAGAACGTCACACTCAGCTACAGCACTTCGGATAGCTGCCCGTCGTCCTGCTCCGTGAGCGTCACGTCGAACGAGCCGGTCAACGGCACGGGCGACGGCGACACGGCGCCCGACTGGGTCGTTCTCAGCCCGACGCTCGTCCAGCTCCGCTCGGAGCGCGCGGGCGGCGGCTCCGGCCGCGTCTACACCATCACGGTCACGTGCACGGACGGCAGCGGTAATTCGACCTCCAAGTCAACTACCGTCAGCGTCCCGCACAGCCAGAAGAAGTAGACCATAAAGGTCAGAACCACCCGCGGTAGCGGGTGGCCCTTTGCAATTCGGATGTTGCGTATCTCAACGGGCCACCCGCTACCGCGGGTGGTTCTGACCCGGTTGTAACGAAGAAGAGGCCCGGCGGTTCAACTACCGCCGGGCCTCTTCCCTTTCAATCCCTGTCGAGTCCGCCGACTCACATGCACTTCGTCAGTCGAACCTTCCGGCCGAGAGTCAGCGTGAAGGAGCCGACCTCCTCGTTCGTCGCCGAGAGTCGCACGCTGAGCGTCATCGTCTTGCCGTCGGTGCGGCCGGTGTAGACGACGGGCGTGCCCCTCCCCTCGCGCTCCTCCTCGCGCTCGGGGCCGCCGCGCTCCCTCACGTAGCTGCCCTTGGCCTTGAAGCGCCCGCCGGCCTCGGTCGTAATCGCGTGGTCGATAGTCCCGTGCGCGCAGTCGGACTCTATGGTGGCGCCCGTCTCTGTCACCTCCATCCGCACGTGCTCGCCGCCCCAGGAACCCGGCGTCAAACTCTCACCCTGCTGCGCTGCACTCACGGCCGACCTCCCCTCCTGTCCCGCGCACCCCAACCACATCGCCCCGCACAACAGCGGCACGACCACGGCCGCGAACCTCTTCTTACTCCGTCTCATCTCTTCTCCCCCTTCAGACGGTGAACTGGCCGGCTTCGAGAATCTCCTTGACGTAGGAGAGGAAGCGTTCGGCGTCGGCGCCGTCGATGATGCGGTGGTCGAAGGAGAGGGCGAAGTAGGCCATGTGCCTGATGGCGATCACGTCGTCGCCCTCGTCGGTCGTGATGACGCGGGGGCGCTTCTCGATGGTGCCGACGCCGAGGATGGCGACCTGCGGCTGGTTGATGATCGGCGTGCCGAAGAGGCCGCCGAAGACGCCCGGGTTGGTGATGGTGAAGGTGCCGCCGGCCACCTCGTCGGGCTTGAGCTGCTTGGCGCGCGCGCGGTCGGCGAGGTCGTTGGCGGCCTTGGCGAGCCCCGCGATGGAGAGGTCGTCGGCGCGCTTGATGACGGGGACGATGAGGCCCCAGTCGAGCGCGACGGCCATGCCGAGGTTGATGTCGCGCTTGTAAATAATCTGGTCGCCCGCGACCTGCGAGTTGAAGACGGGGAACTTCCGTATGGCCTGCGTGATGGCCTGGAAGATGAAGGGCATGTAGGAGAGCTTCGTCCCGACCCTCTGTTGGAACTCCGCCCTCTTCTGTTCGCGCAGGCGGTGGACGCGCGTCATGTCGATCTCATAAACGGTCGCGACGTGTGCGCTCGTGCGCTGCGACATCGTCATGTGCTCGGCAATCTTCTTGCGCATGACCGACATCGGCTCGACGCGGTCGCCCTCGCCGGGCTGGACGGGCGCGGGCGGAGCCTGTGGGGCGCGTGCTTCAGGCTGCGTGGCCGGGGCGGCTGTGGCCTGCCCCTGCGCGGCCGCCTGCGCGGGCGAGAGGGCGGCGCCCGACTCGATGTAACTGAGGATGTCGTTCTTCGTCACGCGGCCGGACGCGCCGGTGCCTTCGAGCCTTGAGATGTCTATGTTGTGCTCGGCGGCGATCTTGCGCACGAGCGGGGACGAGCGCGTGCGGCGGAGTTCTTCGGCCGTGTGCTCTGCGCTCGGGCGCGCGGCCTCCTGCGCGGAAGAGGCGCCGCCCGAAGGTTGTGCGGGAGGTGCGGGCGGCGCGGGCGGCGGCGCTTCGGCACGCTGCTGCGGCGCGCGAGGCGGCTGCGCGGTGGGGATGGGCGGGGGCTGCGGCGGGGCCGGGGCCGAAGCCGCGGCCTGGCTCGCGGGCGCGGCCGAAGCCGCGGCGGCCTGACCGCCCTCGGAGTAGTCGAGCATGTAGCCGGTCTTCTCGCGCGACTCTCCCGCCGAAGGTGCGGGGGCCGAAGCCGCACCTGCCGCTTCGCCGGACGCCCCGCCGGCCTCGCCGATGTATGCGACGACCTTGTTGACTTCGACCGTGTCGCCCTCGTTGAAGAGGACTTGGGTCAGCGTCCCGGCCGCGGGACTCGGTATCTCCGCGTCAACCTTGTCGGTCGAAATCTCGAACAGCGGCTCGTCGCGCTCGACCTGCTCGCCGACCTTCTTCAGCCACCGCGTAATCGTCCCCTCCGCGATGGACTCGCCCATCTGCGGCATCACCACTTCCGTTGCCATAAGTGCTCCTCAAAAAGAAGTCAGGAGTCAGAAACCAGAAGTCAGAATGGAAAGGCGGATGCCGTTTTTCTTCTGGCTCCTGACTCCTGACTTCCGACTCCCTGCCTTTGTTATCCTTCCGCCGTCGTCGGGTCGATCATGCGCTTGATCTCGGAGACGCGGTTGGCGGGGAAGCCGCCGCGCTGTGCGTGCTCGCGCACGGCCGCCTCGTCCGGGGCGATGTAGACGCAGTAAACCTTGTCGCCCGTGACGTAGCTCTCGACCCATTGAATCTGCGGCCCCATCTCTTTCAGCACGCCGCAGGACTTCTGCGAGATGGCCTGCAACTCCTCCGGCTTCAGGTCGCCCGCGCCGGGGATTTCACGTTCGATGAGATACTTCGGCATGAATCGCTCCCTCCGTCTTCAAAGTTGTAGGGGCAGGGCTTGTCCCTGCCCGCCTTGCGCGTTAAAGCACACGTTGAGTTTTAATGAAGCCCGCGCGGGCGGGGACAAGCCCTGCCCATACATTCAATTTTCAATAAGCCGCCAGCTTGCGCGCGGCCTCTAAAACGTCTTTGACCTGCGGCAGGTGGTACTCTTCGAGCGGCGGCGAATACGGGACGGGCGTGTCGGTCGCGGCCACGCGCACGACCGGCGCATCGAGCCATTCGAACGCCTCCTCGCAGATGCTCGCCGCGATCTCGCCGCCGATGCCGCCCGTGCGCGAAGCCTCGTGGAGTATCAAGACCTTGCTCGTCTTCTTCGCCGTCTGAAGTACAGCCTCCCTGTCCATCGGCGCCAGCGTGCGCAGGTCTAAGACTTCAACGTCCAACCCCTCCTTCTCCAACTGCTCGGCCGCGTCGAGCGCCGTCAGCGTCTGCGCGCCGAAGGTGATGATGGAGAGGTCGCGCCCCTCGCGCCGCACGCGCGCCTTGCCGATCTCGACCGTGTAGTCATCGGCCGGAATCTCTTCGCGCAGTCGCGGCAGGCGGTAGAGCTTCTTGTGCTCGAAGAAGAGGACGGGGTCGGGGTCGCGGATGGCGGCCTTAATCAAACCCTTCGCGTCGTAGGCGGTCGAGGGCTCGACCATCTTGAGTCCGGCCGTGTTGAGGAAGAACGACTCGGCGTTCAAGGAATGGAACGGCCCGGAGTGGACGCCCGCGCCGCATGGGCCGCGGAAGACGGTCGCCAGCCCCGCGCCCCAACGGTAACGGCACTTGGCGGCGTAGTTCGTCAGCATGTCGAAGGCGGGCGAGATGAAGTCTATGAACTGGAACTCGGCCACGGGCCGCATCCCCATCAAAGCCGCGCCGCACGCCGCGCCGACAATCGCCGCCTCCGAGATGGGCGTGTCGATGACGCGCCCCTCGCCGAACTCGTCGAGCAGCCCGTCCGTCACCTTGAACGCGCCGCCGTAGGCGCCCACGTCCTCGCCGATGAGGAACACCGCGGGGTCGCGCTCCATCTCCTCCCAGAGGCCCTGCCGGATGGCCTCCACGAACGTCACCACCCCGCCGCGCTCCGGCCGGTTCGACTTATGCTCTTTCTTGGTTGCCGTTGACATTTTTATAGTTGAAGCTGCCACGTCGCTTTGACGTAGGTCATAGGGATGTCGGGGCTTTCCGGGTTAACCATTAGCCGCTGCCGTTTAGGGTCAACGACGACATCCATACCTTCCATTGCTATCGCGCCGAGCAGCGGCTCCGTGCTGCCGGGGAGCATTACCGCCCTGACGGTCGTCGCGCGGTTCTCGAAGCGAATCTCCACGGGGCCGACAATCTCGGCCCTGACTTCCGACTCGTCCGCGAGCCGCACCGTTAACTCTTCCAGCACAGGCAGGTCAAGTTGCTGCTTTATGTCTTCGTTGATGACGAGCATGTACGCGCCGCTGTCAACGAGGGCGCTGACCCGAACGCGCTTTATCCCTTCTTCCGAAAGGAAGCCGCGCCGATTCAGCGCGAGGTCGTCCGTGCTAATAAGTTCGATGTCCGCGTATGTGAAGCCCATCTTCTTCTCTCCGTAGGAAACAGGGTTGAGAGTAGAAGACGCTTGGCGGCGCGCCTTGTGTTTGGGTAACAGCATCTTTAGTTCTCCAAGACCTTCGGGCGGAAGGCCGGGGGGACGATTGAGTTGTCGAAGACGTTGTAGGCGGCCTTCTCGGGGTCGGGCATGGGGGAGCTTTCGGCCCAGGTTGAGTCCTCTTCGATCTCGCGGCGCACGTCGGCGACGATCTCGTCCAACTTCTCTTGGGTGGCGACGCCTTTGGAAATCAAATGGCGTTGGAAGCGGTCGAGGGGGTCGCGCTTCTCCCAGTGTTCGAGTTCGCCCGCGGGGATGTAGCGCTGGTCGTCGTGCTCGGCGTGGCCCTTGCGGCGGTAGGTCTTGGCTTCAATCAAGACCGCGCCGCCGCCGCCGCGCGCGAAGTCGGCGGCGCGCTTCATGACTTCGTAACAGGCCACCACGTCGTTGCCGTCCACGACGTAGCCGGGGATGCCGTAGCCCGCGGCCTTGTCCGCGAGGTTGGCGACGGCCGTCTGCTTCGAGGTCGGCGTCGAGTACGCATACCAGTTGTACTCCGCGACGACGACGAGCGGGAGTTTCTGCACGGCGGCGAAGTTCAAACCTTCGTGGAAGGCGCCCGTGCTCATGCCGCCGTCGCCGATGTAGGCGACCGCGACCGTGTCGAGCTGACGCATACGCGCGCCGAGCACGATGCCGGTCATGACGGGAATCATGTCGCCGAGGTGCGAGATGGGGCCGATGAAGCCCTTCTCCATGTTGCCGAAGTGTATGTTGAGGTCGCGCCCCTCCGAAGGCCCCCAGGCCTTCGCCATGTACTGCGCGAAGATTTCGCGCGGGCGGATGCCTTTGACTAAGACCGCGCCGAGGTCTCGGATGAGCGGCGAGATGAAGTCCTGCGGTTGAAGGGCGTAAGCGGTGCCGACCGCGGTCGCCTCCTGGCCGAGCGAGCGGAAGACGCCGCCGACGACTTTCGTCTGTCGATAGAGGTTGACCAGACGCTCTTCGACGAGTCGCGTCAGTTGAAGCCAGCGGTAGAGTTCAAGCAACTGCTCGTTCGTTAACGTCGTCTCGCCGGTGCAGATGACCTCGCCCTGCTCGTTCAAAGGGTCTGCGAGCGACAGGGCTTCCGCGCGCGGCGGCGGGAGGAAGACGAAGGGGTCGGGTGCGGCGTCGCCGTTCGCGCCCCGCGTCTCTTTCGCCTTGCCCTTCGCGCCCTTGCCGGCGCGGGTCGATGTTTTAGCCGTCATAATTGAATCGAAGTTGAGAGCGGAGTAAGGGGAATTTCACCACAGAGACACAGAGGCACAGCTTCTTGAGCTATGTCTTTAAAGCTGTGCCTCTGTGTCTCTGTGGTTAATTGATCACGCATTACTCTCAGGATGAAATGAGCCAGACCCTCAAACTAGAAGTGAATGGTTAGCCCGTGGATGCCTTCGGCGGCTTCCATGACGGCTTCGGAGACGGTCGGGTGCGCGTGGATGACGCGGCCCAGTTCGTCGGCCGTCGATTCGAGGTGGAGCGCGACGATGGCCTCGTGGATGATCTCGGTCGCGTGCGGCCCGACGATGTGGACGCCCAAAAGCTCGTCGTACTTCGTCTCGCTGACGACCTTCACGAAGCCCTCCTCCTCGCCGAGTATGCGCGCCTTGCCAGACGCCGAGAACGGGAACTTGGCCGTCTTCACGTCGTAGCCCAACTCCTTCGCCTTCGCCTCGGTCAAGCCCACCGACGCGACCTCCGGGTCGCAGTAGGTGCACGAAGGCACGTGGCGCAGGTTGATGGGGTGCGGCTTCTGGCCCGCGATCTGCTCGACGGCGAGGATGCCCTCCTTCGACGCGAGGTGCGCGAGCCACGGCGTCGGGATTACGTCGCCGATGGCGTAGACGCCCGGCTCGCCCGTGCGGCAGAACTCGTCCACCTGAATCGTCCCACGCTCGACCTTAATCTTCGTGCCTTCGAGCCCGAGCCCTTCGAGGTAAGGCATCCGCCCGACGGCGACCAACAACATCTCCGCTTCGAGCGTCACGTCGCCGCCCTTCGCGTCCTTACCAGAGACGCGGACGCCCGCGTCGGTCTTCTCGACCTTCTCAAGCTTCGTGCCCGGCAGACACTTGATGCCGCGCTTGCGGAGAGACTTTTCCAGCTCCTTCGAAATCTCCTCGTCTTCGAGCGGCATGATGCGCGGCAGAAGTTCGACGAGCGTCGTCTCGGCGCCGAAGCGCGAGTAGACGGAGGCGAACTCCGTTCCGACCGCGCCCGAGCCCATGACGACGAGCGACTTCGGAACCTTTTCGAGTTCGAGGATGTGGTCGGAGTTGACGATGCGCTCGCCGTCGGTCTCGAAGCCGGGGATGGGGCGGACGACCGAGCCGGTGGCGATGACGATGTTCTTCGTGTTGATGGTCTGCGCCTTGCCGTCTTCGCCCGTGACCGTGACCTTGCCGGGCAGAGCGAGTTTGCCCGTGCCTTTGAAGACCGTGATCTGATTCTTCTTCATCAGGAACTCGATGCCCTTCGAGTTCTTCAACACGACCTTCTCCTTGCGCTTCTGCACGTCCTCGAAGGCGAGGCGGACTTCCGAGACCTGCACGCCGAAGTCCTTGAGGTCTTTGTGCGCCTTCTCGTAGTAGTGCGCCGACATCAGAAGCTGCTTGGTCGGGATGCAGCCGCGCAGCGTGCACGTCCCGCCGAGCCGCTTGTCCTTCTCGACGAGCGCCACCTTGAGCCCCAACTGCGCCCCGCGGATCGCGGCCACGTACCCGCCCGGCCCCGACCCGATCACCGTCACGTCGAACTGTTCCGTAGACAAGTCTGTTTCTCCTCAAGGAGTCGTGAACCGTGAACCGTAAACCGTGACAAGATAAAACCCGGCCTCATCTTGTCACGGTTTACGGTTCACGGTTTACGCTGGAAGTTTTGCAAACGGCATTATAGACGCCCGCGCCCGTTTACTCCAAAGGGGGCTCGTTCAGCGGTAGAGCGCGTCGTAGTCGTTGATGAGGCGTTCGAGCCCCGACTTGAGTTGTGCGTCGCGCGCTACGGCGTCCGCGTACTTGAGCTGAAGGCGGTGGACGCGATCCGTGTTGTCCACCTCGGCTTCGAGCAGACTCTTCTTCGCCCCCGCGTCCCGCTTGAGCGCCGCGATGCCCGCGGCCAGTTCCCCCTTGCGCGCGTCGAGCAGCGCCTGCGCCTCCGCCACGCCGGCCTTCGTGTCTTCGGCCTGCTCGACCTTCGACAGCATCTCCTCCGTGAACGCGTTGAGCGACTTGACGAGCGCGTCCGCGCTGCCGGTCGCGCTCCCCAATCCGACGCCGCCCGCGCCGCCCTGAATGCCGCCGCCGGAGTTCGTGCCCGTGTAAGACCAATGACAGCCGGCGAGCGCGAGCACGCACGCGAACGCGAACAGAGTTGTCGCCGACCTTCTACTCATAAACTCTCCACAGCAGACCGGGGAAGCGCTATCATGTAGCAAACCGCCGAAACGAAAGTCAAACCCTTAGGAGGCCGCGCCCGCAGATGAAGCACACCGAAGGATTCCTGAAACTGGTGGACGACGCCAAGTCGCGCGTCCGCGAGGTCAACGTCGAGCAGACCCTCGAACGTGTCCGAGACGGCGCGCGCCTCATAGACGTGCGCGAGGACAACGAGTGGCAGCGCGGCCACGCCGCGGGCTCCGCGCACATGGGGCGCGGCATCATCGAACGCGACATCGAGACAACCGTCCCAGACCACGACGCCGAACTCATCCTCTACTGCGGCGGCGGCTACCGCTCTGCACTCGCCGCCGACAACCTGCAACGCATGGGCTACACCAACGTCTACTCCTTGGCCGGCGGCTGGAAAGCCTGGCAGGACGCGGGCGCCCCCGTCGAGACAGAGTCTTAAACGAATCTTGTCTGAGGTCGAGTCTTATTCGAAGGAGGCAACTCATGAACTCCGAGAGCCGCGCGCCCTTCTTTCTTCTCACGCTCGTCCTGACGCTCTGGGCCGCGCCGATGACGCGCGCGCAGGGACGCGCGCAGCTCGACCCTTCGGCGGCCTACCGCTCGCTGATGCAGCAGCGCATGGAGATGTCCATGCGCGCGGTCGCGGAGGCGCAGCGCCGCCGCTTCGAAGAGGGCAAGTCCGACACGAACTTCCCCTCGGACGCCAACCGAGCCACGGGCAAGCCGGGCGTCGTACGCGCCGTCTCGCCCGAGGAGCGCAACGCGCTCGCGCACAACGAGCGCGGCCTCGAACACTTCGCCAAGGGCCGTGTCGAGCAGGCCGTCAAAGAGTACAACGAGGCCATCCGCGCCTTCCCCTCGCTCGCCGCCGCGCACAACAATCTGGGGAGCGCGCACTTCGCCGCCGCGCGCTTCGAAGAGGCCGCGGCCGCCTTCCGCCACGCCGCCGAGCTCGACCCCAAATACGGGCAGGCTTACTTCAACCTCGCGCTCGCGCAGCTCAAGCTCGGCCGCGAGCGCGAGGCCGACGAGGCTCTGCAAGCGGCCGTGCGCGCCTACTACACCGCGGGCGACGAGCACTACAAGGCCGGCCGTCTGAAGGAGGCCGAAGAGTCCTACCGCGGTATGCTTCAGATCGACCCCGGCTACGTGCCCGCGCTGCTCCGCCTCGGCCTCGTCTGCAACACCGCGCGCCGCTTCGAGGAGGCGGCCGGGCATCTTCGCCGCGCCGTCGAGCGCGAGCCCGCCAACTCATACGCGCACGAAGGTCTCGCCGAAGCGCTCTACGGCCTCGACAAACACGACGAAGCAATCCTCGCGGCCGACCGCGCCCTCCAACTCGCCCCCGACTCCCCCGCCGCGCACTACTTCGCCGGCCTCGCCCGCGCGGCTTCAGGACAACGCGACGCCGCCCTCTCCCACCTCGCCAAACTCCAACAACTCAACGCCACCAACTACGCCAAACTCCTCTCCGACTTCATCGACAAGAAGTCGCCGCCCAGGTAGCATTCACTGGGTTCGAACGAGGTTCAACCATTAGCGTCACCCCGCCATATGGTCAACGAACACGATTACAAATACGACCTCTTCATTAGCTACAACCGTACTGACGAGGAGTGGGCGGAACGGTTAGCCACGAGACTTGAGCAAGAGAATTATCAGGGGCACAAGCTCAAAGTATTTTTCGCTCCGTGGTACATACGCCCGGGTGAGTCAATTAATGAACGCCTCGACAGTGCACTTACAGACAGTCATTACGTTGGTCTCGTCCTGTCACAGGAGGCGGTAGATTCAAGGTGGGTTAAAGAGGAGTGGTATTCGACGCATTACGCCGGAATTAAGCGTAATGAGCGACGGCTGATACCACTCTGCCTCCGGTCGTGTGAAATCCCGCCCTTCCTAGACCACCTCAACCGCATTGATTTCCGTGATGATGACAAGTTCGAAGACGGTATAAGCCTTCTATTGGCAGTCCTCCGCGATGAGCCCCTACCACGCCACAAGAATACGGACGAGGTAGAAGTTGTCTCAGCCTCTGGCCCCGTCCCACAGTCTCTACCATCAGGATACTCCGCCCGGCGAAGAATATTATTAGCCTGTAGTTTATTAGCAGCGATACTTTTAGCCGTACTCGCTCTGCTAATCCTAAACCGGCAGAACTCATCAAGTACGCCGCCAGTCGCTCAGTTACAGCCAACCCCGTATGAGAATCCGGTTACGCCACAGCAGCTAATGCCGACGCCTATGCCTACCGATTTGCTTAGCTTTGAATCGGCCAAGAAGAAACTTGGCAAACCTAAGACAGGGAATAAGCCTGAAATGGTCTACCAAGCTCGTCATGATTACGCAATGCTGATCTGGATTGATGGAAACCAAGATTTCTATGTGCTCAAGGAGAATCAAAAATTGGTTAAGGTCCGCGGCGAAAATGTCGAGCAGGATACTTGGTATTTTGACGATGAAAACAGAGAAAGAACGGGAACCCCGGCAGGTAAAGACCCGCCCTACGGAACATTCGCTATAGCATGGATGAGTAACCGTGATTGGTGGAATCGTGAGGTTGGTTGGAGAGCGTGGCACTGCCAATATACTAAGGGTGTTGTTAGGGTACAGTGGTTTGAGCATGGGGTAATTGTTGGCGACTTACGGCGTATGAAAGAGGACTATCGTGTAGCAGTATATGTTCTCCTTATTGATGATGATATGTGGGCGGTAGATATGCCGGAGCGTCATCCGCCTCAGTGTGAAAACCCAGCGACTAATAAAGCTGACCTTGAACTGTGGCTTAAAAAGCACCCGCGTTCGTAGAAAGGTTTTCTTTGCCACTCAGTGACTGCTGCTTCCGTGTTCGAGGGCGGATGAGTGGCGGGTGTGGGATTGGCGTTGCGGTGCGAGGGTGGAGGGCCGAAGATAGCGGTCGGAACCACCCGCTACCGCGGGTGGTTCTGACTGGGTTACGTCGCGGCGGGCGCATCCGGCTGCATGTCGTTCCCGGGCGTGGGAATGTGATTCCGTTGGGCGGGCAGGGCGTTCCCGGTGGGTGGAATCTTATGCCGGGGTGGGGGAAGGGTGTTCCGTGTGATGGGAATGGCGTTCCCGTGGGTCGGGGTGTGATGCCCGGTTGGGGGAAGGGTGTTCCGGTGGTTGGGCGTGGGGTTCGGGTGGGTGGGAGGCGGG